>CXWK01093898.1_pt1 | contig 97431 bp, 99 predicted proteins | sample 590851 | NCBI WGS metagenome assembly CXWK01 (sample SAMEA3498364, study PRJEB10139) | wastewater metagenome | biome: wastewater treatment plant; material: activated sludge | place: Denmark | collected 2014-08-01 | reverse complement strand
CAACTGCTACCACCTGTACCCGGCGCATGCCGCGTTCGGTGGCTACAAGAAGTCCGGCGTCGGCCGTGAAACCCACAAGATGATGCTCGACCACTATCAGCAGACCAAGAACCTGCTGGTGAGCTACGACATCAATCCGCTGGGCTTCTTCTAAAAGACCGGGGGCGGCACGGGATTTCCGTGCCGCCTCCCCACCGCCTTCGCGAGCAGGCTCGCTCCCACAGGGGTTTTGTGGGGCCGACCCCGCGCACTGTGGGAGCGAGCCTGCTCGCGAAGGCGTCCCTAATGACACAGCACAACTGCCCTTGGCCGCTCTGGCACGGCCTTTGCGTGCCCGCAATCCACCCAAACGCAGCACCCGAAAGTCCAATCAAAAAGGCCAGCGAGGACTTATGACAACTACCACACAGCTCAAACCCACACTCGGCACCCTGCATTTATGGGGCATTGCCGTTGGCTTGGTGATTTCCGGCGAGTACTTTGGCTGGAGTTACGGCTGGGGCACCGCCGGGACCCTGGGGTTCCTCGTCACCGCCCTGATGGTGGCAACGATGTATACCTGTTTCATCTTCAGTTTCACCGAGTTGACCACGGCGATTCCCCATGCCGGCGGGCCATTTGCCTACAGTCGGCGAGCCTTCGGTGAAAAAGGCGGATTAATCGCCGGTATCGCGACCCTGATCGAGTTTGTTTTCGCGCCCCCGGCCATCGCCATGGCCATCGGTGCCTATCTGAATGTGCAATACCCGGAACTGGACCCGAAAATCGCCGCCGTCGGCGCCTACTTCGTGTTCATGACCCTCAATATTCTCGGCGTCAGCATCGCCGCCACCTTCGAACTGGTGGTGACCGTGCTGGCCGTCGCCGAACTGCTGGTGTTCATGGGTGTGGTCGCGCCTGGGTTCAGTTTCAGCAATTTCGTGCTCAATGGCTGGTCTGGCTCCAGTGAATTCACTATCGCGTCCATTCCCGGCATTTTCGCCGCCATTCCCTTCGCCATCTGGTTCTTTCTCGCCATCGAAGGTGCCGCCATGGCCGCCGAGGAAGCCAAGGACCCGAAACGTACGATTCCCCGGGCATACGTCAGCGGCATCCTGACCCTGGTGTTCCTGGCCATCGGCACAATGGTAATGGCCGGTGGCGTCGGCGACTGGCGTCAACTGGCAAACATCAATGACCCGCTGCCCCAGGCCATGAAAGCGGTAGTCGGCAACAATTCGACCTGGATGCACATGCTGGTCTGGATCGGCCTGTTTGGCCTGGTGGCGAGTTTCCACGGGATCATTCTCGGTTACTCGCGGCAATTCTTCGCCCTGGCCCGCGCTGGTTACCTGCCACGCAGCCTGGCCAAGCTTTCGCGTTTCCAGACCCCACATCGGGCGATCCTGGCCGGTGGCGTGATCGGCATTGCAGCCATCTACAGCGATGGCCTGGTCAACCTGCAAGGCATGTCGCTGACGGCGGCGATGATCACCATGTCGGTATTTGGTGCCATCGTCATGTACATCATCAGTATGCTGAGCCTGTTCAAACTGCGTAAAACCGAGCCGAACCTCGAGCGCACCTTCCGCGCACCGGGTTATCCGATCGTACCGGGGATCGCGCTGTTCCTGGCGCTGGTGTGCCTGGTCGCGATGGCGTGGTTCAACACCTTGATCGGCCTGGTCTTCCTTGGCTTCATGGCGGCCGGCTACCTGTATTTCCAATTGACCGCGCGGCAGCGCTCCGAAGCACCGGCGGACGCTATGCTCGAAGGTATCTAGCAGCCCGGCACCGCCCTATTAAGGTGCATACCACCCCCCCTGTAGGCGCTGCACTCGACAGCGCCTACAAAGGATAAGCAGTGAATTTGAGTTATTTGGAGGACACCGCCCATGGCCGTTTATGCCCATTCCGTCGGCGCCCAGACCTACCGCTTTGAAAACCTCAAGGAAGTGATGGCCAAGGCCACCCCGGCACGCTCCGGGGACTATCTGGCCGGCGTCGCCGCCCTCAATGACGGCGAGCGCGTCGCTGCGCAGATGGTGTTGGCCGACATCCCGCTGAGCCACTTCCTGCAGGAAGTCCTGATTCCCTATGAGACCGATGAAGTCACCCGACTGATCATCGACACCCACGATAAACAGGCTTTCGCAGTGGTCAGCCATCTCACTGTCGGCGGTTTTCGCGACTGGCTGCTCAGCGACGCCGCCGACGAACAGGTCCTGCGCGCCCTCGCCCCCGGCCTGACCCCGGAAATGGCGGCTGCCGTGTCGAAGATCATGCGCGTACAGGACCTGGTGCTGGTCGCGCAGAAAATCCGGGTCGTTACGCAGTTCCGCGGCACCTTGGGCCTGCGCGGTCGCCTGTCTACCCGCCTGCAACCCAACCACCCGACGGACGAACCGGCCGGCATTGCCGCGAGTATTCTGGATGGCCTGCTGCACGGAAACGGTGATGCCATGATCGGCATCAACCCGGCCACCGACAGCATCGCCTCGATCTGCGCCATGCTGGAAATGCTCGATGCGATCATCCAACGCTACGAAATCCCGACCCAGGCTTGTGTGCTGACCCATGTCACCACCTCGATCGAAGCGGTCAATCGCGGCGTCCCCCTGGACCTGGTATTCCAGTCGATCGCTGGCACCGAGGCGGCCAACGCCAGCTTCGGCATCAATCTCAATGTACTCCAGGAAGGATACGACGCCGGCTTGAGCCTCAACCGCGGTACGCTCGGCAAGAACCTGATGTATTTCGAAACCGGCCAGGGCAGCGCCCTGTCGGCCAATGCCCACCACGGCGTCGACCAACAAACTTGCGAAACCAGGGCTTACGCCGTGGCCCGCCATTTCAAGCCGTTCCTGGTGAACACCGTAGTCGGGTTCATCGGCCCCGAATACCTCTACAACGGCAAGCAGATCATCCGCGCCGGCCTCGAAGACCACTTCTGCGGCAAGCTACTGGGCGTGCCGATGGGCTGCGACATCTGTTACACCAACCATGCCGAGGCCGACCAGGATGATATGGACACCCTGTTGACCCTGCTCGGGGTCGCCGGGATCAACTTCATCATGGGCATCCCCGGTTCCGACGACATCATGCTCAACTACCAGACCACGTCGTTCCACGATGCGCTGTACGCCCGCCAGACGCTGGGGCTCAAGCCTGCGCCGGAGTTCGAGCAATGGCTGGCGAAAATGGGCATCTTCACGCAGCCGGACGGCAAGGTCCTCTTCGGTAACAGCCTGCCGCCGGCCTTCCGCCAGGCCTTGGCGCAATTGGGATGAGTGTCGATATGGAAAAACCACCTTTTGATCCGCACAACCCGTGGCTGGAACTGCGACGGCTGACCCCCGCACGCATTGCCCTGGGCCGCACCGGCACCAGCCTGCCGACCCGCGCACAACTAGACTTTCAGTTTGCCCACGCCCAGGCGCGAGACGCGGTGCACTTGCCGTTCGATCATGTCGCCCTCAGCGAGCAATTGGCCGAATGCGGTCGTGACAGCCTGTTGCTGCATAGCGCTGCAACTGATCGCAACAGCTATCTGCAACGCCCCGATCTGGGGCGAAAATTGAGCGTGGAGTCGGCAAAAAAACTGCGTGAATACGCCGCAGCCAATCCTGGGGGAGTCGATCTCGCCATCGTGGTCGCCGATGGGCTGTCGGCATTGGCTGTGCATCGCCACACACTGCCGTTCCTGGCACGCTTTGCAGAGCAGAGTTCAGCCGACGGATGGTCTATGGCGCTGGTGATACTGGTGGAACAGGGCCGGGTCGCGGTAGCCGACGAAATTGGCGAACTGTTGGGTGCAAAAATGACCGTGATACTGATCGGCGAACGCCCTGGCCTGAGCTCTCCAGACAGCCTGGGATTATATTTCACCTACAATCCAAAGGTCGGCCTGACCGACGCCTATCGCAACTGCATCTCGAATGTACGCCTCGAAGGCCTGACTTACGGCATGGCGGCACACCGTTTGCTTTATTTGATGCGCGAGGCGTGCCGGCGACAGTTATCCGGAGTCAACCTGAAGGACGAAGCGCAGGTGCAAACGCTGGAGTCAGACGCAGGAGCGGACATTAAAGGAAATTTCCTACTGGATTCACCGCAAGCCTGAACCGCTTCCGCATTGCACTTTCTCATCCTTTTCAGGCAGGATCGATGCACGGCTGCCAGTGAGTATCCTTTGCCGCCAAAGCACGTGAAGACAGCCACTTGAAGACGAGAACTACCATGCGGATTATTCAAGCGACCCTCGAACACCTGGACCTGCTCACCCCATTGTTCGTCAAATATCGCGAGTTTTATGGCTCCCTGGCGTACCCGGACTCGTCCCGGGCGTTCCTCGAGAAACGCCTGCGGCGCAAGGAATCGGTGATCTACCTGGCACTGTCCGATGACGACAGCAACAAACTGTTGGGCTTCTGTCAGCTGTACCCCAGCTTTTCTTCGCTTTCGCTCAAGCGCGTTTGGATCCTAAACGACATCTACGTCGCCGAAGACGCCCGCCGCCAGTTGGTCGCCGACAACCTGATCCGCACCGCGAAGAAAATGGCCAAGGAAACCAACGCGGTGCGCATGCGCGTGTCCACCAGCAGCAACAACGAAGTGGCACAAAAAACCTACGAATCCATCGGATTCAAGGAAGACACCGAGTTCAAGAACTACGTATTGCCGATCAGCGACGAGTTGTAAGGAAAAAAGATCGCAGCGTTCGGCCGAAGGCTGCGATCTGGTTCTCGCGGAAATCCCCTGCTACAAACCCTACGCGCTTTTCACTTCCCAGCCCGTATAATTCCGTTCTTTCCGGCTTGTAAGAAAAACTACCTCCTGTCTGTAGTCTTACGCGAAGTCATCCGCAGGCCTGCCGAACCGGGCCGTTACCACAGGTGCCGTCCATGGATTTCAACCCGCTCGATCTCGTCCTGCATCTCGATGTCTACCTCGATTTGCTGGTCAACAACTACGGGCCATGGATCTACGCCATTCTCTTCCTGGTGATCTTCTGTGAAACCGGCCTGGTGGTCATGCCTTTCCTGCCGGGCGATTCGCTACTGTTCATCGCTGGCGCCGTCGCGGCCGGTGGCGGGATGGACCCGGTATTGCTGGGCGGCTTGCTGATGCTCGCGGCGATCCTCGGTGACAGCACCAACTACATCATCGGACGAACGGCGGGCGAACGATTGTTCAGCAACCCGAACTCGAAGATCTTCCGGCGCGACTACTTGCAACAAACCCACGATTTCTATGACAAACACGGCGGCAAAACCGTGACCCTGGCGCGTTTCCTGCCGATCATCCGCACCTTTGCCCCCTTTGTCGCCGGCGTCGCGAAAATGCCTTACCCGCGCTTCTTCGCCTTCAGTGTGCTGGGCACGGTGCTCTGGGTCGGCGGCCTGGTCACCCTGGGTTTCTTCTTCGGCAACGTACCCTTCATCAAATCGAACCTGTCGCTGCTGGTGGTCGGCATCATCCTGCTGTCGCTGGTGCCGATGATCATTGGTGTCGTGCGCAGCCGTTTTGGCAGTTCGAACTCCAAAACCGCATCGCGCTGACAGGATGTGGTCCCTTGCCGCCTGGCGACGTCGACGCATCCTGGCCAGGCACCCGATAGCCGACGACATGTGGCAGCGGGTGCGTCATCACCTGAGTTTCCTGGATGGCATCAGCGCCGCCGAAGACCAGTGGCTGCGTGAAGCCTGCGTACTGTTTCTGCAAGACAAACACCTGACCGCCCTGCCCGGTGTCGAGCTGCATCAGGAACAACGCCTGCTGCTCGCCGCCCAGGCGCAACTGCCGTTGCTGCATCTGGGCGACCTGAACTGGTATCAGGGCTTTCACGAAATCGTCCTCTACCCCGACGACTTCCTCAGCCCCCAGCGCCATCGCGACGCCAGTGGGGTCGTGCACGAATGGGACGGCGAGCACAGCGGTGAAGCCTGGCAGCAAGGGCCGATCATCCTGGCCTGGCCCGGGGTCATGGCCAGCGGTGGCTGGGAGGGCTACAACCTGGTGATCCACGAACTGGCGCACAAGCTCGACATGCTCAATGGCGATGCCAACGGCTTGCCCCCGCTGCACGCGAACATGCGCGTCAGCGACTGGGCCAGGATCATGCAAGAGGCCTACGACGACCTCGACCGCCAACTGGAGCGCAATCCAGACGCCGAGACTGCCATTGATCCGTATGCCGCGGAAAACCCGGCCGAGTTTTTCGCCGTCACCAGCGAATACTTCTTCAGTGCCCCGGATTTGCTGCACGAGGCTTATCCACAGGTCTACGAGCAACTCAAGCTGTTCTATCGCCAGGACCCGCTGGCGAGGCTGCGGCAACTTCTGGCCGAGAACCCGGTCTATCAGGCACACGACTAAGGTCTACACGACCTCTGGTACGTGGCGTCGCCGTAGGAATATGCCTATAATCGCCGCCACTTTTTGGTCAATCCGGCCAAGTGTTTCTGGTCAACTAACGGGGGCAACGCCCAATGAGCTACAGCAAGATTCCGGCTGGCAAAGACCTGCCGAACGACATCTACGTCGCGATCGAGATTCCGGCCAACCACGCGCCGATCAAATACGAAATCGACAAAGACAGCGATTGCCTGTTCGTTGACCGTTTCATGGCCACCCCTATGTTCTACCCGGCCAACTACGGTTACATCCCGAACACCCTGGCAGACGACGGTGACCCCCTCGACGTGCTGGTCGTAACCCCTTACCCGGTTGCTCCAGGTTCGGTGATCCGCGCTCGCCCAGTCGGCATCCTGAACATGACCGACGATGGCGGCGGCGATGCCAAAGTGATCGCGGTTCCACACGACAAGCTGTCCCAGCTGTACGTCGACGTGAAGGAATACACCGACCTGCCTCCACTGCTGATCCAGCAAATCGAGCACTTCTTCGCGAACTACAAAGATCTCGAAAAAGGCAAATGGGTGAAAATCGAAGGCTGGGACGGCGCAGACGCCGCCCGTGCTGCGATCACCCAGTCGGTTGCCAACTATAAAGGTTAAGAGCAGCTGCAGGCTTTGAGCCATCAGTTTCAAGAAGAACCCCGGTTGATCCGGGGTTTTTTTTGGGCGCCTGTAAAGCCGCTTTAAACAGTTTGTTTATCTCGCCACATCCCAAGGTTTTCATGTTTATTTTTTACCCAACACGTCTCACATCCAGTCGTAAATTTCCCGCGAAATTTGAACGGGACGTTTATTCAAACCCCTGACCGGCGCCAGTAGACTCCCGGTCATGAAAAAGAACACTAGCGGCCCTCGGTTTAAAGCGCTCCTTGAAGCAGCGAACATCACGACGACAGGATTCGCCGAATTCCTGGATACGGCTCCGCAAAATGTACACAACTGGTACAGCCGCGGCGTGCCCGCCCACTGCATGGAAGAAGTCGCCAGGAAACTCTCGGTCAACAGCGACTGGCTGAAAACCGGCGAAGGCTTGAAAGACGCCAGGCACTTGCGCCTCCTCGACGACTCCGGCAACACCTTCGACGCCCAGGCGATCCGAGGTGTCTACACCGTGGTCGAACCCATCGACATCGAATTGCCGTTCTACAAGGAAGTGATCACGGCCCCCGGCTCCAACAAGACCCACGTCATCGAAGACCGCGAACAATGCCTGCGCCTGCCCCGCAGCCACCTCGACTTCCTGGAAATCAATCACACCGACGCCATCGGCGCCGCGATGATCGGCAACAGCATGGCCGAGAAAATCGATGACGGCTCCACCCTGGCGATCGATCGCGGGCTGACCCAGATTGTCGATGGCGAAATCTACGCTATCGAACATGACGGCATGCTGCGAATCAAATACCTGCACCGACTGCCGGGCAACTCCCTGCGCTTGCGCAGCCATAACCGCGCGGACTACCCGGATGAAATCTTCAGGCCCGCGCAAATCGAAGAGCAGAACATCAGGGTACTGGGCTGGGTGTTCTGGTGGTCGACACTGAACAAACGTCGGCCACCGCTGCCGTTCCTGTAGGAGCGAGCATGCTCGCGATGGACGTCAACGATTACGCGGGAAATCTGGCACCCCGCAGCGTTCTCCGGTTTTTCGCGATCATGCTCGCTCCTACAAGAGCTAGCGAACAAACACCAGACCACCCAATTCGCCCACCCAGGAACCCCATCTCACACACCAAGCTGGGAATTTCACAAAAAAATCAGTATGCTGCGCCCCACATTTGCGCATCGACCCGCCAAGCGGCCCTGATCGCACCGACAAGGCAGATGACTTTCTCGCCAAGTCCCACAGCCGGACGCAAGATCCGGGTGTACGTTTTGAAGGCTGGCGCGGTTTACCAAAAATGAACCAAGCCAGTCCCCGAGAAGCCGGCCACAAGCCGGCTTTTTAATGCCCGTAATAATGTCATCCCGCCCCTTTCTCTCACGGATAACTAAACGATTTCACCAACGTCAGCTCCCCCACCGCCCGCATCGGCACCAGAAACGTCTCCATCTTCTCACTCGGCGTCCCCTCCTCCGTAATCACCGTCACCTGCGCCGTCGTCAACGGCTGAACCGCATCCTGCCCTTCCTCATCGCTGCGGTACCCACCGCCAAAGTAATTCACATACACCAGATACTGCCCCTTGATCGGCGCGGGCATGGCGAAGATTTCCGGGCCGTAGCCGGTGGTGACGTCGACATCGAGTGCGGCGCCGTTGGCCACGGCGCGGTCGCCGTACCAGATGGGGGCGCCGTCGGGGGTGATCAGGTGCAGGTCAAGGTCGGTGCCGTCGCTGTCCCAGGCCAGCAGCACGCGTAGTTTGGCTGGAGTTGCTCCACCACTGGCGTTGAGGAATTGCACGCGGCGGTGTTGCTGGCCGTCGGGGCTGCGGACTTCGACGCTGTTACTGCCACTGGGGAATGAGAACGGTCGATCGAAGCCTCCCGCGGTATCGATTTTCAGCGGCATGCTGACGCCGTTGACGATTAGTCGGCCGGGTTCGCCGTTCTTCGGCGCGGCGTTGATCTGACCTTTGATGCGCGCGGTGTTTGCCTGTCCCGCCGGGGTGTTCACCGACGATGCCGGGTAGTTGACCACCTGGCGAAAATTTTCGCCTTCCCCTTCGGCGGCGCCGGTTCGCCAGCCGCCAGAGGGGGTGTCGAGTTTGACGCTGTCGGCGGCGGTTGCCGGGGATAACAGGGCGAGCGCGCAGAGCAGCAGCAAGACCTGTGGATAACGATCTGTCATGGCCTATTCCAGCAAGAGGTGGCGGGCGAGCCCTTCGATGTAGGTTTCATCCTGGCCGTTGGGGTGCGCTTCGAAGGCCAGGTGCAGGTATTCGTGGGTCAGGTCGAGGCGGTCCTGCAGCGAAAGCACGCCGCGCGCGTAGATGCGCTGGCGTTCACGGTCGACGAAAGGACGGCCGAAGGCCAGGCGACATACGGCGAAGGTGCTGACTTCGTTGTAGCCGGCTTCGCTTTCAAGACGGGGGCGCCAGCCGCGGCGTTGCTTTTGCAGCCAGTCTTGCGCGGCGGGCAGCGCCTCGCAGGAAGCAACAGGATTATCCCAGCGGCTGAGGCTGGCGCGCGGGTATGCGTGGAGCAGGATGGCGTCGTAGCGCTGGCCGGCGTTGGCTTGGTCCACGGCAAGTTGCCAGGACAATCTGTCGAGGCCTGGCTGATTGGAGTGGTAGGTCACGGTGCTCCCGGTGAGCACCAGGTCGCTGGTCCAGGCGGCGATGCTGCGTACCTGCGCCGTGGCTGGGCGTGGGGCGACGCGCTGGTGCTGACTGCTGTCGTCGATGCTCAGGCAATCACCGCGGCGCGTGGCGTTTTGCAGCAGGTAGGTGCGGATGGCCACGGCCAGGGCCTTGGCGGCCTCAACGGGTTCGGCACTGGCTTCACGCTGCAGGACTCGGGCGACGTACTCTTCGCGATCGAGGCGGGCGACCAGTTTTGGTGAAGGGCTGTCGTTGAGTAAAAACAGGTCGCCGTCACTGTGGATATCCAGTTGGTTGCCGTTGACGAACTCGACCCGGTAATCGCCCCGCAACAGGCCGGACGACATGACACGGTCACCTGACATGACCCGCTGCAGTGGATAGCGGGAGAAAAGATCGACTTCGACACACTTCCCCGCCTCCACCGGCCAGGACGTCGGCAGCACCACGGACAACGCCTGGGCGTAATCGCGCAGAACCCGCTGGCTGGTTCCGCGTCCTCCCGCCCAGATCGGCGTGCCATCCGTCGTCCAACCGGCGAATCCACCCTGACGCGACGCTGTATCCCGGTCCCCGAGCCAGCTCCAGGTCTTCACCCGCAAGCGACTGCCGAGCTCGCCCACGACGTTGCCATCCGCCGCGTTCAATAGCACATCCAGCAATACCCGACGCGCCTGGTCCTGCGCCGGCATCAGCGCCAACATGCGCAACAATTCCACCACCGAAACCCGGGTGGCTGGCTGCAAGGATGGCAAGTCCAGCAGCCACTCCGGCGCCTGACGAGCCTGCCAATACGCTCGCCAACCAGAAACATCAATACCCAATCGCGCCGGCTCGAAATACAGCCCACAGGACTTCACCAGCGCCTGATCCCGCTCGATCTTGCCACCGGCGGTGCAACAATAGACGTCTTCCTTCGACTGCCCGCGACACTCGTACGCCGGCTCACGCGCGCCGGTGTCCACCAGCCAGGCGTACACAAACAACTTCCAGACACTGCCCAGGGGCGCCTGCAAACTGTCGGGCAAAGGTTCGCGCGACAGCACCTGCGTTCGGCTCAACGTCAGCAACTGATCCTTGAAAGCCAGGCGCAAGGGCTCTTCCTGCGCACTGACCAGCGCGGGAATCAGACACAGCAGCAACCAGACCCAAGGCCGATACATATCAGTGAACCGTCACCTGACCGAGCGCCGGTTTCTGCTCCTGAGCCTGATGCTGTGGCGCGTACACCTGGGTAAAACGCGCCGGCGGCAGGCTGAACTGGCCTTTCTGCGAGAAGCGCACCAGGTGACGCAAACGCAGTTCGCCGCTCAAGGCATCCACCGGCACTGCATAGGCCATTTGTCCGGGCTCGAAACGGGCCTTCTCCAGCGCAGAAGGTTCGGTCCCGGCCTTGCCCATGAGCTTGATGCCCCAGGTCGTGCGTTCGACATCCGCGCCCGGTGGCAGCGGCACTTCGAGCAGGCCGTAACGCAAGGGTCTGGCGGCTTTGCTGGTCAGGATCACTTCGTCCAGATACAGGTTGTCGCTGGACAAGGGAGCACTGCCGACAGGCTGCAGCTTGAAGGTGAAGGCTTCATCGCCCGGCACCAGTCGCGACAGGCGACGGGTGATGGTCACAGGCAGCGGATCGACCGCTGGCTGTTTGCTCTGGAAGCTCAACGCGGCGCTCAGTGGACGCTCCTGCGCACCGCTCAGCGACAAGACGCCGGGGGCCTGTGCGCCTTGCCATGTCCAATAGATTTCACCGGTTGCGCCCTGCTCCTGCGTCCAGCCGTCACCCGGTTTCAAGGTCACAGCCGGCGCCGCCTGTTCGATGTTGCGTTGTAACCAGGTCAGTGCCAGCGCACGTTCCAGCGTGGATTGCTGTGGCAGTAACCGAAGCAACAACGCTTGCGCATGCGCCTGATCGAACGGCTGCAGCGATGCATTCAGCGCCTCGGCAAATGGCTCGGAGCTGGTGGCCAGTCGCTGCTGTGCGTCAGCCAATTGCCGCTTGAATGCGGCTGGCAGAGCAACCTTCGATTGCCCCGCCAGCGAGGCGGTCAATGCCCGCGCAGCAGCCAGGCCCAGCGCCGAGTCCGGATCAGTCATGACCAGGCTATCGCCAGCCACGTCCATGACGTTTGCGGCACTGCCCTCACCGGCGCGCATCAGGTCCTCCATCAATCCGCTGAGCAAAGTCTCGACCGGCAATTGCATCTGTCTGGCGAACGACAGGATCAGCGCCCGTTGCAACAGTGGCGTGTTCTTCGCCTGTTTCGCGTACACCTCCAACACTCGCTGCCAGTGCTCTGGCGGTAGGCTCAGCTCCATTACCCGGCTGGCGTGCCAGTCGGCGTAATAGGCGTAGGCGGTAAGAAACGCATCCGGTTCGCCGTCCAGGCCCCACCAGGTGAAGCTCGCCGAAGGGCCGGCCATTTGCACCAGGCGCAGGCGGCTGTTCTGCATGATCAGGCGCAAGCGATCGCGGACCTGCGGGTTCGACGATAAGGCTGGATAGGCGATGCTCAACGGCAGCAATTGACTGGCGGTCTGTTCGACGCCGCCGTACGGATAGCTCAGCAGATCATCGAGGGCAGCACGGAACAGTGCTTGCGGGCTGTCGTCCAGACGCAGACGGATATCCGTTGCATCCGCTGGCAGGTTCAGCGGCGTATCCGCGCCAGCTACGTCCAGGCGTTGGCTTTGCGTGACTTGCCAGCCTTCGCCGGTTGCGCTCAGGTGCACGGTCAAGGCATCGACGGTTTTACCGTCCTGCACTAGTTCCGCGCTCCATTCGCCATTGACCAGCCCGAATGCCGGCAGCGGTATGTAGTTGATGCCGCTGTCGAGCGTGACGGGAACCCGCTGTTCGCTGCCCGCGTAATGAATCACCAGCTCGGCCTTGACCTGGTTTTGCGCCTGGCTGAAAGCAAACACACCAAGATCCGGTTTGTCACCGGCGCGGAATCGAGTCGGCCCGCTCCACTTCAGGTACAGCGGTTTCTCCGAGCGCACGAACTGCTTCTTCTGCCCGACCTGGCCGCCATCGGCGATGGCCCGGGCGGTGATGCGCCAGCGGGTCAACGAGTCCGGCATCTTGAAAGTGAAGCGGGTCTTGCCACTGGCATCGGTCACAAGCTCCGGTTGCCAGGCCGCGGTGTCGACGTCTTCGCGACGCGGGCGCTCCAGCACCTTGACGCCCCGCTCACTGCGGTTGGCCTTGCCCGGCGCGCCAGGGCTGCCAGGCAGCGCGACGTCGTAACTGATGAACGACAGACTGGCGCTGGTGCGCACGTTGTTGCGGCGCGGATGGTAGAAGAACTGGTCGATGGACGGCGCGATTTCCGGCTGCAAGGCATAGACCATTTCGTCGACCACACTGACCGTCAGATGCGCCGGGATCGGCTTGCCGGCGAACTGCGTGCTCAGGTCGACCGACACGGTTTCACCGGGTCGGTAGGTCTCTTTGTCAGTGGCGATGGCCACTTCGATCTGCGGCGTGATCACCTTGATACCGGTGTTCTGGAAGCTGTACTGGCCGCCCTTGGTGTACAGCACCGAGAACGTCAGGTTCGGCGCGAAGCTGTCCTGCACCGCAATGCGTGCGCGGTATTGAGTGTCGCTGAGTTTTTCCAGCTTCAGCCAGTCGCCGCCCTTGGACAGCAGCGCCGTGGCCTCGACCTTGTCGCGCTCCAGGGACAGCAGCGCATCGCTGATCGGCTCGGGAAAAGTGATCAGCGCCAGCGCTTCATCGCCAGCCTTGTACTCGGGTTTGTCGAGGACGATTTCCACGGTTCCCGGTACCGCCTTGACGCCCTCGCCGGTGACAGAATGGCCGGTGGCACCGAGGGTGCGACCATGGTCATCCTTGAGCGAGAGGTTGTAAGTACCGGGACGCTCGAAGGCCAGGCTGAAGCCCTTGTCGGTTGCCGCGAGCTTGCCCTCGCCGGTGCTTTGATCCTCCAGGCGTACCCAGCCGTAGCTGGCAGGCGTGACCGCTGCGCTCTGCTCGCTTTGATTGACGTAGCTGAACGCAACCTTGTCGCGCACCGCACTGAAGCGCCGCGGCGCACTCAGGCGAAAATTCGCCGCGCCGCGGTCAATGAGGATTTCCTTGGTGGTCTTGACCCGATACGCCGCGCCATCGCTGGCGAACACGGTGAGCATGTAGCGACTCGGTTTCTCGGCGGCTGGCAAATCGACAACGGCATTACCCTTGGCGTCGGTGGTCGATTCGGTGCTGGTCAGTTCCACCGGAAATTGCCCCAGGTATTGCAGCTCGTTGTCGACCATCGACAATTGCTGGGCACGCAGGCTCAGGCTCAACTTGGCGTTGGCCACCGGCTTGCCGTCCGGATAGAGCAGCACCAGGTTGCCCTTGATCGGTTCGCCGGTGCGGTAATCCTGCTTGGCCAGGTTCAGGGAAATTTCGAAGTGCGGCTTGATGTATTCAGCGACGCGAAAGGCACTGCTGTAGGCCTGATCCTTATAGTTGAAACGCAACTCGTACCCACCGGCCACAGCATTGTCGGGCAACTGGAAACGGCCTTGGGTACCGGCCTTGGAGTCGAGCTTCAAGGCCAGGGATTGCAGCGCCGTCCCGGTCGCATCCAATACGGTCACGTTAACGTCGGCTGCGACGGGCTGCACCGAATCCCGGGCGTTCTTGAACTCGCGCCCGACGATTTTCAGCGACACCCAATCCCCCGGTCGGTACAGCGGGCGGTCAGTGAAAGCAAAGAGTTTGGTGTCGTAGATTTCGCTGTCGTAGTAGAAGTTCTCCGAGACGAAAACGCCGCCCTCTTCATCCTCGCCAATCACGAATGAGCGCTCGGGACTGACGTGTTTCAGGCGCAGCAAACCATCGGCATCGGTTGCACCGCTGCTCATCACACCCAGGCCATCGGTCCACAGCACGTTGACCTTGGGCACCGAACTGCCTTCGTGTTTACGCGCAGCCCACACCAGCAGTTCATCCCCGGCAATCTTGCTGACCGCCACGGTGTTAGAGACGAAGACCATGGTGGTCGCGCGGTACTTGCCGATCAGCGCTTCCACCAGATACAGGCCTGGTTTCAAGTTGCCCAACGGGATGTAGACGTTGCCCGGCGCCACACTGACGAACTCACTGGAAGACCCGGCGAGGTTCACGCCTTCAGGCGGCTGGATCGGTTTGGCTTGCCACAGCGGGTAGCGGAATTGGCTGACCACCGGCAGGCCCGGAATCAGGGCGAATTGTGGCTGCGCGTCGTAGGGCGTTGGCGCGGCCATGGCGTTGCCCATCTTCAATTCCGGCACTTCTTCGGTGACTTGTTTACGCGACTCGTAGGAAAACGCCCGTTGCATGACCCGACGAGATTTGCGGTACCAGGTGTCCCACAAGTAGGCGAGCGTATTCGACAGGCCTTCGCCCTTGAACTGGCCGTCACTGACGACCCGGTGCAGGTTCTTCTGGCGCTTGAGAAAGTCCAGCGGCTTGTCGATGCGGTACACCCGAATGTCGGCACCGCCATAGGGTTCCATGCGCAAGCGACGGTAGTCGCGACCCGGCGCTTCAAGGCGGACCATCGCCTGTTCGTCGCTGGCAAAACTGCTGTCGGCCAGCAGGAAAAAACTTTCACCGGCCACCGGTGTATAGCCGCTGGGTTCGACAGCGTCTTGGGCGTTGACCGTCGAAAATGGAAGCACCAACGCCAACAGCAGAGGCAGAAAACGCAGCATGCGGGCACCCATCATTGGGAGAGAAAATTCAGTCGATAGACGCCGATGAAGTTGGGGTTGGCTGCATCGGGTATCCATCGGGTGTCCTTCCATGTCATGAGTTGTTGCAGGCTTGCCGAACGCATGCCGTTGTCGGTGGGAGTAGTGGTGCCGGTGTGATAGGCGATGTAGCGGCCCATCCAGATCATCAGGTGCTGGTCGTCGCCCTGGTCGAAAAACATCAGGTCGCCGGGACGCGCCTGTGCGATATCGCGGCCAACCAGCTGGCTGTTGAACTGGATCAGCTTGATCGCATTGACGTAGGGCCCGACCTTGCCACCACCTTGCTGCCATTGCTGGGCCAGCCCGCGCTGACCCGCACTCAACTCCAGTTCCGGCGGCAGGTAGCGGTTGGACAGGCCATTGCTGCGCAGCCATTTGTCGTCATGGACTTTCAGCGCTTCGTTGGCGGCAAAACGCACCAGGCCCGCGCAGTCCTGCTGATACCAGCGCGGGCTCGGCCCCCGACTCAGTTGCTCCTGCGCGATGCGCACGAACCAGGCGCGGAACACCTGGGATTGCTGCGGATCAAGCGCCGGTGTTTCGATCGCTCGGGCGCCCGCGCTCAACAGCAAAGCGAGCACGCCGAGGCTGCGGATCAGTACGTTCACAGGGCTTTCCATTGCAGCGGCAGCCATTGCCAGTGGCCATCGGGTTCGGTGCCCTCGGGCAGGGTCAGGGCGTACTTGCCGTATCCGCCGAGCTTGCGCAATTTGGGGATCAGGTAGGTTTGCGCCGCGTTGTAGAACACCGGTTCCATGTCTTGCGGCAGGCTGTCGAGGGTTTCGCGCTGCATCAACTGCGCCATGGCGTCCGGGCCGAAGTACACTGGCATCAGCAGGTCCTTGGGCACCACGTCGGCCATCGGCGGGAAGCGTTTGTCGAGGGTGCCAAGGGCCTTGTCCAGCAGTTTGTCATCGAGGGAAAACAACAGCGTCGACCCGTGGCGCGCCAGGCTGACGTTCATGAAAGCCTGGCCGGTGATCGCATCGGGATTCGCGGCATCCTTGGCCGCATACGGACCGAAACGGGAGCTGACCTGACGCTGCCACTGGCGGTTGTCACCTTGCTGTTTCTCAATCACCGGGAACACATGCTCATCGACCTTGCCTTCATAAGCGCCGACCATCGAGCCGAACAGCCTGCCCAGTTCGCCATCGAGGCTGGCGCTGTCTTCATCCTTTAGGCTGGCGACCAGCAGTGGTGTGTACAGCCGCGAATCGGCGTACCAGCACAGGCCCGCCGCACCGGCCATGTGCTCGGTCAACGCCTGGGCCGCAGTCTCGTCAGCACCGAGCTTGAGCAGCAGCGGCTTCTGTTGCTCGGCAGCCAGCGGCACGGCCACGCAAGCGCTGGCGCCCATCGGCATGGCTTGCCAGATCAGCTTGAAATCAAAGTCCGGCTGGTCGTCCAGTTCATCCATGGCCAGGAAGCTGTGCCAGCCCTTGTCATCCATGTCGAAGCGCAACCCGGCGAAATTCGGGATGAAGCGCTGATACCCCATGGCGAGCACGCTGGCATTCACCGACAGTCGCTGCTTCACTTCTGGCGCGCGGGGTTGCAAGCCAAACGCTTCGGGGAACAGTTTGTCGCCGTTGAGCAGTGCGGCGATGGCTTGGGTCGAGACACTGCCCGACTCCTGCGTCGCTCCACTTTGCGGATCGTAGAGTTTGGTTGGATTCGACAGCACCACCAGTTTGTCGCCATGGGAGGCAAACAGCAGCGCCTTGCTGGCGTTGTAGCTGAGCTGATAAAGCGCCACGTCGTCGTTGCCGACTTTCACGTCTGCGAGTTTGCTCAACTGCGAATCATCCAGCGCCACTTTGGCCAGCGGCTCCAGCACCTTGGCCAGGCCACCGCGATCCATCACCAGCAGGAAATCCTTGAGCCTGCCATCCGCCCCGCGCCACAACGCAACGTCCGCCGGTTGATCGAACAGCTGCTCGATCAGCGTGTCCTGCAACTTCAGCTCATGCTCGTAGATGATCCGCCGCAAGCTGCCGATCAGCCCGAGGCGATCGGCGTGGGTTTCGTAATAGAAGACGAAATCTTCGGTCAGGGTTTCCTTTAGGAACGGTACCGCCAGCAGGTCCCTGGGCAACTGGCTCAAGGAGTGGGTCTCGAGCAAGCCATCGGGGCGACTCATGCCGAGTTTTTCCGCCGCCAGTTGCGGGGCTGGGGCTTTGCTTTTCAGCATCAGCCAGCCCATGCCAGCAGCCACGCCCACGACCAGACACAGCCCGATCACAATGGCCCGGACATTTTTTCCTGCCCAATAGCGGGACGGCTTGGGGCCAGGTGTTACAGCGGCCGGGGAAACAGTGTCATCGCTCATTTCACAAAACCCGAATTCATCCGTGGAGCGGGATGCTTAATAGTTGAAAGTCTTGACCAGCAGCAGGTCACCGATTGCGCGCAGGGGCACGATGAAGGTTTCGCGTTTTTCGTCGACGGTGTTTTCGTTGAGCACCAGGTTGATTTGCGACGTAATGACCTCGTTCTGATTGCTGGTCTCATCGAAGTTATAGCCGCCGCTACCGAAGTTGCCCCAATAGTTGACGTAAACCAGATAGGTGCCATGCAGCGACGCGGTCATGGTGAACATTTCCGGGCCGGGGCCGTCGACGCCGTCCGGGTCGAGGCCACCACCATTGCTCATCGCCGGCCGTGCCCAGAACGCGTGCTGGCCGTCGGGGGTGACGATGTGCAGGTCAAGTTCGGCTTTTGGATCGTCCCACCCCAGCACCACGCGAATCCGTGCGGGCGTGCGTAAATTGTTGGCTTCATAGAATTGCACGCGTTTGAGCGACTGGCCTTCGGCGCTGCGCACTTCGACGCTGTTGGAGCCGGCTCCGAATGCATAGGGCCGGGCAAACCGGCCCTGATCGTCGGTGTACAGGTTCAACGGATTACCGTTGACTGCGAGCGTGTGGGGTCCGCGCTGGGCACCGATGGCCTTGAGCTGGCCCTGGATCATCGTGCGATTGCGCTGCACACCACGGTCGATGGGTGGCGTGGGATAGGCGACTTGCGGGTTTTCCGTACGGTCCAGCAAACCGTTGAAGCGCCAGCCGCCCACCGGCTCCGACAGCTCGGCACTGGGCGCGGCCAGGGCGGGCGCACAGGCCCAGCCGATCAGCAGCAAAAGAAATGAGCGCATGTGATGCCTCCTGCCATGCATGACGAAACCTTGCGCCTGATCCTCGGCGCGTTACAGATGCGGGTACTGCGTTTCGTCTGAAAGACCCATGAATAGCGGGTCGTCGATGGCGCGAAGGTTAGACGTGCGGGTGTTTTTTAACAATCGGATGCGTCCGGATTTGCGGGGAGAGTCACGGTGAGCCGATTAACGCTTCTATTCGGCTCACAAAATGAGCCGAATCGCCACTCACTTTGTGGCGAGGGGATTTATCCCCGTTCGGCTACAAAGCAGTCGTAAATCCGGACAACGCATACAGTCGGAACAGACGTCAGGGGCCGCTTCGCAGCCCAACGGGGATAAATCCCCTCGCCACAGGACTGGTTCCTCTCAGGAAACGGTGGCTGAAACACCCCGCTCATTTGCCCATAAACCCCCTATCTGCTAGTGTCGCGCCGGTTTAACGTCAACCGGAAATCGCCGCCATGGCCCGCAAAAAAGCTGCACTGGATTTCGAACAGTCCCTCGCTGACCTGCAAACGCTGGTAGAGCGTCTGGAGAATGGCGAATTATCGCTGGAAGACTCGCTGGCCGCTTTCGAGCAAGGCATCGGCCTGACCCGCGATTGCCAGGCGGCGCTGGCCCAGGCCGAGCAAAAGGTTCAAGTGTTGCTCGAGCGTGATGGCGAGTTGGCCGAGGAACCCTTCGACGCGGATCAACCAGAATGATTGCAGCGTATTCAGCGACCAGCCAGGCCCGCGTCAACGCCGCCATGGAAACCCTGTTCATCGCGCCAGGCCCTGAGCTGGTGCGCTTGTACGACGCCATGCGCTACAGCGTGATGAACGGCGGCAAACGGGTGCGCCCATTGCTGGCCTACGCTGCATGCGAAGCGCTGGGCGGCAAGGCGGAGCAAGCCAACGGCGCGGCCTGCGCGGTGGAGCTTATCCATGCGTATTCGCTGGTGCACGACGATTTGCCGGCCATGGATGATGACGATCTGCGTCGCGGCCAGCCGACTACGCACAAGAAATTCGATGAAGCCTGCGCGATCCTCGCTGGCGATGGCTTGCAGAGCCTGGCGTTCAGCGCCCTGCTCGACCCGCGCATGAGCAACGTCGACGCCGAGATCCGTCTTGAAATGGTCAGCACACTGGCATTGGCGGCAGGTCCGGCGGGCATGGTCGGCGGCCAGGCCATCGACCTTGGCTCGGTAGGCCTGAAGCTCGATCAACAGGCGCTCGAATACATGCACCGGCACAAGACCGGCGCGCTGATCGAAGCCAGCGTCAAGCTCGGCGCCCTGGCCAGTGGTCGCGCCGAGAAGGACGAACTCAAGTGCCTGCAGACTTATGCACAGGCCATCGGCCTGGCATTCCAGGTTCAGGACGACATTCTCGACGTCGAAAGCGATACCGAAACCCTGGGCAAACGCCAAGGCGCCGACATTGCCCGCGACAAGCCGACCTACCCGGCACTGCTGGGCCTGGACGCCGCCAAGGCCTATGCCCTGGAACTGCGCGATCAGGCGCTGCATGCGCTGCGACCGTTTGACGCGGCTGCCGAGCCCCTGCGTGAACTGGCCCGCTACATCGTCGAGCGACGCAACTGACGGCGAATCCGCCAAAAAAGACCAACGCGTGGGCAGGGGCCGATGCATCAGGTAAACTGCCGCATCTTTTATACCTATAACGATTCGCCTGATGCCCACGACGTTTCATGAGATTCCCCGCAAGCGCCCGACCACGCCCCTGCTCGACCGCGCGAACACGCCGGACGGCCTGCGCCGGTTAGGCGAAGCCGAGCTGGAAACCCTGGCCGATGAGTTGCGCCTGGAATTGCTCTACACGGTCGGTCAGACCGGTGGGCATTTCGGTGCAGGTCTGGGCGTCATCGAGCTGACCATCGCGTTGCATTACGTCTTCGACACCCCGGACGACCGGCTGGTGTGGGACGTGGGTCATCAGGCTTATCCGCACAAGATCCTCACCGGTCGTCGCGAGCGCATGGCCACCCTGCGTCAGAAGGACGGCGTTGCCGCCTTCCCGCGTCGATCCGAGAGCGAGTACGACACCTTTGGCGTCGGCCATTCCAGCACGTCGATCAGCGCAGCCCTGGGCATGGCGATTGCCGCCCGTCTGCAAAACAGTGATCGCAAGGCGATTGCCGTGATCGGCGACGGCGCACTGACGGCCGGCATGGCGTTCGAAGCGCTGAACCACGCGCCGGAAGTGGACGCCAACATGCTGGTGATCCTCAACGACAATGACATGTCGATCTCGCGCAACGTCGGCGGTTTGTCGAACTACCTGGCGAAGATCCTTTCCAGCCGTACCTACGCGAGCATGCGCGAGGGCAGCAAAAAAGTCCTGTCGCGCCTGCCCGGCGCCTGGGAAATCGCCCGTCGCACCGAAGAATACGCAAAAGGCATGCTGGTGCCCGGCACGCTGTTCGAAGAGCTGGGCTGGAACTACATCGGCCCGATCGATGGCCACGACCTGCCAACCCTGATCGCTACCCTGCGCAACATGCGTGATCTCAAGGGCCCGCAGTTCCTGCACATCGTCACCAAGAAAGGCAAAGGCTTCGCCCCGGCGGAGGTCGACCCGATCGGTTACCACGCCATCACCAAGCTCGAACCTGTCGATGCGCCGGCCAACCCTCCGAAGAAAGCCAGCGGGCCGAAGTACTCCGGTGTGTTCGGTGAGTGGCTGTGCGACATGGCGGCTGCCGACCCGCGCCTGGTCGGGATCACCCCGGCGATGAAGGAAGGCTCGGACCTGGTGGCCTTCAGCGAGCGCTTCCCGCTGCGCTACTTCGACGTGGCGATTGCCGAGCAACACGCCGTGACCTTTGCGGCCGGCATGGCCTGCGAAGGCGCGAAGCCGGTGGTGGCGATCTATTCGACCTTCCTGCAACGCGGCTACGACCAGTTGGTGCATGACGTCGCGGTGCAAAACCTCGACGTGCTGTTCGCCATCGATCGAGCCGGCCTGGTGGGCGAAGACGGTCCGACCCACGCGGGCAGCTTCGACCTGTCGTTCCTGCGCTGCATCCCCGGCATGCTGGTGATGACCCCGAGCGACGAAAACGAACTGCGCAAGATGCTCTCGACCGGTCATCTATATAACGGCCCGGCCGCCGTGCGTTACCCGCGCGGCAACGGCCCGAATGCGACCATCGAGAAAGACCTCGAGCCGATCGAAATCGGCAAGGGCGTGGTTCGCCGCCAGGGTAGCAAGGTCGCTTTGCTGGTGTTCGGCGTGCAACTGGCCGAGGCGCTGAAAGTCGCCGAGACGCTGGACGCGACCGTGGTCGACATGCGCTTCGTCAAACCGCTGGATGAAGAGCTGGTTCGCGAAATCGCTGGCAGCCACGAGCTGCTGGTGACCGTCGAAGAAAACGCCATCATGGGTGGTGCCGGCGGTGCGGTCAGCGAATTTCTCGCTCGCGAGAATATCCTCAAGTCGATGCTGCACCTGGGCTTGCCGGACATTTATGTCGAACACGCCAAGCCGGCGCAAATGCTGGCTGAGTGTGGACTGGATGAAGCCGGGATCGAGGCTTCGATCCGCGAGCGTCTGCAACTGCTCAACCGCTAAACCGCTAAACCGCTATACACACTCTCCCCTGTGGGAGCGGGCTTGCCCGCGAAGAGGCCGACACATCCAACATCAATGTTGAATGTGCCGACGCCTTCGCGGGCAAGCCCGCTCCCACAGTGGTTTGTGGCGCTATCAAAATTGTGTACACCTCAAGCACCAACGGACTGTCGATGAAACTCTCCCCCCTCGCCCTGACGCTGACCCTGCTGCCAGCCGGCCCAGTGCTGGCTGACACCTTCGAACGCGACCAGGCCCTGAAGCTGCCCGACGTACTGATCAGCGCCAACCGCCAGGTCGAGGCGCGCAACGACAGCAGCGCCGCCAACACGGTCTTCACCCGCGAAGACATCGACCGGTTGCAACCCAACAGCGTCACTGACCTGCTGCGCCGTGTACCGGGGGTGCAAGTGGCACAAACCGGCGGGCGCGGCAGCCTGCCGGGAATTTACATTCGCGGCACGCAGTCGGCCCAGAGCCTGGTGCTGGTGGACGGCCAGCGGATCGGCAACTCGTCCTCCGGCGACAGCAACCTGCAACACATCAACATCGACCAGGTCGAGCGCGTGGAAGTGCTGCGCGGCTCCCGTTCGGTGATCTATGGCAGCGATGCGATTGGCGGGGTGATCCAGATCTTCACTCGGCGTGGCAGCGACCCCGGCCTGCAACCCAGGCTGCATATGGGGTTTGGCAGCAACCAGACCTGGGAGCGTAGCCTCGGCTTGTCTGGTGGCGATGAGCAGACCCGCTTCAACCTCGGCGCCAGCCTGGATGAAACCGCCGGGATCGATCGCACCCATGAGTCGTATCCCAGCGACAGTGATCACGACGCCTACCGCAACAAATCCCTGAGCCTGAGCGTGAGTCACGCCCTCAGCGACGACGTCGAGATCGGCGCCAACCTGCTGGATAACCGGGGCAAAAGCGAATTCGACAATCCGTTCGGTCGCTTCGACCTGAACACCTTCGAGTCAGTCCAGCAGCAGCCCTACAACGAATTCGACGTGAGCAGTCTCAGCAGCTACGTCGATGCAAGGGTCAACGACCTGTGGAAAACCCGCGTCGAGTTCGGCCACAGCGAAAACCGCGAGAAGACGTTCGACAAGCTCAGCGATGAGCGCAGCGTGTTCAATACCTACCGTGACTCGGTGAACTGGCAGAACGACCTGACACTCAACCAGCGCAACAGCCTGATCCTCGGCGGCGACTGGTACGAAGACCGCGTCAACAGCAGCACGCCGTTCGACGAGGACAGTCGCTGGAACCGTGCAGCATTTGTCCAGCATCGCTACCAGGCCGATAGCTTCTCCACCGAACTGGGTCTGCGCCGCGACCAGAACCAACAGTTCGGCGGCCAGAACAGCTGGAGCGGCACCTTCACCCTGCCGCTAAACCCCGACAACGACGTGCTGCTGACCTACAGCGAAGGTTTCCGTGCGCCGACCTTCAACGACCTGTACTACCCCGACTTCAGCAACCCGGACCTTAAACCCGAGACCTCGAAAAGCTATGAACTGCAATGGCGCAGCCAATTGACCGAGAGCAGTCGCCTGGAGGCCTCGCTGTACCGTACGGACCTCGAAGACGCGATCATCTTCGGCAGCAACTCACGGCCAGAGAACGTGGCGTCGGCACGCATCAACGGCTTTGAAGCGACATTAAGACAGGAACTGTTCGGCTGGCAGAGCAACCTCGGCGTGGCGATTATCGACCCGCGTGACCGCGATACGGGGCATACCCTGGCCCGTCGCGCACGTCGCACATTGAGCTGGGATCTGGATCGACAGTTCGACCGCCTGGGCCTGGGCGCCAGTTGGCAAGCTGTTAGCAGCAGCTATGACGACCTGAACAATCAACAGCCATTGGGTGGTTATGGGTTGCTGGGGTTGCGCAGCAGTTGGGCACTCAATCGAGAGATCAGCCTGGAGCTTAAGGTCGACAACCTGCTGGACAAGGGTTACAGCCGGGCACTGTACAGCCATGAAGGCAGCCAGTACGGATATCGCGAGGAAGGTCGGGCGTGGGTGTTTGGGGTGACTTGGACCCCGGAGCTCTGATGGTCTCTGGGCTAGCCTCTTCGCGAGCAAGCCCGCGAAGGCCGCACCTCGGTCTCAGCGGTCAGGTGCAATCTCGCGGCACAACTTGGCCGTCGCCTCGACCATCTGCCCGCTCGGCCGCTCCAGGCCCTTGTCCGTAACCAGCCGCAACTGCCCCTGCCGCACCGCCGCCACCTGCGGCCACGCCTTCCACGCATCAAGTTGCGCCTGATCACCGGCCAGAATCACCTCGGGATCGCGCTGCAGGACCGCTTCGACACTGATCTGCGGCGCCGGGAGTGCCTGGTCGCCGAAGACGTTTTGCGCCCCACAGACTTCAAGCGCAGCGCTGATGATCTGCCCTCCGCCCACGGTGTATAGCGGCTTATCCCAGACTTGATAGAACACACGCAACGGATGCTCCCGCCGATAGCGTTGACGCAGCTGCGCCAGGCGTTGACGCAATTCGCTGGCCAATACCGCCCCACGCTCAGGCCGCCCGAGTTGCGAGGCAATGGCTTCGATCTGTGAGGTGAGTTGCGCGAAATCATGTGGTTCAGCGACGTAGGTCGGGATGTTCAAGCGCTTGAGTTGTTCACGCTGGGCCGGGCCGACACTGCCAGGCCAGAGCAGCAACAAATCAGGCTTGAGGCTGAGCAAACGCTCCATGTCCAGCTGACCGTAGCGCCCCACGGAGGGCAAATCCTTGAGTTCGGCGGGACGCTCACCGGCATCCAGCACGCCGACCAGCAAGTCGGCCGAACCCAGTTCGACGACCATCTCAGTGAGGGACGGAGCGAGGCTGACAACCCGCTCCACCGCCATGGCCGAGCCGCTGATCACCAGCAGCAAAACCGCCAGCCAGACAGGGCGCATCAACCGAGCTGACGTGGAATTCGGTAGAGGTAGAACAGCACCGCGGTCGACAGCGCCAGCAGCATCAGCGGCACCGCTTCGAGACCGACAAACACCGCCAATGCACCGATCCAGGCCGGCAAGCCAGCCGCGAGGAACGCCGTGCGCCGCTTGGCCGCCAAACGGATCCATGCATCAGGCTCTTCAGGGGTATCGAGGGCTTTCTGGGTGGCGATCAACGCATGTTTATAGCCGCCAAAAAACTTCAGGCTGACAAACATCGAGGCGACACCGGCGATGAACAACGGCATTGCCAGCACCGGCAGTATGGCTTCACCCTGGCCGAACACTGCGTTGATCACGAACAGCGGCAACAAGGCCAACGCCAGGTATTGCCACCAATTGACGGACAGCCGCCGCCGTACCTGGCCGCGGGTCACGCCCGGTCTACCTCGCCCTGATGTTCATTGCCCATCATATGGTCGAGTTTGCTGGCCTTGGTTGCCAGGTAGAGTTTGTTGTGCGGATTGTGACCCGTGTGCAGCGGCACGCGCTCGGCAACCGCGATGCCCATGTCGGTCAAGGCTTTGACCTTGCGTGGGTTGTTGGTCATCAGGCGCAGGGATTTCACCCCCAGGTGCTCAAGCATCGGCAGGCACATGGCGTAATCGCGCTGGTCGGCGGCAAAGCCCAGGCGCTCGTTGGCCTCAACGGTGTCGGCACCGCCGTCCTGTAGCTCATAGGCGCGGATCTTGTTCAGCAGGCCAATGCCACGGCCTTCCTGGCGCAAATACAGCAATACGCCCCGACCTTCACGAGCGATGGCCTGCAGCGCAGCCTCAAGTTGCGAGCCGCAGTCGCAACGCTGGCTGAACAAGGCGTCGCCCGTCAGGCACTCGGAGTGCAACCGACCGAGTACCGGGGCACCATCGGCGATCTCACCCAGGCTCAGCACGACGTGCTCGCGGCCGGTGGCCTCATCGAGAAAGCCGTGCATGATGAATTGCGCAAAAGGCGTTGGCAGCTTGGAAGCGGCGACAAAAACGACAGGCACCGGTGTGCTCCTGATCTAAAAGTCTGAAGATTCGCAGGCCGGCATTGTAACAGCAGGTTCCAACCGACGCTTAGGCTGAATTATCGGCCATAACTATCAAAAAGTTTGATCTCTGTAGGAGCTGCCGCAGGCTGCGATCTTTTGATTTTGTATTTTAAGATCAAAAGATCGCGGCCTGCGGCAGCTCCTACAGGTTATTCCTCATCGAACGGGTAGGGTTGCTTCCAGCGTTCGAAGATCGGTCTGAGCTCGCCGCTTTTAACCAACTGCGCCATGCGCTGGTCGAACAACGCCATCAGGCTGCGGGCCGCCGGGGTCTTGGCAAAGCACAGGTACAACGGTAATTCGGCGATATGCGTGCGGCGAAACTGCGAAGGATCCTTCGCCCGACTGAGCACCCAATCGACTTCGGTCAGTGCGTCTATGTAGAAGTCGGCGCGGTTCTGCGTCAGCATCGAAACGATGCCGGTACGACGTAGTACTTCGTTGTAGCGGCGGACATTAGGCAGATAATGTTGATAATCGTAGCCACGCACCCACGCCAGACGGTAATTACCCAGGGTTTGTGGGGTCGGTTGCGGGCTGCTGGCCAGGCCCAGGGCGTAGATATGGTCCGTATCGAAGTTCCAGTGCGGATAAAGCACATCGCTGGATTCTTCATGGTAGGAACCGACACATGCATCGACTTCACCCCGCTCGGCCAGTCCCATCGAGCGCACATAGGGTTCGCTGCGGATGTCCAGCTTGACCCCCGCCGGCTCGAAGACTTTGCGCAACACGTCCCAGCCGAGGCCGTGGCCGTCGGCAGCGGTATAGTCTTCCCAGTCTTCGCTGGCCAGATGAATCACGGACGGCGCGGTGATTGCCTCCTCCGCCTGGACCAGCGCACCGAACAGCACCATCACCATCGCTACCCACCAGCGTCGAGCCATCCCTAGTTCTCCCAATTAATCCCTCAGGCGAAAATCCATACCAGCCCCTGCATCGCCAACCACGCAAACACTCCAGCCAACACGTCATCGAGCATGATGCCAACGCCTCCGTGCACATGCCGGTCAACCCAGTGAATCGGCCACGGCTTGAGGATGTCGAAGAAGCGAAACATCAAAAATCCTGCCAGCAGCCACTGCCAACCTTCCGGCACCAGCCACAGGGTGATCCACATTCCGACCATCTCGTCCCAGACGATACCTTCGTGGTCGTGTACCCGTAAATCATCGGCCACCTTGCCGCACAGCCAGAAGCCGAACAGCATGGTAATGCCCAGCATCAACCAGTAGCCCCAGTCGGGCAACATCTGCCATAGCGGGATAAAGGGTAGCGCAACCAGCGACCCCCAGGTGCCCGGAGCCTTTGGCAAGGTGCCGGAGCCAAAGCCAAACGCCAGGAAATGCCAGGGATTGCGCCAGACCGATGGCGGTACGAACTCCGCCGGAACCTGATTGGGGTGATCTGTCACGGTGTCTCCCGAAAATGTTGGTAGCCCCGGGTTTGCGGGGTGATGTCCTTGCCGTCGGCGTCCAGCAGCGTCACGCCCTGCCCTGCTACCACCCGCCCGACCACATGGATCGGCCAGCCGTCGGCCAGCAACAGCGGCAATTCGACAGACGGTAAGGTGAAAGCCAGTACGTAGTCGTCGCCGCCACTCAGGGCCGCGACCTGTGCGTGCGCCAGTCCAAGAAAATCGATCAGGCTTTGCGACAGCGGCAAGCGATCCCGCTCGACTTCGATGCCGACCTTCGAGGCCAGCGCGATATGCCCGCAATCCGCGAGCAGACCATCGGAGATATCCATGGCCGAAGTGGCCTTGCCACGCAGCGCCTGCCCCAATCCAAGCTGCGGTTGCGGCGACCAGTAATGCGCCAGCAGCGGCTCGGCAATGCGCGCTTGGGCCGTGCGCTGGCCGAGCACCAATGGCAAGGCACCGGCGGCATTGCCAAGGTCGCCGCCCACACACAGCAGGTCGCCCGGCCGCGCACCGCTGCGGGTCAGGGCCAAACCGCCCGGCACGCGCCCGAACACCGTCATGGTCAGGCTCAGCGGCCCGCGGGTGGTATCGCCGCCCACCAGCGCCACGCCGCAGCTCGAAGCCATAAGGTTCAAACCACGGGCATAGGCCTGCAACCAATCGGCGGTCACCGTCGGCAAGGTCAGGGCAAGGGTAAAGGCAACGGGCGTGGCGCCCATGGCAGCCAAGTCGCTCACCGCCACGGCCAGCGAGCGCTGACCGAGCAGGAATGGATCGCAGGGGTCGGCGAAATGTACGCCGGCCACCAGGGTATCGGTAGAAATCGCCAACTGCTCCCCGGGAGGGACAGCCAGCAAGGCGCAGTCATCGCCAATTCCGAGGGCAACGCCTTCGCCGCCCTGCGCACAGGGCGCGGCGGCGAAGAAATTGCGGATCAGCTCAAACTCGCCCATGGCTTCGTGTCGACATTCCAAGCGCCAATCAGCGCTTGAACGCCTTCACTTCAGCTTCACGCAGACGCGGGGCCAGCTTGTCGAGCACACCGTTGACGAACTTGTGGCCATCGGTAGAACCGAAGACCTTGGCCAGTTCGATGCCTTCGTTGATCACAACGCGATACGGTACGTCGACGCGCTTGAGCAACTCCCAGGTGGACAGACGCAGAACCGCCAGTTCAACCGGGTCCAGCTCTTCGATGGTCAAGTCCAGGCAAGGCTTGAGCGCGGTGTCGATTTCGGTCTTGAACTGCGGAACCCCGTGCAGGATTTCGCGGAAATACGCACCATCGACATCGGTGAAATCGTTATCGACCCGGAACTGCGCTTCGATCTCGTTCAGCGATTGCTTGGCCATGTGCCATTGGTACAGCGCCTGAGTCGCGAGCTGACGGGCTTCGCGACGCTTGACGCTTTTCGATGGCTTGCCAGCATCCGCAGGTTTTGGATCGCGCGGGTTGAAACGATCGCTTTCGTCGCTAATCACTTGGCCTCCAACTGCGCCAGCAGGCTGACCATTTCCAGAGCGGACAGGGCAGCTTCGGCACCTTTGTTCCCGGCCTTGGTGCCGGAACGTTCAATGGCTTGCTCGATGGAATCGACGGTCAGGACGCCGAAAGCGACCGGTACGCCGAACTCCATGGACACCTGGGCCAGGCCCTTGGTGCACTCGCCAGCCACGTATTCGAAGTGCGGAGTACCGCCACGAATGACCGCGCCCAGGGCGATGATTGCCGCGAACTCGCCCTTCTGAGCGACTTTCTGCGCAACCAGCGGAATTTCGAAGGCGCCAGGGGCGCGGATGATGGTGATGTCGCTTTCGCTCACGCCATGGCGAACCAGGGCATCAACAGCACCGCTGACCAGGCTTTCAACGACGAAACTGTTGAAACGGCCTACTACCAAAGCATAGCGGCCTTTAGGGGCGATGAAGGTACCTTCGATGGTCTTCAGGGTCATTCGATAGATCTCTTAAAGAGCCGGGACGCGTCTCGTACGCGCCCCTCAGTGATATTTGAACCGCGAATTCAAGGCCGGAAACAACCGGTCATTATTCGGAGGGCACGTATTCTACAACTTCCAGATCGAAACCGGATATCGCATTAAACTTCATCGGTGCCGACATCAAGCGCATTTTGCGTACGCCCAGGTCGCGCAGGATCTGCGAACCGGCTCCCACGGTGCTGTAGGTGGTCGGTTTTTTCACCGCCGCGTGGTCTGCGGTTTCGCGGATATGCGCCAGTAACACGTCGCCATCGAGCGGGTGTCCGAGCAACAGCACCACGCCGCTGCCGGCCTCGGCAACCGCGGACATGGCGGCGCGCAGGCTCCAGCGGCCCGGCTGCTTGACCATCAGCAGGTCGCGCAGCGGGTCCATGTTGTGCACGCGCACCAGGGTCGGTTCTTCGGCGCAGACATTGCCCAAGGTCAGGGCCATGTGTACGTCACCTTCCACGGAATCACGATAGGTCACCAGGTTGAATTGGCCCAGTTCGCTGTCCAGCGGCTGCTCGGCAATCCGCTGAACGGTACGTTCGTGGATCATCCGGTAGTGAATCAGGTCGGCGATGGTGCCGATCTTGATGTTGTGTTCGGCGGCGAAAGCTTCCAGTTCGGCGCGACGGGACATGGTGCCGTCGTCGTTCATCACTTCGCAGATCACCCCGCTCGGCTCGAAACCGGCCATGCGCGCCAGATCGCACGCAGCCTCAGTGTGGCCAGCGCGGGCCAGGGTGCCGCCGGCCTGGGCCATCAGCGGGAAAATGTGGCCGGGGCTGACGATGTCTTCAGCCTTGGCATCACGGGCGGCAGCCGCTTGCACGGTGCGCGCACGGTCGGCGGCAGAGATGCCGGTGGTGACGCCTGTGGCCGCTTCGATCGATACGGTGAACTTGGTGCCGAAACCGGAGCCGTTGCGTGGGGCCATCAGTGGCAGCTTGAGCAGTTCACAGCGCTCGCGGGTCATCGGCATGCAGATCAGGCCACGGGCGTGCTTGGCCATGAAGTTGATGTGTTCGGCCTGACAGCACTCGGCGGCCATGATCAGGTCGCCTTCGTTCTCGCGGTCTTCGTCATCCATGAGGATGACCATCTTGCCTTGGCGGATGTCTTCAACCAGTTCTTCGATGCTATTGAGCGCCACAAGGCACCCCCATTCTTTTAGAAATTGAGTTTCAGGATTTGAGGTAGCCGTTGGCGGCGAGAAAGCTTTCGGTAATGTTGCTGCCGGTAGTTGGCTCAGCGGCCTTGTCGCCCAGCAGCAGACGCTCCAGGTAACGGGCCAGCAAGTCCACTTCCAGGTTCACCCGGCGGCCTGGCTGGTAAGACGCCATGATGGTTTCGCTCAGGGTGTGCGGAATGATCGTCAGCAGGAACTCGGCGCCATCGACCGCGTTCACGGTCAGGCTGGTGCCGTCGACGGTGATCGAGCCTTTATGGGCGATGTACTTGGCCAGGTCCTTCGGCGCGCGGATGCGGAACTCCACGGCACGCGCGTTCTCGGTACGGGCAACGACTTCGCCCACGCCGTCGACGTGGCCACTGACCAGGTGCCCGCCCAGGCGTGTAGTCGGAGTCAGGGCTTTTTCCAGATTGACCGGGCTGCCGCTCTTGAGGTCATTCATGGCGGTGCAGTCGAGGGTTTCGCGACTGACGTCAGCTGCAAAGCCGTTGCCCGGCAGTTCAACGGCGGTCAGGCATACGCCGTTGACCGCGATGCTGTCGCCCAGTTTGACGTCGCTCAGGTCGAGCTTGCCGGTTTCTACATGCACCCGCACATCTCCGCCTTTTGGGGTCAATGCACGAATACTGCCGATGGATTCGATGATGCCGGTGAACATGGGGTTCTCCTCGAGAACAGAGCCAGCGCTATAGCGATGGCCGGAAATTATACGCTCGCTGCCGGTGAAGGAATGGCGGTGACTCGCCAGTCATCGCCCACCGCGCGAATTTCGGTGATTTTGAGCTCGGGTGCATCCTTCATCTGCGCGAGCGGCCAGTCCAGCAGCGGTCGTGCCGAAGAGCCCAAGAATTTGCCGGCAATGAAAATCTGGAACTCATCCACCAAACCGAGTTGAGCGAAAGCACCGGCCAGCCGTGGACCGGCCTCCACCAGCACCTCGTTGACGCCACGGTGGGCGAGTTCGACCAGTAGCTGACGCAGATCGACCTGACCGTCGTAGCCCGGCACGATCAAGCATTCCGGACCATTGGCGTATTGCTCTTCCACCGCTACACAGGTGGCGACCAGCGCCGGGCCGGCCTTGAAGAACGGGGCATCCAACGGTACGCGCAGACGCCCGTCTACCAGTACGCGTAGCGGCAGACGGCTCATGACCTGCGCGGTTTGCCCGGCATCCAGGCCGAGTTCGTCGGCACGCACGGTCAGGCGGGCGTTGTCCGCCAGCACGGTGTCGGCACCGGTCAGCACCACACTGGCCTGGGCACGCAGGCGTTGTACCGCCGAACGTGCCGCGGGCCCGGTGATCCATTGGCTTTCGCCGCTTTCCATCGCCGTGCGACCGTCCAGGCTCATGGCCAACTTGACCCGCACGAACGGCAAGCCATGTTCCATGCGCTTGAGGAAGCCCTGATTGAGCTTGCGCGCCTCACCTTCCAGCACACCGCTTTCAGTGGCGATGCCGGCCTGGGCCAGGCGTTGCAGGCCACGTCCGGCCACTTCCGGGTTCGGGTCCTGCATCGCCGCCACGACCCGCGCCACACCGGCGTTCACCAACGCATCGGCGCACGGAGGCGTGCGACCGTGGTGACTGCAGGGTTCGAGGGTCACGTAGGCGGTGGCGCCACGGGCCAGCTCACCGGCGGCACGCAAGGCGTGGACTTCGGCGTGGGGTTCACCGGCGCGCTCGTGCCAGCCTTCGCCGACGATCTGCCCGTCACGCACGATCACGCAGCCGACCCTCGGGTTGGGGTGTGTCGTGTAATGCCCTTTGCGCGCGAGTTCCAGCGCGCGGGCCATGTAATGGGCGTCGAGGATGGCAAGTTCTGCTGGCGTGGTCATTCTTTCACCGGTTCCCGGGCCAGGCGATCGATTTCTTCGCGGAACTCATTGAGGTCCTGGAAGCGGCGATACACCGAGGCGAAGCGGATGTAGGCGACTTCGTCGAGCTTTTGCAGCTCGGCCATCACCAGCTCACCGACCACGAGGGACTTGACCTCGCGTTCGCCAGTGGCGCGCAGTTTGTGTTTGATGTGCACCAGCGACGATTCGAGGCGCTCGACACTCACCGGGCGCTTCTCCAACGCACGCTGCATGCCGGCGCGGAGTTTTTCTTCGTCGAACGGCTGGCGACTGCCGTCGGTTTTGATCAGGCGCGGCAACACCAGTTCAGCGGTTTCGAACGTCGTGAAACGTTCGCCGCAGGCCAGGCATTCGCGCCGGCGGCGTACCTGTTCGCCCTCGGCGACCAGACGCGAGTCGATGACCTTGGTGTCGTTGGCACCGCAGAAGGGACAGTGCATGGTGGCAGGCAACAAAAAAAGGGAGGGCCATGGTAGCGCATCCGGGTGGCAAGACAAGACATAGGGTTTGCGGTATACAGACGGGATGATCACTGGATCCATGGATTTCACCCTTCCGGAGCTGCCAATGCCGTTACGTCCGCTCGTTTTGCTCAGCCTTTTCAGCCTGTTGGTGGCTTGCAGCAGCGATGCCCCCCAGCCGCCAACGCCTGGCCCGGCGCCACAACAAGCGCAGAAAAAAGCCCGAGAGTCGGCCAACCTCGGTCCTTTGCCGGCCCATCAACGTGAATTGAGCGGCACCCTGCAAGGCATCCCGGATGGCGCCGAAGTCGAGCTGGCCCTGCTGGTGATCGACGACAAGGACCGTCCGCAACAATTGCTCGCCAGTTCCAACCTGATCGGCACCAACCAGGCATTGCCGTTTCATCTGCGCTTCAATCCAGAATCGTTCCCGGCCGGTGCCCGCGTTGAACTGCGCGGCCGCGCCAGCCAGTCCGGCCAACTGATCCTGCACCTGCCGTCACAGCGGATCTATCAGCCGACCACCCAGGCGCTGGGCCAGCTGCAGTTTGTCAAAGCGCCATGAAGACGCCGCTGGACCTGCAACAGGCGTTGGGTGAATTGCTCGGCGATGCGCGACTGGTCGCCTGCGGGCTGCCGGAGACTGATCTGAAGCTGTGGCTGATCGATGGCGACAACATGGACCGCGCCTTCAGCCCGGAAGAGACCCGCCGCATTCTGCATGAGCCGCCGTACTGGAGTTTTTGCTGGGCCAGCGGTCTGGCCGTGGCTCGGTATCTGGCGCAGAACCGGCATTGGGTCGAAGGCAAAAGGGTGTTGGATTTCGGTGCCGGCTCCGGGGTCGCGGGGATTGCCGCGGTCAAGGCGGGGGCGCTGGAAGTAGTGGCCTGCGACCTTGACCCGCTGGCGATTGCCGCCTGTCGGGCGAATGCCGAACTCAATGACGTAGCGCTCACTTACTCGACGGACTTTTTCGCCGAAGACGACCGTTTTGACCTGATCCTGGTGGCGGATGTGCTGTACGACCGGGCGAATTTGCCGCTGCTCGATGAGTTCCTCAGTCGTGGCCGCGAAGCGCTGGTGGCGGACTCGCGGGTGCGCGATTTTCGTCATCCGCTGTACCGGCGCATCGAAATGCTGGAGGCCATGACCTTGCCGGACCTGTGTGAACCCGAAGAGTTTCGGCATGTGAGCCTCTACCACGCAAACCGTTAAAAGATCGCAGCCTTCGGCAGCTCCTACATTGACCGTGTGTAAACCCGATCCTGTAGGAGCTGCCGAAGGCTGCGATCTTTTGCGCCAGCCCTTATAGTGAGCACATTCACGCTTCCAAGAGATCCCCCATGAGTCAGCAAACGCCGTACATCTTCGACGCCACGACTGCCGATTTCGACCAGTCGGTGATCGAGAACTCCTTTCACAAACCGGTGCTGGTGGATTTCTGGGCCGAATGGTGTGCCCCCTGCAAGGTCCTGATGCCGATGCTGCAGACCATTGCCGAGAGCTATCAGGGCGAACTGCTGCTGGCCAAGGTCAACTGCGACCTCGAACAGGACATCGTCGCCCGCTTCGGTATTCGTAGCCTGCCGACCGTGGTGCTGTTCAAGGATGGCCAGCCGGTCGATGGTTTTGCCGGTGCGCAGCCGGAGTCGGCCGTGCGGGCGCTGCTCGAGCCCCATGTACAAATGCCGCCACCGGCGGCCGCCGATCCGTTCGAACAGGCCCAGGCCTTGTTCGATGACAGCCGCTTCGCCGATGCGGAAGCCCTGCTGAAAGTGCTGCTGGGCGAAGACAACACCAATGCCAAGGCGCTGATTCTTTACGCCCGCTGCCTCACCGAGCGCGGTGAGCTGGGCGAGGCGCAAGCCGTACTCGACGCGGTCAAGAGCGATGAGCACAAGGCCGCCCTGGCCGGCGCCAAGGCGCAGATCAAGTTCCTCGGCCAGGCCAAGGATTTGCCGGATGCCGCCGACCTTAAAGCGCGCCTGGCAAAAAACCCACAGGACGATGAAGCGGTCTACCAGTTGGCCGTGCAACAACTGGCGCGCCAGCAGTACGACGCGGCGCTGGATGGCCTGCTCAAGTTGTTCATCCGCAACCGCAGCTACAGCGAAGGTTTGCCGCACAAGACCTTGCTGCAGGTGTTCGAACTGCTGGGTAACGATCATCCGTTAGTGACGACCTACCGCCGCAAGCTCTTTGCTGCACTGTATTAACAGCCCCGTCCTGTAGGAGCGAGCATGCTCGCGATGGACGTCAACGATGACGCGTGCTGTCTGTAGAAACGCGCCAAGCATTACGTCCATCGCGAGCATGCTCGCTCCTACAGCCAGCGATAAATCGGCGTATCGCCGCCGCTCTCGACTTTTACATCCGCACTATGACGCAAGCGCACCAACAGGCGCTTGCCCGCCGCCGCACTGCCGGCCAGCCCTTCCAGTTGATCGAGCAAGTCCGGCCCGCTCAATTGCCCGGCCTTGCGCAGCAAATCCCTGGCAACCTGCCACAGCGCATCGTCTTGATTCAGCGGTTTCGCCGCTGGTGCACTGACTTCGGTTTTTTCTACCTGCAGTTGCGCCCCCAGCCGCGCCCAATCGGCGTCATCCATCTCCAGCGTCAAATCCACCGGCCAGTCGCCGATGTTTCCGCGAATTCGCAACATGAGTCAGCTCCCGAACATTTCTTCATGCCCATGCTCCCATGGGGCTTGTGCAACGCCAAGCTGGCAGTCACAATCCGCGCACAAACGTTATAAGATTACATAACATTTTTTTCATCTTGTCTTTCGGAGACTCGCCATGCGCCGCCTGCTTCTCGCCCTGCCGTTTGCCTTGATGCCGCTGGCTGTCGCCCATGCCGCCGACGAACACGATCACGACCATGAGCACGGCAGCCTCGGCGCCCACGAGCACGGCGTCGGGCGCCTGAACGCGGTGCTGGACGGCCAGACCCTGGAGCTGGAGCTGGAAAGTCCGGCGATGAATCTGGTGGGATTCGAGCATGCCGCCACCACCGACGCTGACAAGGCCAAGGTCGCCGCAGTCCGCAGTCAGCTTGAAAAACCCCTGGCGCTGTTCAACCTGCCGACAGCAGCCGGTTGTGGGGTGGCTTCTCAGAAACTGCAAAGCCCCCTCTTCGGTGACAAGCCGGACGCCGACGACGATCACGACAAAGATGCCAAGGACGAGCATCACCACGATCACAGCGAAATCCACGCCCGCTACCAGTTCACCTGCACTACACCCGCTGCGCTGAAAAACCTGGACCTGGCGAATATCTTCAACACATTCCCGGCGACCCAGAAAATTCAGGTACAACTGATCGGCCCGAGCGGGCAGCAAGGGGTTGAAGTGACGGCAAAGGCTGCCGCCCTCAAATTCTGAATTCACTGCAAAACCAATGTGGGAGCGGGCNNGCGAGCAAGCCCGCTCCCACAGGTTAATCAACATTCATGAAATCGGCGCCATGACCCAAGCACTCATCGAACTGTCCGACCTGGGCTTCAGCTGGCCCGGTCATCCGCCATTGCTGGATATCCCGGCGTTTCGCCTGGAACCGGGGGAAACCCTGTTCCTCAAGGGCCCCAGCGGCAGCGGCAAGACCACCCTGCTCGGCCTGCTCGGCGGTGTGCAAAAGCCCGATCGCGGCAGCATTCGCCTGCTCGGCCAGGAGCTGACGGCACTCTCTGCCGGCGCCCGCGATCACTTTCGCGTCGATCACACCGGCTACATTTTCCAGCAGTTCAACCTGCTGCCGTTTCTGTCAGTGCGCGAGAACGTCGAACTGCCCTGCCACTTCTCCAAACTGCGCGCCGAGCGGGCAAAACAGCGCCACGGCAGCATCGATCAGGCCGCCGCCACCCTGCTCGCGCATTTGGGTTTGAAGGACGACAACATCCTCGCTCGCCGCGCCGACTCCCTGTCCATCGGCCAGCAACAACGAGTGGCCGCCGCGCGCGCGCTGATCGGTCAACCGGAACTGGTGATCGCCGATGAGCCGACCTCGGCCCTCGACTACGACGCCCGGGAGAACTTCATTCGCCTGCTGTTCGCCGAATGCCGCGAAGCCGGGTCGAGCCTGTTGTTCGTCAGCCATGACCAGAGCCTGGCGCCGCTGTTCGACCGCCACCTGTCGCTGGCCGAACTCAATCGCGCCGCCACGTCTTTCGAGGTTTGAGATGTATCTGTTTCGTCTAGCCATGGCCAGCCTGTCAAACCGCCGTTTCACTGCGATCCTCACCGCGTTCGCCATTGCCCTGTCGGTGTGCCTGCTGCTGGCTGTGGAACGGGTGCGCACCGAGGCCAAGGCCAGTTTCGCCAGCACCATCAGCGGCACCGACCTGATCGTCGGCGCACGTTCCGGCTCGGTCAACCTGCTGCTGTACTCAGTGTTCCGCATCGGCAACGCCACCAACAATATCCGCTGGGACAGCTTCGAACACTTCGCCAACAACCCGAAAGTGAAGTGGGCCATCCCGATGTCACTCGGCGACTCCCATCGCGGTTATCGGGTGATGGGCACCACCGAGGCGTACTTCGAACACTACCAGTACGGCCGCCAGCAACACCTGGAACTGGCCGATGGCCGTGCCTTCGCCACCGATCCGTTCGAAGTGGTGCTCGGTGCCGAAGTGGCCGACGCATTACACTACAAACTCGGCGACAAGCTGGTGCTGGCCCACGGTGTGGCCGTGATCAGCCTGGTCAAGCATGACGACAAGCCCTTCACCGTGGTCGGCCTTCTCAAGCGTACTGGCACCCCGGTGGACCGCACACTGCACATCAGCCTCGGCGGTATGGAGGCCATTCACGTTGATTGGCACAACGGTGTGCCGGCCCGGGGCAACGGGCGGATCAGCGCCGATCAGGCGCGCAACATGGACCTGACGCCCCAAGCGATCACCGCATTCATGCTCGGCCTGAACAGCAAGATTTCAACCTTTGCCTTGCAGCGCGAAATCAACGAATTCCGCGGCGAACCGATGCTGGCGATCTTGCCGGGCGTTGCGCTGCAAGAGTTGTGGAGCTTGATGAGCACCGCGGAAAAAGCCTTGTTCGTGGTGTCGCTGTTCGTGGTGTTGACCGGGTTGATCGGCATGCTCACGGCGATTCTTACCAGCCTCAACGAACGCCGCCGGGAGATGGCGATCCTGCGTTCGGTAGGTGCGCGACCTTGGCATGTCGCGACGCTGCTGGTACTGGAAGCGTTTGCCTTGGCGCTGGCCGGTGTGGTTGCCGGCGTGGCGCTGCTTTACATCGGCATCGCTGCGGCACAGGGTTACGTGCAAGCCAATTACGGCCTGTTTCTGCCACTGGCATGGCCAAGTGAATATGAATGGACGCTACTCGGTGGCATCCTGATCGCTGCGTTGCTGATGGGCAGCGTGCCTGCCTGGCGCGCCTATCGCCAATCCCTGGCCGATGGCCTGTCGATTCGTTTATGAGGATGTTGAAATGCCCCGCGCTGTCTTTGCGCTGTTGATGCTGGTCGCCCTGCCATTGTGGGCGGCTGCGCCGAAAGAGCTGACCTGGTCGGAAATGATCCCGCCGGATGCGGCCGCGGAAGTGCCGAACATGACGCCGCTGCATGACCTGTCGAAGATGAGCGATGCACTGGCTGCCGAATCGGCACCGGCCGCGAAGCAGGACATGCCCAACGCGCCGGTGGTCAAGGCCCTCGACGGGCAGAACATTCGCTTGCCGGGCTACATCGTGCCGCTGGAAGTGAGTGAAGAAGGTCGCACCACGGAGTTTCTGCTGGTGCCGTATTTCGGCGCCTGTATTCACGTACCGCCACCGCCGTCGAACCAGATCGTGCATGTCAAAAGCGAAGTGGGCGTGAAGCTCGACGAGCTGTATCAGCCGTACTGGATCGAAGGTGCGTTGCAGGTAAAAGCGTCCACCAGCGAGTTGGCGGATGCCGGTTACCAGATGGAGGCGGACAAGATTTACCTGTATGAATTGCCATAGGCGCGAGGCTTGCCCGCGAAGAGGCCCTCACAGGTTCCCCAAAAAACAATCTCATCCCACTTTCATTGAGCTGCATCAAAAGACCAAATCGTTAGCCGACTTACCATTGGACATCGAACATTTTTAACGTCCTCTGGAGCCCCCATGAACAAGTCCTTGCTCGGCGCCTCGCTGTTTGCCCTCGCGCTCGCGGCCCCGCTCGCCCACGCTCACGAAAAAGGCGACATCCTCTTGCGTGCAGGCGCGATCACCGTCGATCCGAATACCGACAGTTCCAGCGTCAAGGTCGATCAGGGCCCATTGAGCGGTGCCGACCTGGGCGGCGAGGCGACGCTGAGCAGCGACACACAACTGGGCCTTAACTTCGCCTATATGATCACCGATCACCTTGGCATCGAATTGCTGGCGGCCACGCCGTTCGAGCATGACGTAAAACTCAAGGGCACTGCCCTGAGCGCAGCCAACGGCAAACTCGGCAGTTTTAATCAACTGCCGCCGACCTTGAGCCTGGTGTACTACCCGCTCGACCCCAAGTCCGCGTTCCAGCCCTATGTCGGTGCAGGCGTCAACTACACCTGGATGTATGACGAACACCTGAGCAGCGAAGCGCGCGCCAATGGTTTCAGCAACTTCAAGACCGAAAACTCCTGGGGCGTGGCCTGGCAGGTAGGTGCCGATTACATGCTGACTGACAACATCCTGTTCAACGCGCAGATGCGCTACATCGACATCGACACGCGTGCGACCGTGGAAAACAACGCCATCGCGCCGGGCACCCGGGCACGGGTGAACGTGGATGCGGATCCGTTTATCTACATGGTCGGCCTGGGTTACAAGTTCTAAACATTCACGTGGTGGTGATGATCGTTCCCCCGCTCAGCGTGGGATGCAGCCAGGGACGCTCCGCGTCCCAAGAGCAGACGCAGAGCGTCCATTGAGGCATTCCCAAGCAGAGCGTGAGAAGGATCGGCAACAAAAAAGGCGCCTCAACCGGCGCCTTTTTCTATTGTCCCAGCAACCGCGCCAACCCGACACTCAACGGCGTCGGCTCGGGCGCTCTGAAGCGTTCCAGCAAACGCTGGTTGTTGGCCCGTGAATGACGAATATCGCCGGAGCGTGCCGGGGCGTAGCTCACCGGGGGCAGCTTGCCAACGACCACCTCGAGGGCTGCAAGCATTTGCTTGAGACTCGTCGCCTGGTTCCAGCCGACGTTTACCGCGCCGTCTTCCACCTGGGGTTTCTCGATAGCCTGCACCAGCAAATCGACCAGGTCTTCGACGTAGAGAAAATCCCGCGTTTGCTCACCGTCGCCAAACACGGTGATCGGCAGGCCTTTCTGTGCGCGCTCGCTGAAAATGCTGATCACCCCGGAATACGGCGAGGACGGATCCTGGCGCGGGCCGAAGATGTTGAAGAAGCGAAAAATCACCGGTTCCAGCCCATGCTCGCGCCGGTAGAAATCGAAGTATTGCTCGCTCGCCAGCTTGTCCGATGCGTAGGGCGTCAACGGTGCCTTGGGCGTGTCTTCACCGATCGACTCGCCTTCGCCATTGTTGCCATACACTGCGGCACTGGAGGCAAACAGCACGCGCTTGACCCCGGACTGGCGCATGGCTTCGCAGACATTCAGCGAGCCGATGAAGTTGCTCTGGTGGGTCTTCACCGGATCGTCCACGGACGCCTGTACCGATGCCACTGCCGCCAGGTGCGCCACGGCACCGCTACCGGCCACCGCTCGGGCGACCAGGGCGGCATCGGCCACGTCGCCGACAATCAGCTCGACCTTGGGATTGTCCAGCGGCAGGTTGCTGCGTTTACCGGAAGACAGATCATCGAGAATCCGAACCGAATAGCCCTTGGCGAGCAAGGCATCGGTGAGATGGGAGCCGATGAAACCGGCCCCTCCGGTAATCAAAACGGGGCGATCAGCCATGACGATAGAACCTGTCCAAAAGACCCGGAAGGGCCGCACGCCAGGCGCGTGGCTTGATTCCGAAGGTGTGCAGAATTTTCTTGCAGGCCAGTACCGCGTGCTGCGGTTCTTCGGCGGCGTCCGGTCGCGCGGCGTGAGCCTGGGCGGTCGGAGCTTCGACGGCCAGCGGATGCAGGGCGCGTGCTTCGGTGAGAATCGCCTGCCCCAAGGCTAGTGGCGTGGTCGCCTCATGCCCGGCGTAGTGGTAGGTGCCCCAAAGCGGCGCGCCACAGTCCAGTTGCTTGAGCACCGAAATGATCACGCGGGCCGCGTCGTCCACCGGTGTCGGATTGCCACGGCGATCGTCGGCCATCAACAGCTCCTGTGACTGCTCGGCGCGGCTGAGGAAGCGCCCGAGGGTGCCGTCGGGACTGTCATCGAGCAGCCAACCGAAACGCAACAGCACGTGTTGCGGGCAGGTGGCGCGCACGCTTTGTTCGATTCGCCACAACGCCTGGCCACGCAGGCCCAGCGGCTGCGGCTCGTCTTTTTCGCTGTAGGCTGTCGCCCGGGAGCCGTCGAACACGCGATAACTCGAGGGTTGCAGCAAGACGATGTTGTGATGCTGGCACAGTTCGGCCAGGCGCTCGATCGCCCGCTCCTGCCCGGCCAGGCGCTGTTCGCTGACCGCCTCCGCCTGGAACCAGTCAAAGTAGTAGGCGAGGTTGATCAACGCGTCCGGACGGGTGTCGTCGAGCAGTTGCGTCAGGCTCGCGGCATCCCAGCCGTCTTGAGGTGGGCGGGGGGCGAGGAAACCGATGTCTTCCTCCGCACCGAGGCGAATCAGCGCCTGCCCAAGGGCATTTCCGCCGCCCAGTAACATAAGGCGCATTCGCATAGAGTCAGCAGGCCCAGTCTGATTGGAACGATGGCTTAATCGACAGCGCCCGCGGGCAATGTCGTCGATAGTTGCCGGAATCGTTGCATTTTGCGGGTTTAGTGCGCAACCGTCATCCGTAAAGTGTAGATGTCCGGGATTTGTAGTGCAGCTACTGGCCTCTTCGCGAGCAGGCTCGCTCCCACAATGAAATTGTGTACACCGGCCCAATGTGGGAGCGAGCCTGCTCGCGAAGGGGCCCTAAAGGCCAGCAAAGGTCTTGAGCGGTACTTGCATCTTCACTGAGTCACCCGCATAAATCAGACCATGAACCTGCCCATCCCCGCAGACAGTGCCCTGGCCGGCTTCCACCCCGCCGTCAGCGCCTGGTTCAGCAAGACTTTCGCGACGGTCACCGCCGCCCAGGCACGGGCGTGGCCGCTGATCCGCCAGCGCCGCTCGACCCTGATTGCCGCACCCACCGGTTCCGGCAAGACCCTCACCGCCTTCCTCGCCGTGATCGACGAGCTGGTCCACCGTGGCCTGGAAACCCTCGAAGGCTTGCCTGACGAAACCCTGGTGGTCTACGTTTCGCCGCTCAAGGCGCTGTCCAACGACATCCAGATCAACCTGCAAAACCCGCTGGCCGGTATCAGCGAACAGTTGAGGGTGATGGGCCTGCCCGAGTTGCGCATCAGCACCGCCGTGCGCACCGGCGATACACCGCAAAAAGACCGCTCGGCGATGCGCAAGACCGCGCCGCACATTCTGGTCACCACCCCGGAATCGCTGTACGTGCTGCTCGGCTCCGACTCAGGCCGAAAAATGCTCGGCACCGCACGCACGGTGATCGTCGACGAAATCCACGCCATCGCCGCCAGCAAGCGCGGCAGCCACCTGGCGCTGAGCCTGGAACGCTTGCAGGCGTTGTGCGCCGAACCGCTGGTGCGCATCGGCCTGTCGGCCACGCAAAAACCCATAGAAGCGGTATCGCGCTTTCTGGTCGGCCGCGTTCGGGACTGCGAAATCATCGACATCGGCCATGCCCGCCCACGAGATCTGGGCATCGAGGTTCCACCCGTGCCGCTGTCGGCGGTGATGGCGAACGATGTCTGGGAACTGGTCTATGACCGTCTGGCCGCCCTGGCCCGCGAGCACCGCACTACGCTGGTGTTCGTCAATACGCGGCGCCTGGCCGAACGCCTGAGTCGGCACCTGAGCGAACGCTTGGGCAAGGACGCCGTGGCCGCCCACCACGGCAGCCTGGCCAAGGAGTTTCGCCTGGACGCCGAACAGCGGCTCAAGCGCGGCGAGCTGCAAGTGTTGATCGCCACCGCGTCGCTGGAATTGGGCATCGACATTGGCGACGTCGACCTGGTGTGCCAGATCGCCTCGCCGCGCTCGATTGCCGGCTTTTTGCAAAGGGTTGGACGCTCCGGACACCAGGTCGGCGGCACGCCTAAGGGTCGTTTGTTCGCGACCACCCGCGACGACCTGATTGAATGCGTCGCGCTGCTCGACTGCGTGCGCCGGGGCGAGCTCGACACCCTGCTGATCCCCGAGGCACCGCTGGATGTCCTGGCGCAACAGATCATCGCCGAAGTCAGTTGCCAGGAATGGCCAGAGGACGCCTTGCTGGCGTTGTTCCGGCAGGCCTCGCCCTATGCCACGCTCGACGAAAAACATTATCAGGCGCTGCTGCGGATGCTTGCCGAAGGCTACAACGGGCGTCAGGGTATTCGCAGCGCCTATCTGCACCGCGACGCCGTGAACCGTACCCTGCGTGGTCGTCGCGGCGCCAAACTGACGGCCGTGACCAGCGGCGGGACGATTCCGGACAACGCCGACTACGCCGTATTGCTGGAGCCGCAAGCGCTGAATATCGGCAGCGTCAACGAAGATTTCGCCGTGGAGAGCATCGCTGGCGATGTGTTCCAGTTGGGCAATACCTCGTACCGGATCCTGCGGGTCGAAACCGGCAAGGTCCGGGTCGAAGACGCTCAGGGCCAGCCGCCGACGATCCCGTTCTGGCTTGGCGAAGCCCCGGGGCGCAGTGCTGAACTGTCGTTTGCCGTAGCGCGCCTGCAGGCCCGACTCGATGAGCTCTTGGGCGCCACGCCGGGCAATTTGCAGCCAAGCCTCGATTGGTTGACCGACAACCTCGGCCTGAACCTGGCCAGCGCCGAACAACTGGTCGAATACCTCGCCCGTGCGCGCCAGTCCCTCGGCGCCCTGCCCTCCCAAGACACGCTGCTGATGGAGCGGTTTTTCGATGAGTCGGGCGGTACGCAACTGATCATCCACAGCCCGTTCGGCAGCCGCATCAATCGCGCGTGGGGCTTGGCCCTACGCAAGCGTTTTTGCCGCACCTTCAATTTCGAATTGCAGGCGGCCGCCAGCGAGGACGCCATCGTCTTGTCGTTGTCCACCAGCCACAGCTTTGAACTCGATGAGGTCTGGCGCTATCTGCACAGCAACAGCGCGCAACACATTCTGATCCAGGCCGTGCTCGACGCGCCGCTGTTCGGTGTGCGCTGGCGCTGGAATGCCGGCGTGGCACTGGCGTTGCCGCGCTATACCGGCGGGCGCAAGGTCGCGCCGCAGATCCAGCGCATGAAAAGTGAAGACCTGATCGCCAGCGTGTTTCCCGATCAGATTGCCTGCGTGGAAAACCTGGTCGGCGAACGGGAAGTCCCCGACCATCCGCTGGTGGAACAAACCCTCGATGATTGCCTGCACGACGCCATGGACAGTGAAGGCTGGCTGGCGCTGTTGCGGCGCATGGAGCGCGGTGAGGTCCGCCTGATCAGCCGAGACCTGCCGGCACCCTCGCCGCTGGCGGCGGAAATACTCAGCGCCCGGCCATACACTTTTCTTGACGACGCGCCACTGGAAGAGCGCCGCACACAAGCCGTTATCAATCGACGCTGGAGCGAGCCAGAATCAACCGATGACCTTGGTGCGTTGGATGTCGAGGCGATTGCTGCCGTGCGCGAAGAAGCCTGGCCGACACCCAGCGGTGTGGATGAAATGCACGAGGCGTTGATGAGCCTGGCGTGCATCACCGAGGCCGAGGCCAGCGCCAACGCCCCATGGCTCGATTGGCTGAATACCTTGGCCGACAGCGGCCGCGCCTGCCGCATCAGCCATTCACTTTGGCTGGCGCGGGAACGACTGACCTGCCTGCGGGCCATTTATCCACAGGCTGTCTTGATGTCGGCGCTGGAAGCGTTGCCGGGGTTCGATGAGCACTGGGAAGTGGACGACGCGGTGCTTGAAGTGATTCGCGCACGGCTCAGCGCGTTTGGTCCATTGCCGCTGCAGGCGATCGCCGAGCCGCTCCAATTGCCAGCGACACAAGTCACCCGGGCGCTGGCGCTACTCGAACACGAAGGCTACGTGCTGCGCGGCCGGTTCACTCCGGGCAGCACTGATGATGAGTGGTGCGAGCGACACCTGCTGGCACGGATTCACCGCTATACGGTCAAGCGCCTGCGCCGGGAAATCGAGCCCGTGGCCTTGCAGGATTTCATGCGATTTCTGTTCGACTGGCAGCACCTGTCCAACGCCACCCGAGGCCAGGGCAGCTCGATGTTATCGGCCATCAGTGCTCAGTTCGAAGGCTACCCCGCTGCAGCTTCGGCCTGGGACAGCGACCTGCTGCCCGCGAGGCTCAAGGACTATTCGCCCACTTGGCTCGATGATGCCTGCCGTAGCGGCAAGCTGGTCTGGACCCNNACGCCGCGTCAGCGGGTCGGTCTCTGGAGCGACTTGACCGAACAGACGCCGGTCGGCGAACTGTCGCCCAAGACACAGAAGGTTCACGCCGCCCTCAGCCAGCACGGCGCGCTGTTTTTCGATGAGCTGATTCATGAAGCCCACCTGTTGCGCACGGAACTGGAAATCGCCCTGCAGGAACTGGTCGGTGCCGGGTTGGTCAACGCCGACAGCTTTGCCGGCCTGCGCGCACTGATCACCCCGGCCAGCAAGCGCCAGCAGCGTAGTAGCCGGCGCGGGCGCGGGGCCTTTATCGGCGGCATGGACGATGCCGGGCGCTGGGCACTGTTGCGTCGTGGGACTGCCGCGCCAGTGGTGGATAATCCGCGACCGACGCCAACACCCGCAGAGACCCTGGAACACATCGCCATGACCTTGTTGCGCCGCTACGGTGTGGTGTTCTGGCGATTGCTCGAACGTGAGGCCGATTGGCTGCCGAGCTGGCGGGAATTGCTGCGCACCTTCCATCGGCTGGAAGCGCGGGGCGAGATTCGGGGCGGGCGTTTTGTCAGTGGGTTGGCGGGCGAACAGTTTGCACTGCCGGAGGCTATTCCACTGCTGCGCGAAGTACGGCGACGACCCCACGACGGCAGCTTGATCGCAGTCTGCGGGGTCGATCCGCTGAACCTCGCCGGCACCCTGCTGCCCGGTGCGAAAGTGCCGGCGCTGGCGAGTAATCGACTGGTGTATCGCGATGGTTTGCCGGTGGCTGCGCAGATCGCTGGCAAGCCGTGTTTTTGGCTGGAGCTGGATCAACGGGCTATGGCTGAAGTGCAGAGCAAGCTGATCCGGCATTGATGTTGTCTGGGCGGCCCTCTTCGCGGGCAGGCCCGCTCCCACATTGGACCGGTGTACATAAATCCATTGTGGGAGCGAGCCTGCTCGCGAAGAGGCCATCACTGCCAACAAATTTATTGGGGCCGAAGCTGATCCGGCATCAACACCGCCGAATGCCCACGCTCAGCCACCCCATCATTCACAGGTTCCGCCGCCTGCCTCGGCATCAAGACCTGCTGTGGATAAGTCTGCGCGAAATGCACCTCGGGACTGTTATCCACAAGCTTTTTCAAACGCTGGTTGAATGCACGGCTCACCGCATACTGCCCTCCCGACACGGTGCGAAATTGTGCCGTCAAGACCACGCCATTGAGGTCCATCTTGTCAACGCCGAACACATCCAGCGGCCCTTGCAGGTTGTACCTGAGGAACGGGTCGTCGCTGATCGAATGCCCGGCTTCGCGAATCAGTTCGATGGCCTTGTCGACATCGGTGTCATAGGTGAACTGCACGGAGAAGAACGCGTAGGCAAATTGCCGCGATTGGTTGGTCACGGCCTTGATCTGGCCAAAGGGCACCGAATGCACGAACCCTTTGCCGTCGCGCAGGCGCAGGGTGCGAATGGTCAGGCCTTCGACCGTGCCGGCATGCCCGGAATCGAGCACCACCCAGTCGCCGATCGACAGGGTGTCTTCAATGATGATGAACAACCCGGTGATTACATCTTGAACCAGTTGCTGGGAACCGAAACCGATGGCCAGGCCAATGACCCCGGCACCGGCCAGGAACGGCGCAACATTGATTCCCAGATTGGCCATGGTGGTGATAGCGCAGATCACCACCAAAATGATTTTGATCGCATTGCGCAGCAACGGCAGGATCGTCTTTACCCGCGTACTAGGCTGGCGTGCCCCGCGCTTGTTGAGCGGGGGTTTCAAGGCTTCCTGGATCGCCGTGTCCAGCACGACCCAGACCATCCACGTCACCAGGAAGATCAAGCCGATATGGCTCACCGCGTCACTGATCGCCCGCCCTACGGCATTGCTGACCGCAAAATCGAACAGTGACACGCCCCAGATTCGTCCGAGGATATCGATGAACACAATGGCCATGGCGATACGCAACAACGCGTGGGAGAGGCTCAGGAAGCGCTCTTTGTAGGCGCCACTGCGGCGCACGTCGGATTCGCTACGGGACTTGAACAAGTGATGCAACGTGGTGCTGAGAAACACCGTCGCGATCAGCAGCACCGTGGTGAACAGCGCGCTGCGCAACACTTGCTGGTTGTCATCGCCAATGCCGATCAAGTTGATGACAGACACCAGCACCATCAACAGGATCGGCCAATACCAGAGCCCGGAAAAAATCCGCAGGGTTTCGCGCAACGCCGGCTGCGCCCGCCGCTGGGCCAGCGGCAGGATGCGGATAACGTGAGCGACCGGACGGCGCATGCGGACCACCAGCAAACCAAAGGAAATCGAGGCCGCCAGCCCGGTAAATACGGCGATGCTGCTGGTGAGGTTGTTACCCAGTTGATGGGCGATCTGCGGGCTGGTCAAGGCGTCGCTGAGGGCGACCAGGAAGCCGATCGCGAACAGCGGCCGCGGGCTGTCCTGGCGAATGATCTGCACCGCCCGGCGCTTGTGCCCGACATTGAACAGCACCACCAGGGACATCACCAACGACGCCGCGAACACCCCACTGCTGGTGGCATAGGCAAAACACAACGCCAGCGCCCGACCCGCTGACAAAGCCATGAACTGGCTGGCATAGATCGTCAACGGCAGGCTGATCACCGCGGGGAGGCTGTAGGGCAAGACATACCCAAGCAATGCCTGCCCACGCTCTCGACTGAGCAGCAAGCGATGACGGCACAGCCGTTCGGTCAAGAACTTGCCGAACATCCAGAGCAAGCCGAAGACACCTGCCCACACCGCCGTCAGCAGCAGGAAATCGGCCGCCACGCTCCAACTCGAGCGGGCCGATGGACGATTGACCAATTGATCCACCTCATCGGCCGCACGATCCGCGCGCAGACGCCAGGCGTCGAGCAGGTCCTTGTTGAAATTGAGCTTGTCCTGGATGCCATCGATGCTTGAACTGATGGCGCCCAGCAAGCCGCCCTGAACCAAGGGTTGAGGATGTGCCGGCGGTGTGGCGGCGGTGGCCGCTGCCGGCACACCCGGTATCGCCGCTGCTTCCAGTTCCTCGCTGCCGAAGAACAACAGCGCCCCCATTAATATCGCCGTCTTGAGCCTGATCAAGGCATCCGCTCCTTTGGATAGGACTGTAAGGAACTGATCGAGAAATGCCGGACTAGTTCGGTGTTGGCCGGTAAATGCCAAGCGCCGGGCTACTCGCTGATCCTGTCGCGGATCGTCACCGGCCTGGCGCACGGGGTGTTTTTCTCGATTGGCTCGACAATCGCCACCAGTCTAGTGCCCAAGGAAAAAGCCGCCAGCGCGATCGCCAGCAAACCGGCCCCAACGGGTATTGCGGTGATGTATGAAATGCATACCGTCCGTAGTCCCACCGAAACTTTCGTCAACCTCTGGCAGTCATCAAAAGATCAGGGGGCAGTCAGACGGGAGGCGACATGGCGGCGATTCACATCGGCATTTCAGGTTGGCGCTACACGCTCTACCCGAAGGGACTGGCCCAGAGGCGCGAATTGCAATTCGCCTCACGGGCAGTCAACAGCATCGAAATCAATGGGTCGTTCTACGCCCTGCAGCGGCCAGAACGCTATGCCCAGTGGTATGCCGAAACCCCGGAGCACTTTGTGTTCAGCGTCAAGGCGCCGCGCTTCATCACCCATATCAAGCGTCTGCGTGACATCCACAAACCCCTGGCGAACTTCTTCGCCTCCGGGGTCCTGGAACTCAAGGAAAAGCTCGGACCGTTTCTATGGCAGTTTCCCCCCAACTTCAAATTCGACGCCGCACTGTTCGAGAGCTTCCTCGAGCAATTGCCCCACGACACGGAGCAGGCCGCTGCCCTTGCCCGCCAGCACGACGCCCATGTGAACGGCCACGCCAGCCTTAAGACAAGCAAGAAAAAGCCCTTGCGCCATGCCGTGGAAATCCGCAACGACAGCTTCATCGATCCGGCATTTGTCCGCCTGCTCAAACGCTACAACACGGCCCTGGTGATTGCCGACACCGCCGGTAAATGGCCCTATCGCGAAGACCTCACCAGCGACTTCGTGTACCTGCGCCTGCACGGTGCCGAAGAGCTCTACGCCAGTGGCTACACCCCTCAGGCACTGAAGCGTTGGGGTGACCGGATCGATGCCTGGCATCATGGTCGGCAACCGGCTGATCCCCACCTGATCGCACCTCGCCTCAAACCCAGGGTGCGAAAGTCTCGAGAAGTTTTCTGCTACTTCGATAACGACATCAAGGTCCGCGCGCCCTTCGATGCGCGCCGTTTGCTGGCACGCTTCGACCTCGACAAAGAGCTGCTCACCGCCCCCGGTGAGCCCGCTGCGGAAGGGGTGCTGCCATGAGCGTTTCCGACCCGGTTGGCACCACCGACGAGCAGGCGACCATCGATACCACGGTGCATCGTTTCACCGTACTGACGGTCAACACCCACAAGGGCTTCACGGCGTTGAACCGGCGATTCATCCTGCCTGAACTGCGCGAGGCGGTGCGCAGTGTCTGCGCCGACGTGGTGTTTCTGCAGGAGGTACACGGCACCCACGAGCATCACCACAAGCGCTACGACAACTGGCCAGCGATGCCCCAGTACGAATTCCTCGCGGACACCCTCTGGCCGCAGTTTGCCTACGGACGCAATGCGGTCTATCCGGCAGGTGATCACGGCAACGCCTTGCTGTCGAAATTCCAGATCGTTCGGCACGACAACCTCGACGTGTCCATCAGCGGACACGAGAACCGCGGCATTTTGCATTGCGTGTTGCGCCTGCCGGGAGAGGGCCCGGAGGTGCATGCCATTTGCGTCCATCTTGGCTTGCGCGAAACCCATCGCAATGAACAACTCAAGTTACTGGGCCGCCGCCTTGAGTCGTTGCCAGGCGACGCCCCGGTGATTGTCGCCGGTGATTTCAACGACTGGCGCCAACGCGCCGATGCCCTGCTCCAGCCCTGTGGTCTGCGCGAAGTGTTCGCCGAGCACCACGGCAAGCCGGCGCGCAGTTTCCCCGCGCGATTGCCGACCTTGCGCCTGGACCGTATCTACGTACGTAACCTCAAGGCCAGCTATCCGCAGGTATTGGCGAACCGTCCCTGGTCACACCTGTCGGATCACGCACCGTTGTCGGTGGAGATCGAGCTATGAGCATCCCGTCGATGGAAAAAAACACGCTAGAAAGAACCATTGCCGCACCGCCCATTAGCGAGCCGGCAGCCGTCGACGTCGAGTACGGTTGGCAAGGCAACAATCGGGTCCAACTGCTGGAAAATGGCGAAGCCTATTTCCCTAGAGTGTTCGAGGCGATGCGCCAGGCCACCACCGAAATCCTCCTGGAAACCTTCATTGTGTTCGAGGACAAAGTCGGTGAAGAATTGAAGGAGGTGCTGATCGAGGCGGCACAACGGGGTGTCCGCGTGACTGCCAGCTTCGACGGGTTTGGCTGCGGAGAACTGACTGCCGATTATCTTTCCGCCCTGAGCGGTGCTGGCGTGCATTTACAGATGTTCGACCCGGCACCCAAGCGCCTGGGCATCCGCACCAACTGGTTCCGACGCCTGCACCGCAAGATCGTGGTGGTGGACGGGACGATTGCGTTCATTGGCGGGATCAACTTCTCCGCCGATCATTTGGCCGATTTCGGCCCCGAAGCCAAGCAGGATTATTCGGTTGAAGTTCAAGGCCCGGCGGTGGCCGACATTCACCACTTTGCCCTGCTGCAATGCGGTCGCCCGGCCCGCGCCAAATACTGGTGGCAACGGCGTCGACAACGGCGTTCGGAATTGGCCGTCACCGATCACGACGGTCAGGTACGACTGGTGTACCGCGATAACGCCGAGCACGCGACCGACATCGAAGAGGTCTACCGCCTGGCGCTGCGCACGGCGCAGCGGCGCGTGGTCATTGCCAACGCCTACTTCTTCCCAGGCTACAGGTTGCTGCGCGAAATCCGCAACGCCGCGCGCCGCGGCGTAGAAGTGCGCCTGATCCTGCAGGGTCAGCCGGACATGTTGGTGGCCAAACTCGCGGCGCGTATGACTTACGATTACCTGCTCAAGTCCGGGGTGAAAATCTTCGAATACTGCGACCGGCCACTGCACGGCAAAGTCGCGCTGGTGGACGAAGACTGGAGCACAGTCGGCTCCAGCAACCTCGACCCGCTGAGCCTGTCGATGAACCTGGAGGCCAACGTGTTGATCCGTGACCGCGCGTTCAACCGCGACCTGTTCGATCGGCTTGAAGAACTCAGCGACAACCATTGCAAGGCCATGTCGGTGGACGAGGCCCCACGCGGGCGCATCTGGCACATGACCGTGGGCTTTCTGGTGTTCCATTTCCTACGCCATTTCCCGGCATGGGCCGGTTGGCTGCCAGCGCACAAACCACGCTTGAAAACGTTCACCCCACCGACCGGGAGCGATCAACATGAGCCGCACTGAAACACACGCGGCGTCCCACGCCGAGCACCCGGCGAAATCGCGCTGGAGTCGTTGGAAAAGACCACTGACAATGCTGTTTTTCCTGGCGCTGATCGTCCTCTTGACGATGTTTGCCCAGCGCATCGAATGGAACGAGGTGCTCGACACCCTGGCCGATTTCAAAGTACGCACCTTGATCATCGCGTCAGGGCTGACACTGATGAGTTTCCTGGTCTACGCCTGCTTCGACCTGATCGGCCGAACCTACATTCGCCAGGACCTGACGTGGAAACAGATCCTGCCGGTGGGCATCATCAGCTACGCCTTCAACCTCAACCTGAGCGCCTGGGTGGGCGGCATCGCCATGCGTTATCGGCTGTATTCGCGACTCGGGGTGAGCAAGGCCAACATTGCGAAAATCCTCGGCCTGAGCCTGGCGACCAACTGGTTCGGCTACATGGTGATTGCCGGCGCGGTGTTCAGCAGTGGGCTGGTGCGCATGCCGCCAGGCTGGAAACTCAGTAGCGGCGCGCTGCAAGGCGTGGGCGTTTTACTCTTGCTGGCGAGTGCGGGATATCTCGCGGCCTGCCGGTTTTCCAAACGCCGCGAGTGGGCGATCCGCGGGGTCGAAATCAACTTGCCATCACTGCGCATGGCGGTCCTGCAACTGGCCCTGGGGGCGCTGAACTGGTCGTTGATGGCCGCGGTCATTTTCACGCTGCTACCGAGCAAACTGGATTATCCGCTGGTGCTTGGCGTGTTGCTGATCAGCGCCATCGCCGGGGTCATCACCCACATTCCGGCAGGGCTTGGCGTGCTGGAAGCGGTGTTCGTGGCGCTGCTGCAACACGAGGCATCGCGGGGTAGCCTGGTGGCGGGTTTGCTGGCGTATCGGGCGATTTATTTCCTGTTGCCATTATTGATCACGCTGGTGATGTACCTGATGGTGGAGGCCAAGGCCAAGTCATTGCGGATATCGAAAAAACCCAAATAATGGGTGGACGCCTTCGCGAGCAGGCTCGCTCCCACATTTGAAATGCATTCCCCTGTGGGAGCGAGCCTGGTCGCGAAGGCGTCATGAGCGACACTACTATTCATTTTGACTGAATAATGCTCAACCGCTCACCCACCACCATTTCCGTAATCCAGTCCACCAGGATCGAGGTGTAGGCCTGCTGGGAAACCGGATCGCTCAGCGCATGATCGGCGCCGTCGATGATGCGGTGGGTCAGCGAGTGTGTCTGCTGGCACGCCGCGCGATAACTCATGATGGTCGCGTGAGGCACGTAATCATCGGTTTCGGACTGTACCAACAACACATCACCCGTGAATTGCGAACAGGCATGCAGTGCCCGATTGCTGTCGGCGCGCACCAGAGTGCTGCGGTAATCGCGCAGATCGAGCTTGTCCAAATCGCGCTTGGGCGTATGCCATTGATCGTCGCGGTACAGCGCCGGCACTCGCAGGGCCAGCCAGCGCACCGGCCGTAGCGAGGTGAGGATCGAGGCCAGGTATCCGCCGTAACTGGTGCCGACCACGGCAATCGCCGAGGTATCCAGCGCCGGGTGCGCCAGCAAGCGGTCGTAGGCCGCCAGCAGGTCACGCAGATTGTCTTCACGGGTCACGCGGGTCAACGGAATACCCGTGCCGCCGGTATGCCCGCGCAGGTCGAAGGTCAAACATACGCACCCCAGACCGGCGATGCCTTTCGCCCGCTCCAGATCTCGCTCCTGGCTACCCCCCCAACCGTGCACGAACAGCACGCCAGGGACTTTTGATTTGGGGCTCAGGAAAGTCCCACTCATCTGTTCGTCGTCGATGTCGATTTGAATGCTTTCGCTTCTAGCCGTCATAGGATTTGACCGTTACGTACTTGAGAAGAAAATCACTGTTTTCCGCTGGCCCTCGGTACACCTCGATGGCGTCCGCCGGCAGTGGCTGATCGATGTAGGTTTCCACCGAAGACACAAGAATCGCGCGCATCCCCGGATCGTTGACGAAGCTCTGCAACGCTGCCACTTCCGCGCTGCTGGCCCCGCCCATGCGCCAGGATTGCTCGAGCACGCCGCTGCGTCGCTGGCCGTCACTGGCAATTCCCTGGGCGATGTCGTAATTGCGCCGCGAGGCGTAGAAACCGGGATAGGCTTCATCGGCGGCCGCGTCGAACACCTTGGCCTGCCTGATCGCCAATCGCACATCGTCAGGCAAATCCAGCGCCAGCAGATCGTCGTAGCCACCCTGCACCACCAGCAGGTTCGAACCACCATAGACCTCTTCGCCATGAGCGTCTTTGGTCAAGTATTGATCACCGCAATAACTGAGCAACCTGGCGCCGATGAAACTCTGCCCGACGCTGTGGGTAATCACCTGGTCCAGGTCCTGCTCCAGTACCACACCTTCACTGAACAGCGCCTTGGCTTCAGGACGGGCGAGGATTTCGTCGAACTGGTCGAGGCTAGTGATGACTTCCTGGCCGCGCCCCGCACAGGCATGAATTGGCTTCATACGGATCGGACCGCTGTAGAGCAGATGCTCCGCCGCCGGCCGTGCATCGTCGAAGGAGAAAACACTGAGACCGTCGAGCACTACCGTGCGCACCCGTTCGGAAAACATCGGCGCCCAGCCTTGCGGTGCATGGGCATGCCTGTTCAACAAACCATGGCTGATGGCCTTGGTGCAGATGAAATCGTGCTCGACGTATCCGCCCCATAAATCCTCTGGTCCCTTGACGCCCAACTGCCGGGCGGCAGCGGCGCCCACCAGGGTCTGGGTCGGCAACAAATAGATGTCCCGCCCGCCATGCACCTGCGGGTCGTAGCTGCCGCCGTATTTGAGCCCGAGGATTTGCGCCAGCCAACGGGCCAGGGCGCGATTGGTTTCGACTTCGTGCTGCGGCGCATCGGGGCGGACCGAATGGGCGACTACCAGTTTTTTGCGGTTGGTTGGGGTCATGCGTCCCCCTTCAATTGTCGCTAAATGAATGTAGCTGATGGGGTGCAGGGTTCAGGCCAATCGTCCCTCGAAAATAACGGTTTTAAAATCAATCGGTTGTGCAAAAAGCATAGCGTCGCGCCTGCTTTATTCTGCACGACGGGTATCAGGACTCTGGCATTTTGCACGACTCGAGCATTTTGGCACTCCCGCAGGGTGATGCTTCTATCGGGGGGCCGCACTCGGCATCACCCCAAACCGCGCCCGGTAATCACTGGGGGCCAGTCCGGTAATCTTCTTGAATGTCGAACGAAACGCCCCCGGATCCTGATATCCCACGGTCCAGGCGATGTGATCGATGGTGCCGTTGGTGAATTCGAGCATTTCCCGGGCCTTGCCGACTCGCAGGTGCTGGCAGTACTCCGTCGGCTTAAGCCCGGTTGCCGCACGGAATCGCCGTAGGAACGTCCGCTCCTCCAGCCCTGCCCGTTCAGCCATCGCCGTCAGCGAGACATCGGTGGCACCCGTGCTTTGCAGCCAGTGTTGAACCCTGAGGATCGCGGCATCGCCATGGTTGAGAATCGGGGCGAAATTGCTGCCACACTCACTGGCGCTGTCGCTGTGTTCCACCACCAGGAAACGCGCAGTGCCGGTGGCAATGCTCGGGCCCAGCAGACGATTGACCAGGCGCAGACCCAATTCAGACCACGCCATCAGCCCGGCCGTGGTAATCAGGTCGCCGTCATCGACGATGGGAGTATCAGCCTTGAGCTTGATCGCCGGGTAGCGCTCGGCGAAGGTTTTCGCGGAAGTCCAGTGAGTGGTGGCGCTGCGACCGTCCAGCAGTCCGCTTTCAGCCAATAGCAGCGAGCCCACGCAGACACCGCCCAGGGTCGCGCCGTTGGCGTGCTGCTGGCGAAGCCAACGCAGCAGCGCTTGCGGCGCCTGGGCTTCGGTGAAGCCGGCAATCGACGGCGGAATCAACACCGCTACCAATGCGCTGTCCGCAGCCGGATGGCTGTCATAGACACGAACGGGCGCCTGTTCGCCATCGACCTGCCAATGGCTGATCCGCAACAAAGGCAAGCGCGCCGCCTGGTGCTCTGCAGCGATACAGTTGGCCACCCCGAACAGGTCCGTCAACCCATGCACCGCCGCCACCTGCGCGCCGGGATAGATCAACACGCCTAGCTCGGCGATTGCCCTTTGTGCATCCATTGTCAGTTTTCCCCCTTCTATTGTCGGTGCGGCCAATCCCCGGACGGTCTGCCAGGGTCAATACTTCATTCCACACCCAAACCGCACTTCGAGGAAACAGTCATGGCCAAGCAAGCACTCATCGTAGTCGATATCCAAAAAGACTACTTCCCCCAGGGCAAGTGGCCGTTGGTCGGCGCCGATGCCGCCGCAGACAACGCTGTTCGTCTGCTCAAGGCCTTTCGTGAGGCCGGTGATTCGGTAGTGCACATCCGCCACGAGTTCACCTCCGCACAAGCGCCGTTTTTCACCCCGGGCTCCGACGGGGCGAAGCTGCACCCTAAAGTCCTCAACCAAGGCAGTGAGCCGGTGGTGCTCAAGCACTTCGTCAACTCGTTCCGCGAAACCGAACTGCAGAGCATTCTCGACGAGCAAGGCATCAAGGAACTGGTGGTGGTCGGCAGCATGAGCCACATGTGTGTCGACGGCATCACCCGCGCCGCCAACGACCTCGGCTACAGCGTCACGGTGATCCACGATGCCTGTGCCTCCCGTGACCTGGAGTTCAATGGACTGACCGTTCCGGCAGCCCACGTACATGCCGCGTTCATGTCGGCATTGGGTTTTGCCTACGCCAAGGTGGTGTCCACCGACGAGTTCCTCGCCGCCAGCCGTTAACCACAAAACGCGCCTTGCCGCGCAATACGGCTCCTACAGGGGAATCGAAAACCGCGGGTAACAAAAAGCCCGGCATCCTGATGGGAGTGCCGGGCTTTCATTCGTTCGAAGCTATTGCTTAGAACGGAATATCGTCATCAAAGCTGTCGAAATCCGGAGCTGGCTGCGGCGCGGCCTGCTGAGGAGCCGGGCGCGACTGTTGCGGTGCCGACTGCTGTGGACGCGGAGCCTGCTGGCGAGGAGCGGATTGCTGGTAGTTGTTACCGCCGCCCTGGCCTTGTTGGTCGCCCTGTTGAGGACGACCGCCCAGCAGTTGCATGGTGCCTTGCATGTCGACCACGATTTCAGTGGTGTAACGCTTGATACCGTCTTTTTCCCACTCGCGGGTCTGCAGCTTGCCTTCGATGTAGACCTGCGAACCTTTACGCAGGTATTCGCCGGCGATTTCCGCGACCTTGCCGAACATCGACACGCGGTGCCATTCGGTTTTTTCGACTTTCTGACCGGTTTGCTTGTCGGTCCACTGTTCGATGGTTGCCAGACTCAGGTTGGTCACGGCGTTGCCATTCGGCAGGTAACGAACTTCAGGATCCTGGCCGCAAGTGCCGACCAATATGACTTTGTTAACCCCACGGGCCATTACGTTCTCCTAGGCTACGCACGCTGCCCCGGCCGGGTTGTTCACCAGGCTTTCAAGGGTGGTGCGATCCAATAGTTCGGTGTCCAATTTGATGTAAATCGCCGCTTCGTCTGCGACTATCACTGCATCTGTTACCCCTACGACGGCCTTCAGGCGCTCAACCAGCCCCGCTTCGCGGATCGCCTCGGGCGACAATGGCAAGCGCAGGCTTGTCACGTAGGGAGGTTCACGCATGGTAACAGCAAAGGCCAGCCAGAGGGCAGCCAGACCAGCGCATCCAAGGAACACAACCGACAGACCGCCATGCTGGAACAGCCAGCCGCCAAGTATGCCGCCCAGTGCCGAGCCAAGGAACTGACTGGTGGAGTAGACCCCCATCGCCGTGCCCTTGCCGCCCGCCGGTGAAACCTTGCTGATCAGCGACGGCAACGAAGCTTCCAGCAGATTGAGGGCGGTGAAAAACACCACGGTACCAATCACCAGAGCCCGCAAGCTGTCGCCGAACTGCCAGAAGAATAGCTCAGTGAGCATCAGCGTCACGACGGCGCCGAGTAAAACACGTTTCATTTTGCGTCTCTTCTCGCCGTAGATGATGAACGGGATCATGGCGAAGAAGGAAATCAGCAGCGCGGTCAGGTACACCCACCAATGCTGCTCCTTGGGCAGCCCGGCTTTTTCGACGAGCGCCAGGGGCAAGGCGACGAAACTCGACATCAGCATTGCGTGCAACACAAAGATACCAAGATCCAGGCGCAGCAGGTCCGGGTGCTTGAGCGTCGGTATCAGGGCCTGGCGCGCGACGCCGGATTCACGGTGCTGCAACGGGCCCGTGGAGCGCGGCACCATGAACATCACAATCACGATGCCAACCAGCGCCATGCCACCTGTGGCAAGGAACAGTCCGGACAGCCCGAAGGCACGGGTCAGCAACGGTCCTACTACCATGGCAACAGCAAACGACAGGCCGATCGTCATGCCGATCATCGCCATGGCCTTTGTCCGGTGCTGTTCGCGTGTCAGGTCTGACAGTAAAGCCATCACCGCGGCGGAAATCGCCCCGGCACCTTGCAGGATGCGCCCGGCGATCACGCCCCAGATCGAGTCGGCGTTGGCCGCCAGGACGCTGCCAAGCGCGAAGACGATCAGCCCCAGGTAAATCACCGGGCGGCGGCCAATGCGGTCGGAAATGAAACCGAAGGGAATCTGGAAAATCGCCTGGGTCAGGCCATAAGCGCCAATCGCCAGCCCGATGAGGGCCGGGGTCGCTCCTGCGAGGTCCATGCCATAGGTCGCCAATACCGGCAACACCATGAACATGCCGAGCATACGGAAGGCGAACACCAGGGCCAGACCGCTTGCCGCGCGGGTCTCGCTGCCACTCATGCGCTCGCTGTGGGGATCGTGCATGGAAAAACCTCATGTGAACCGGCGGCGATTCTACCAGTCCCATCGATTGGCAGGGTATATCGCGACGCTTTGCCGCGTGTAGATGACAGAGCTTTCATGTAAGGCAGCCATTGCAACATTCGATAGTGTGCATCCATCCAGTATTTGGCCGTATACTCCTACGTTTTCGACGCCCGCCGAGCGAGGCCACCTTGGACAAGATCCTGATTCGTGGGGCTCGAACCCACAACCTGAAGAACATCGACCTGACCCTGCCACGGGACAAGCTGATCGTCATCACCGGCCTGTCCGGCTCGGGCAAGTCGTCCCTGGCTTTCGACACGTTGTACGCCGAAGGCCAGCGCCGCTATGTCGAGTCGCTGTCGGCCTATGCCCGGCAGTTCCTGTCGATGATGGAAAAGCCTGACGTCGACACCATCGAAGGCCTGTCGCCGGCGATTTCCATCGAACAGAAGTCGACCTCGCACAACCCGCGTTCGACCGTGGGCACCATCACCGAAATCTACGACTACCTGCGCCTGCTCTATGCGCGCGTCGGCATTCCACGCTGCCCGGACCACGACATTCCCCTGGAAGCGCAGACCGTCAGCCAGATGGTCGACCTGGTCCTTGCCGAACCTGAGGGCAGCAAGCTCATGCTGTTGGCCCCGGTCATTCGCGAGCGCAAAGGTGAGCACCTTTCGGTCTTCGAGGAACTGCGCGCACAAGGTTTCGTCCGTGCCCGGATCAACGGCAAGTTGTATGAGCTGGACGAAGCACCGAAGCTCGATAAACAGAAAAAACACACCATTGATGTCGTGGTCGACCGCTTCAAGGTGCGTGCAGACCTGCAACAGCGCCTGGCCGAATCCTTCGAGACCGCGCTGAAACTGGCAGATGGCATCGCCCTGGTGGCACCGATGGACGACGAGCCGGGCGAAGAGATGATCTTCTCCGCGCGCTTCGCCTGCCCAATTTGCGGGCACGCCATCAGTGAACTCGAGCCCAAGCTGTTTTCCTTCAACAACCCGGCCGGTGCCTGCCCGACCTGTGACGGCCTGGGGGTCAAGCAGTTCTTCGACATCAAGCGCCTGGTTAATGGAGAGTTGACCCTGGCCGAAGGCGCGATTCGCGGCTGGGACCGGCGCAACGTCTATTACTTCCAGATGCTTGGCTCGCTGGCCTCCCACTACAAGTTCAGTCTGGAAGTGCCGTTCAACGAACTGCCGGCCGAGCAGCAGAAGAGCATCCTGCACGGCAGCGGTTCACAAAACGTCGATTTCAAATACCTGAATGACCGGGGCGATATCGTCAAGCGCTCGCACCCGTTCGAAGGCATCGTGCCAAACCTGGAACGCCGCTACCGTGAAACCGAGTCGGCCTCGGTACGCGAAGAGCTGGCCAAGTTCCTCAGCACCCAGTCCTGCCCTGATTGCCGCGGCACCCGTCTGCGTCGCGAAGCACGGCATGTGTGGGTCGGCGAGAAAACCCTGCCGGCGGTGACCAACCTGCCAATCGGTGATGCCTGCGACTATTTCGAAGGGATGAAACTGACTGGCCGCCGTGGCGAGATCGCCGACAAGATCCTCAAGGAAATTCGCGAACGCCTGCAGTTCCTCGTCAACGTCGGCCTCGATTATCTGTCGCTGGATCGCAGCGCAGACACCTTGTCCGGTGGTGAGGCCCAGCGTATCCGCCTGGCCAGCCAGATCGGCGCCGGGCTGGTCGGTGTTCTGTACATCCTCGACGAACCCTCGATCGGCCTGCACCAGCGTGATAACGACCGGTTACTTGGCACACTGAAACACCTGCGGGACATCGGCAACACGGTGATCGTGGTAGAGCACGATGAAGACGCGATTCGCCTGGCCGACTATGTGGTGGATATCGGCCCTGGTGCGGGGGTTCACGGCGGACACATCGTTGCTGAAGGTACGCCGGCCGAGGTAATGGCACATCCCGACTCCCTGACCGGCAAGTACCTCTCGGGCCGCGTGAAGATCGCGGTGCCGGCCAAGCGCACACCGCGCAACAAGAAGCTGTCGCTGACGCTCAAGGGCGCCCGTGGCAATAACCTGCGCAACGTAGACCTGGATATTCCCATCGGCCTGCTGACCTGCGTGACCGGCGTGTCCGGCTCAGGCAAGTCGACACTGATCAACAACACGCTCTTTCCGTTGAGTGCCACGGCGCTCAACGGTGCAACCACCCTGGAAGCGGCTGCTCACGACAGCATCAAGGGCCTGGAGCATCTGGATAAGGTCGTCGACATCGACCAGAGTCCCATTGGTCGTACCCCACGCTCCAACCCGGCCACCTACACCGGTCTGTTCACACCGATTCGTGAGCTTTTTGCCGGCGTACCGGAGTCACGATCGCGCGGTTATGGCCCCGGGCGCTTCTCCTTCAACGTGAAGGGCGGACGCTGCGAAGCTTGTCAGGGTGATGGCCTGATCAAGGTGGAAATGCACTTCCTGCCGGATATCTATGTGCCGTGCGATGTGTGCAAGAGCAAGCGCTACAACCGCGAAACCCTTGAGATCAAATACAAGGGCAAGAGCATTCATGAAACCCTCGAGATGACCATCGAGGAGGCCCGGGAGTTCTTCGATGCGGTGCCGGCTTTGGCGCGCAAACTGCAAACTCTGATGGACGTCGGCTTGTCGTACATCAAGCTGGGACAATCGGCGACCACACTGTCCGGTGGTGAGGCCCAGCGGGTCAAACTGTCGCGCGAACTGTCCAAGCGTGACACTGGCAAGACCCTGTACATCCTCGACGAGCCGACTACCGGGCTGCACTTTGCGGACATCCAGCAACTGCTGGATGTGTTGCACCGTCTGCGCGACCACGGCAATACGGTGGTGGTGATCGAGCACAACCTCGAAGTCATCAAGACCGCTGACTGGCTGGTGGACCTGGGCCCAGAGGGCGGTTCCAAGGGCGGGCAGATCATTGCCGTTGGCACGCCGGAAGAGGTTTCAGAGATGAAGCAATCCCATACCGGTTATTACCTCAAGCCCCTGCTGGAGCGTGACAGGGCTTAACTGGGCCCCCACGAAAAAGCCCCTGTCACTTCATCGGTAACAGGGGCTTTTTTGTATTCGCCGCAATCAGGTGTGGGATTGCAGGTAATTCTCGAGACCGATCAACTTGATCAGGCCAAGCTGCTTTTCAAGCCAATAGGTGTGATCTTCTTCGGTGTCATGCAGTTGGACCCGCAGCATTTCGCGGCTGACATAGTCCTTGTGCTGTTCGCAGAGCTTGATGCCCTTGCACAGCGCGGCCCGAACCTTGTATTCCAGGCGCAAGTCCGCTTCGAGCATTTCAGTAACCGTGGTGCCGACATCCAGATCGTCCGGACGCATGCGCGGCGTGCCTTCGAGCATCAGAATCCGGCGCATCAGTGCATCAGCGTGCCCTGCTTCTTCTTCCATCTCGTGGTTAGATCGTTCGTAGAGCTTGGTGAAACCCCAGTCCTCATACATCCGCGAGTGGACGAAATATTGATCACGCGCGGCCAGTTCGCCGGTCAGCAACGTGTTGAGGTAATCGATAACGTCTGGGTGGCCTTGCATCGCCCTACATCTCCCTGCTTGAAAGTCTGTAGTTTGAACCAACATGACCACAACGTCACTCGCCGCACGCAATAAAAGCGAAGATATTCTGAGAAAAGCAGCTTAAATAACGCAAAAACCGCCCTAATAAGGGCGGTTCTGCTTCTCATTTAGACTTCGTTAAGCTGTACGTTGAGCAGCGTTGCAATTGCTTCTCCATACGCCGGATCGGCCTTGAAGAAATGCTGCAGTTGACGGTCGACGACGTCGCTTGAGACCCCCGCCATTGCGCCCGCAATGTTGTGGACCAGCAACGCTTTCTGTTCGTCATTCATCAATCGGTACAGTGCGCCAGCGTGACTGTAATAGTCGGTGTCTTTGCGATGATCATAACGATCAGCTGCGCCGCTTAATGCCAATGCAGGTTCAGCATAACGGGGCGCCTGCTTTGGCGACTCGATATAGCTATTGGGCTCGTAGTTGGGCGCCGCACCACCATTGCTGCCAAACGCCATCGAGCCATCGCGCTGATAGGTGTTCACCGGACTGCGCGGCGCATTCACCGGCAATTGCTGGTGATTGGTACCGATACGGTAGCGGTGCGCATCAGCGTAAGCGAATACCCGACCTTGCAGCATGCGATCTGGCGACAGACCTACACCGGGCACCATGTTACTTGGGCCAAACGCAGCTTGCTCGACCTCGGCGAAGTAGTTCAGTGGATTTCGATTGAGCTCCAACTCACCCACTTCGATCAACGGGAATTCCTTCTGCGACCAGGTTTTAGTCACGTCGAACGGATTCTCATAGTGCGCGCAAGCCTGGGCCTCGGTCATGATCTGGATGCACACGCGCCATTTTGGGAACTCGCCTCGCTCGATCGCTTCGAACAAGTCGCGCTGGGCGTAATCAGGATCGGTACCCGCCAGCCGCGCCGCCTCTGCAGGTGCAAGATTCTTGATGCCTTGTTGGGTCTTGTAGTGCCACTTCACCCAATGACGCTCGCCCGTGGCGTTGATCAGGCTGTAAGTGTGGCTGCCGAAGCCGTGCATGTGACGATAGCCGTCGGGAATGCCCCGGTCGGAGAACAGAATGGTGACCTGGTGTAACGCTTCCGGAGAGTGCGACCAGAAGTCCCACATCGCCTGTGCACTTTTGAGGTTGCTTTGTGGCAGGCGCTTTTGAGTGTGGATAAAGTCCGGGAACTTGAGTGGGTCGCGAATGAAGAATACCGGCGTGTTGTTGCCAACAATGTCCCAGTTGCCTTCTTCGGTATAGAACTTCAGCGCGAAGCCACGAGGATCACGTTCGGTGTCTGCCGAACCGCGCTCACCACCGACAGTGGAGAATCGCAGGAAGGTTGGCGTTTGCTTACCGACAGCCTCAAATAGCTTGGCATTGGTGTATTGGGTGATATCGCGGGTGACGGTAAACGTACCGTAAGCACCTGAACCCTTCGCGTGCACACGACGCTCCGGGATATTTTCACGGTTGAAGTGGGCAAGCTTCTCGAGCAGGTGGAAGTCGTCGAGCAGCAATGGGCCGCGAGGGCCGGCGGAGCGGGAATTCTGGTTGTCGGCGACAGGAGCGCCACTGGCAGTTGTTAGCGTGTTGTTTTGGCTCATGTGATCTTCCTTCCTCTGTCGGTCTTGAACTGCCGGCTAATCGGCTGAGAGGGAGTATTGATCATCAATCTGACACCTACAAATTCATTAACCTGTAGGCATCGATAGAAAATTACTAATGATCATCCCCGACCCATGATGACCACTTGAAGCGGTTAAAAGCTTGTACGCAGCGCGCTTTACTTTCAGGCACAAAAAACCGGGCACTAGGCCCGGTTTTTTGTTTCAGACTGACGTCTTACTCGGCGGATACAGCTTCGCCAGCAGTAGCACGATCAACCAACTCGACGTACGCCATAGGCGCGTTGTCGCCAGCGCGGAAACCGCACTTGAGGATGCGCAGGTAGCCACCCTCACGGGTAGCGTAACGCTTGCCCAGGTCGTTGAAGAGCTTACCAACGATAGCTTTCGAACGGGTACGGTCGAAAGCCAAACGGCGGTTAGCAACGCTATCTGTCTTGGCCAAAGTGATCAGCGGCTCGGCAACGCGGCGCAGTTCTTTAGCTTTTGGCAGAGTAGTTTTGATCAGCTCGTGCTCGAACAGCGACACCGCCATGTTTTGGAACATGGCCTTGCGGTGCGAGCTGGTGCGGCTCAGGTGACGACCACTTTTACGATGACGCATGGTTCATTCCTTACCAAACACTACGTTCGGTGATTACGACGATCAGGCAGTCGCCTTGTCGTCCTTCTTAAGACTTGCAGGCGGCCAGTTGTCGAGGCGCATGCCGAGGGACAGACCGCGGGAGGCCAGAACGTCCTTGATTTCAGTCAAGGATTTCTTGCCCAGGTTCGGAGTCTTCAACAGCTCTACTTCGGTACGCTGAATCAGGTCGCCGATGTAGTAGATGTTTTCCGCCTTAAGGCAGTTAGCCGAACGTACAGTCAGTTCCAGATCGTCAACCGGGCGAAGCAGGATCGGATCGATCTCGTCTTCCTGCTCGACAACCACTGGCTCACTGTCACCCTTGAGGTCGACGAACGCAGCCAACTGCTGTTGCAGAATGGTTGCAGCACGGCGGATAGCCTCTTCAGGATCCAGGGTACCGTTGGTTTCCAGATCAATAACCAGCTTGTCCAGGTTGGTACGCTGCTCGACACGGGCGTTTTCCACCACGTATGCGATACGGCGAACCGGGCTGAACGAAGAGTCAAGCTGCAAGCGACCGATGCTGCGGCTTTCGTCTTCATCGCTCTGACGCGAGTCTGCCGGTTCATAACCACGACCACGAGCTACTACGAGCTTCATGTTCAGGGCGCCGTTAGACGCCAGGTTAGCGATTACGTGATCGGGATTAACGATCTCGACATCATGATCCAGCTGAATATCGGCAGCGGTAACCACCCCCGAACCCTTCTTCGACAAGGTCAGCGTAACTTCGTCACGGCCGTGCAGCTTGATAGCCAGACCTTTAAGGTTCAACAGGATTTCAATTACGTCTTCCTGTACACCTTCGATGGCGCTGTACTCGTGGAGCACACCGTCAATCTCGGCCTCGACTACTGCACAGCCGGGCATTGAGGACAACAGGATGCGGCGCAGCGCGTTGCCCAGGGTGTGGCCAAAGCCACGCTCGAGAGGCTCGAGCGTGATCTTGGCGCGGGTTGGACTGACAACCTGCACATCAATGTGGCGGGGTGTCAGGAACTCATTTACCGAAATCTGCATGGATGCACCTATTTTCTAGCCCTTACTTGGAGTAGAGCTCGACAATCAGGCTTTCGTTGATGTCGGCGGACAGATCACTGCGAGCTGGAACGTTCTTGAAAACGCCCGACTTCTTCTCAGTGTCTACTTCTACCCATTCTACGCGGCCACGTTGGGCACACAGATCGAGAGCTTGGACAATGCGAAGTTGGTTTTTTGCTTTCTCGCGAACAGCAACCACGTCACCAGCACGAACCTGGTAGGACGGAACGTTAACGGTCTGACCGTTTACGCTGATCGACTTGTGCGATACCAGCTGACGGGATTCGGCACGAGTCGAACCAAAGCCCATACGGTATACAACGTTGTCCAGACGGCATTCGAGCAGTTGCAGCAGGTTTTCACCGGTTGCACCTTTCTTGCCAGCTGCTTCTTTGTAGTAGCCGCTGAATTGACGCTCGAGAACGCCGTAGATACGACGGACCTTCTGCTTTTCACGCAGTTGGGTGCCGTAATCGGACTGGCGACCGCGGCGTTGGCCGTGGATACCAGGTGCTGCTTCAATGTTGCACTTCGATTCGATCGCGCGCACGCCGCTCTTCAGGAAGAGATCGGTGCCTTCGCGACGAGCGAGTTTGCATTTTGGACCAATGTAACGAGCCATTCTTTACAATCTCCTGGATTACACGCGGCGCTTCTTCGGCGGACGGCACCCGTTGTGCGGGATAGGCGTCACGTCGGTGATGCTGGCGATCTTGTAGCCACAGCCGTTCAAAGCGCGGACTGCGGATTCACGACCTGGACCTGGACCTTTGACGTTTACGTCGAGGTTTTTCAGGCCGTATTCCAGCGCAGCTTGACCAGCACGTTCAGCAGCTACTTGAGCAGCAAACGGGGTGGACTTGCGGGAACCGCGGAAACCCGAACCACCGGAGGTAGCCCAGGAAAGAGCGTTACCTTGACGGTCGGTAATGGTCACGATGGTGTTGTTAAAAGAAGCATGGATGTGGGCGATGCCATCAACCACTGTCTTTTTAACTTTTTTACGAGGACGAGCAGCAGGTTTTGCCATGATAATTTTCCTGTCGATTCGCTGGGGCGATTACTTGCGGATCGGCTTACGCGGACCTTTACGGGTACGCGCGTTGGTCTTGGTACGCTGACCGCGTACTGGAAGACCACGACGATGACGCAGACCGCGATAGCAACCGAGGTCCATCAAGCGCTTGATTTTCATGTTGATTTCGCGACGCAGGTCACCTTCAGTGGTGAACTTCGCCACTTCGCCACGCAGCTGTTCAATCTGCTCGTCGCTCAGATCCTTGATCTTTGCGGCTGGGTTTACCCCAGTCTCTGCACAAATTTTCTGTGCAGTAGTGCGACCAACACCATAGATGTAGGTCAGCGAGATAACAGTATGCTTGTTATCTGGAATGTTAACGCCTGCAATACGGGCCATTCAGTGGGACTCCAATTGACAGCTACCTACGCCCCGGAAGCCAAGAAATAGGGCGCGAGATAATATCGCTGTAATAACAAATAATCAACCCGGCAGCGCACTAGCTGCCGGGCTTGAAGCACAATCACACTCAGCCTTGGCGCTGTTTGTGACGCGGTTCCGCGCTGCAAATTACTCGAACAACACCTTCGCGGCGAATAATCTTGCAGTTACGGCACAGCTTTTTCACCGATGCACGAACTTTCATCACCAACTCCTCGAACCTTATGGGTCAGCGCAGCATGCCGCTGCCGTAACCCTTCAGGTTGGCTTTCTTCATCAGGGATTCGTACTGGTGCGAAACGAGGTGCGATTGTACTTGGGACATGAAGTCCATCACAACCACGACGACGATCAGCAACGAGGTCCCGCCAAGGTAGAACGGTACGTTCGCTGCAACCACCAGGAACTGGGGCAACAGGCAGACGGCCGTCATGTAAAGAGCACCGAACAGGGTCAAACGAGTCAGAACGCCATCAATGTAGCGCGCAGACTGCTCACCTGGACGGATACCCGGAATAAAGGCACCGGACTTCTTCAGGTTCTCCGCTACGTCTTTCGGATTGAACATCAACGCCGTATAGAAGAAGCAGAAGAAAATAATCCCTGCACTAAACAGCAGAATATTCAACGGCTGACCAGGAGCGATCGACTGCGAGATGTCCTGCAACCAGCCCATACCTTCAGACTGGCCGAACCAGGCACCCAACGAAGCCGGGAACAGCAAGATGCTGCTCGCGAAAATAGCCGGGATAACACCGGCCATGTTCACCTTCAGCGGCAAGTGGCTGGTCTGCGCAGCGAAGACCTTGCGGCCCTGCTGACGCTTGGCGTAGTGAACAGCAATACGACGCTGACCACGCTCAATGAACACCACGAAACCGATAATCGCTACTGCCAGCAAACCGATGGCAACCAGGGCGAAGATATTGATATCACCCTGACGCGCAGACTCGAAAGACTGCCCGATCGCTCTCGGAAGACCGGCGACGATACCCGAAAAAATCAACATCGAGATACCGTTGCCAACACCACGCTCAGTAATCTGCTCACCCAGCCACATCATGAACATCGCACCAGCCACAAAAGTGGTTACTGCGACGAAATGGAAGCTAAAGTCACCAGTGAACGAAACGCCCTGCCCTGCCAGACCAATGGACATGCCAATGGCCTGGACAAGAGCAAGAACGACGGTGAGGTAGCGGGTGTACTGGCTGATCTTGCGACGGCCAGCTTCACCTTCCTTCTTCAACTGCTCCAGCTGCGGGCTGACGGCGGTCATCAGTTGCATGATGATCGATGCCGAGATGTACGGCATGATCCCCAGTGCAAAAATGCTCATCCGCTCCAGCGCGCCGCCGGAAAACATGTTGAACAAGCTAAGAATGGTCCCCTCATTCTGTCGAAACAGGTCCGCGAGTCGGTCCGGGTTGATACCTGGAACCGGGATGTGTGCGCCTATTCGGTAGACGATAATCGCCAGGAACAGAAAACGCAGACGAGCCCAAAGTTCAGACATACCGCCTTTGCCGAGCGCAGAGAGAGCACCTTGCTTAGCCATTTATTCCTCGAACTTGCCGCCAGCTGCTTCGATAGCCGCACGCGCACCTTTGGTGGCGCCGATTCCCTTGCCGATAGTGACAGCGCGAGTCACTTCACCGGACAGCATGATTTTCACACGCTGTACGTTGACGTTGATCACGTTGGCATCTTTCAGGGACTGCACAGTGACGATGTCGCCTTCCACTTTAGCCAGCTCGGACAGACGCACTTCTGCGCGGTCCATGGCTTTCAGGGAAACGAAACCGAACTTCGGCAGGCGACGATGCAGCGGCTGTTGACCGCCTTCAAAGCCTGGAGCAATGGTGCCACCGGAGCGGGAAGTCTGACCTTTGTGACCACGGCCACCAGTCTTACCCAAACCACTACCGATACCACGGCCCGGACGATGCTTTTCGCGACGGGAACCCGGCGCTGGACTCAGATCATTGAGTTTCATCGATTAACCCTCGACACGCAGCATGTAGTAAGCCTTGTTGATCATCCCGCGATTCTCGGGAGTATCCTGGACTTCTACAGTGTGACCGATGCGACGCAGACCCAGACCCTTAACGCACAGTTTGTGGTTAGGGATGCGGCCGGTCATGCTTTTGATCAGCGTAACTTTAACGGTAGCCATGATCAGAAGATCTCCTTGACGCTTTTGCCACGCTTGGCGGCAATGGATTCAGGAGACTGCATTGCTTTCAAACCCTTGAAAGTGGCGTGAACCACGTTTACCGGGTTAGTCGAGCCATAGCACTTGGCCAGAACGTTCTGAACGCCAGCAACTTCGAGAACGGCACGCATTGCGCCGCCAGCGATGATACCGGTACCTTCAGAAGCAGGCTGCATGTACACCTTCGAAGCGCCGTGGGCGGACTTCATTGCGTACTGCAGGGTGGTGCCGTTCAGATCAACCTGGATCATGTTGCGGCGAGCAGCTTCCATTGCCTTCTGGATCGCAGCAGGCACTTCACGCGACTTGCCACGGCCGAAGCCAACACGCCCTTTACCATCACCAACCACGGTCAACGCGGTGAAAGTGAAGATACGGCCGCCTTTAACGGTTTTGGCTACGCGGTTAACTTGAACCAGCTTCTCGATGTAGCCTTCGTCGCGCTTTTGGTCGTTATTTGACATAACTTAGAACTCCAGCCCAGCTTCACGAGCAGCATCAGCCAGCGCTTTAACGCGGCCGTGGTACTTGAAGCCAGAGCGGTCGAAAGCCACCTGCGAGACGCCAGCGGCCTTAGCACGCGTAGCGACCAGCTGGCCAACCTTAGTGGCCGCGTCGATGTTGCCAGTGGCGCCATCACGCAGTTCTTTATCCAAAGTCGAGGCGCTTGCCAGGACTTTGTTGCCGTCGGCCGAAATGACCTGGGCGTAGATGTGCTGCGAAGAGCGGAACACGCAGAGACGCACGACTTCGAGTTCGTGCATTTTCAGGCGTGCTTTGCGAGCGCGACGCAGTCGAGTAACTTTTTTGTCGGTCATTTGCTATGCCCTACTTCTTCTTGGCTTCTTTACGACGGACGACTTCGTCCGCGTAGCGCACACCTTTGCCTTTGTACGGCTCTGGTGGACGGAAGTCGCGGATCTCGGCGGCCACTTGACCTACCAGCTGCTTGTCGATGCCCTTGATCAGGATATCGGTCTGGCTAGGAGTCTCAGCGGTGATGCCTTCCGGCAGTTCGTAATCCACTGGATGCGAGAAGCCAAGAGCCAGGTTCAGCACTGTGCCTTTTGCTTGCGCTTTGTAACCAACACCGACCAGCTGGAGCTTGCGCTCGAAGCCTTGGCTTACGCCTTGGACCATGTTGTTTACCAACGCACGAGTGGTACCAGCCATTGCGCGAGTTTGTTGATCGCCATTGCGAGCAGCGAAACGCAGCTCACCAGCTTCTTCAACGATCTCAACGGACGAATGGATGTTCAGTTCGAGAGTGCCCTTGGCACCCTTCACCGAAAGCTGTTGGCCTGCGAATTTTACTTCGACGCCGGCTGGCAGCTTAACGGGGTTCTTAGCGACGCGAGACATGCTTATCCCCCCTTAGAACACAGTGCAAAGAACTTCGCCGCCGACACCGGCAGCGCGCGCAGCACGATCAGTCATCACACCCTTGTTGGTGGAGACGATAGACACACCGAGACCGCCACGAACTTTTGGCAGATCATCGACGGACTTGTACTGACGCAGGCCTGGACGGCTAACGCGCTTCACTTCTTCGATAACCGGACGGCCTTCGAAGTATTTCAGCTCGATAGACAGCAGTGGTTTTGTTTCGCTGCTGATCTGATAACCCGCGATGTAACCTTCGTCCTTCAGGACTTTGGCAACAGCTACCTTCAACGTGGAAGATGGCATGCTTACGACGGACTTTTCAGCCATCTGGGCATTACGGATTCGAGTTAGCATGTCCGCTAACGGGTCCTGCATACTCATGGGCTAGACGCTCCTAATACAGAAAAATTAGCCTTGCGGCTACTACGTGTCGCCGAGAATCTCCGGGTATAAAAAACACGGGCTCAGGCGAGCCGGGTATTCTAGACACACCCCAGAAATGAATCAAGCCCCAAAAGGGGCTTGATCCAGATTCAAGGCCACCGGTGGTCAGGTTCTTGCGAACCCTTGCACCGAGACTTTGACAGTACTTACCAGCTGGCTTTAACCAGACCTGGTACGTCACCACGCATTGCCGCTTCACGCAGTTTGTTACGGCCAAGGCCGAACTTGCGGTAAACGCCGTGTGGACGACCGGTCAGGCGGCAGCGGTTACGCATGCGCGAGGCGCTTGCGTCACGTGGCTGCTTCTGCAGGGCAACTGTAGCTTCCCAACGCGCTTCTGGACTTGCGTTCAGATCAACGATGATAGCTTTCAGTGCTGCACGCTTCTTGGCGTACTTGGCAACCGTGAGCTGACGCTTCAGCTCGCGATTTTTCATGCTCATCTTGGCCATGGTCCTACTCCAATCAGTTGCGGAACGGGAATTTGAACGCACGCAGCAGAGCGCGGCCTTCATCATCGTTCTTGGCAGTGGTGGTCAGGGTGATGTCCAGACCGCGGAGAGCATCGATCTTGTCGTAGTCGATTTCCGGGAAGATGATCTGCTCTTTCACGCCCATGCTGTAGTTGCCACGACCATCGAAGGACTTGGCATTCAGGCCGCGGAAGTCGCGATCCCGAGGCAGGGAGATCGACAGCAGACGATCCAGGAACTCGTACATACGCTCACGGCGCAGGGTCACTTTGACGCCGATCGGCCAACCTTCACGGACTTTAAAGCCAGCGATGGATTTGCGAGCGTAGGTCACAACGACTTTCTGGCCGGTGATCTTTTCCAGGTCAGCTACAGCGTGCTCGATGACTTTTTTGTCGCCGATCGCTTCGCCCAGACCCATGTTCAGGGTGATTTTGGTAACGCGCGGAACTTCCATCACGTTCGAAAGCTTAAGTTCTTCCTTAAGTTTCGGAGCGATTTCCTTCCGGTAAATCTCTTTTAGTCGTGCCATGGTCTTCTACCTAGCAGTGTTCAAGCATCAACCGCTTTTTGGGTCGACTTGAAGACACGAATTTTCTTACCGTCTTCTACTTTGAAACCAACGCGGTCAGCCTTGTTGGTTTCGCCGTTGAAGATGGCGACGTTAGAAGCGTGCAGTGGCGCTTCTTTCTCGACGATACCGCCTTGTACGCCCGACATCGGGTTAGGCTTGGTATGACGCTTGACCAGGTTCAGACCACCAACAACCAGACGGTTGTCAGCAAGAACCTTCAGCACCTTACCGCGCTTACCTTTGTCTTTGCCGGCGATCACGATGATCTCGTCGTCACGACGAATCTTTTGCATGTCGGATCTCCTTACAGCACTTCTGGGGCGAGCGAGACGATCTTCATGAACTTCTCAGTACGAAGTTCACGGGTCACTGGCCCAAAGATACGGGTGCCGATCGGCTCTTGCTTGTTGTTCAGAAGAACAGCAGCGTTGCCATCAAAGCGGATAATGGAGCCATCAGCACGACGTACGCCGTGACGAGTGCGGACTACAACAGCAGTCATCACTTGGCCTTTTTTCACTTTACCGCGAGGAATTGCTTCCTTCACGGTAACTTTGATGATGTCACCGATACCAGCGTAACGACGATGGGAGCCACCCAGCACCTTGATGCACATAACACGGCGAGCGCCGCTGTTATCGGCCACATCGAGCATGGATTGAGTCTGAATCATATAATTTCTCCGACCCCTAGTCCTTAGACTTCCACAGCGCGTTCGAGAACATCAACCAGCGCCCAAGACTTGGTCTTGGCCAAAGGACGAGTTTCACGAATAGTGACTTTGTCGCCGATGTGGCACTGATTGGTTTCGTCGTGCGCGTGCAGCTTAGTCGAACGCTTAACGTATTTACCGTAGATCGGGTGCTTAACGCGACGCTCGATCAGAACGGTGATGGTTTTGTCCATCTTGTCGCTGACAACACGGCCAGTCAGCGTACGGACAGTTTTTTCGGCTTCAGCCATGATTACTTACCTGCCTGCTGGTTGAGCACAGTCTTCACGCGAGCGATGTCACGCTTAACTTGCGAGAGCAGATGAGACTGCCCCAACTGGCCAGTTGCTTTCTGCATACGCAGATTGAACTGGTCGCGCAGCAAGCCGAGCAGTTGCTCGTTCAGCTGCTGTGCGGATTTTTCACGAAGTTCATTCGCTTTCATCACATCACCGTCCGTTTAACAAAGGAGGTGGCGAGCGGCAGCTTTGCAGCAGCCAGGGCGAAAGCCTCACGCGCCAGCTCTTCAGAAACACCCTCGATTTCATACAGGACTTTGCCTGGCTGAATCTGGGCAACCCAGTATTCCACGTTACCCTTACCTTTACCCATCCGAACCTCGAGAGGTTTTTTGGAGATCGGCTTGTCCGGGAATACACGGATCCAGATCTTGCCACCACGTTTAACGTGACGGGTCAGAGCACGACGCGCTGACTCGATCTGACGAGCGGTGAGACGACCACGAGCTACAGACTTCAGCGCGAACTCGCCGAAGCTGACTTTGCTACCGCGCAATGCCAGGCCACGGTTGTGACCAGTCATTTGCTTGCGGAACTTCGTACGCTTTGGTTGCAACATTTGGCGTACCCCTTACTTAGCAGCTTTTTTACGAGGCGCTGGTGCTTGTGGTTTCAGTTCTTCTTGGCGACCACCAATTACTTCGCCTTTGAAGATCCAAACCTTTACACCGATCACACCGTAGGTGGTGTGAGCTTCGTAGTTGGCATAGTCGATGTCGGCACGCAGGGTGTGCAGTGGCACACGACCTTCGCGATACCATTCAGTACGTGCGATTTCAGCACCGCCGAGACGACCGCTCACTTGGATTTTGATGCCTTTGGCACCAATGCGCATGGCGTTCTGTACAGCGCGCTTCATAGCGCGACGGAACATTACGCGACGCTCCAGCTGCTGAGCTACGCTCTGCGCAACCAGCATACCGTCGAGCTCCGGCTTGCGGATCTCTTCGATATTGATGTGCACAGGCACACCCATTTGCTTGGTCAGGTCCTGACGCAGTTTCTCAACATCTTCACCTTTCTTCCCGATAACGATACCTGGACGAGCGGTGTGGATGGTGATGCGTGCAGTTTGAGCCGGACGATGGATATCGATACGGCTTACGGACGCGCTTTTTAGTTTGTCTTGGAGATACTCACGCACCTTCAGATCTGCGAGCAAATAGTCCGCATAAGTCCGACCGTCTGCGTACCAGACGGAGGTGTGCTCCTTGACGATTCCCAGGCGAATGCCAATGGGATGTACTTTCTGACCCATCTCTTCGACTCCGTTACTTGTCAGCAACCTTGACAGTGATATGGCAAGACCGCTTGACGATGCGATCAGCACGGCCTTTGGCACGTGGCATGATGCGCTTCAGCGAACGCCCTTCGTTGACGAAAACGGTGCTGACCTTCAGGTCATCAACGTCTGCGCCTTCGTTATGCTCGGCGTTGGCTACGGCCGACTCCAGCACTTTCTTCATGATCTCGGCGGCTTTCTTACTGCTGAAAGCCAACAGGTTGAGCGCTTCGCCCACCTTCTTCCCGCGGATCTGGTCGGCGACCAAGCGGGCTTTCTGGGCGGAGATTCGAGCGCCCGACAACTTAGCGGCTACTTCCATTTCCTAACCCCTTAACGCTTGGCTTTCTTGTCTGCCACGTGCCCGCGATAAGTGCGGGTACCGGCGAACTCGCCCAGTTTGTGGCCGACCATGTCTTCGTTCACGAGAACTGGGACGTGCTGACGACCGTTGTGTACTGCGATGGTCAAACCGACCATTTGTGGCAGGATCATCGAACGACGCGACCAGGTTTTCACCGGTTTGCGATCGTTCTTTTCCGCCGCCACTTCGATCTTCTTCAGTAGGTGAAGATCGATAAAAGGACCTTTTTTCAGAGAACGTGGCACTGTCGTATCCCTCTATTTACTTGCGACGACGGACGATCATTTTGTCGGTACGCTTATTACCACGAGTCTTCGCGCCCTTAGTCGGGAAGCCCCATGGCGATACCGGATGACGACCACCAGAGGTACGACCTTCACCACCACCATGTGGGTGGTCAACCGGGTTCATGGCAACACCACGAACGGTTGGGCGAACGCCACGCCAGCGTTTGGCACCAGCTTTACCCAGCGAACGCAGGCTGTGCTCGGAGTTCGAGACTTCGCCCAGGGTCGCACGGCATTCAGCCAGGACTTTACGCATTTCACCGGAACGCAGACGCAGGGTAACGTACACGCCTTCACGAGCGATCAGCTGAGCCGAAGCACCAGCGGAACGAGCGATCTGAGCGCCTTTACCTGGCTTCAATTCGATGCCGTGTACGGTGCTACCAACTGGAATGTTACGCAGTTGCAGAGCGTTGCCCGGCTTGATCGGTGCCAGGGCACCTGCGATCAGCTGGTCGCCAGCGCTCACGCCTTTAGGGGCGATGATGTAGCGACGCTCGCCATCTGCGTACAGCAGCAGAGCGATGTGAGCAGTACGGTTTGGATCGTATTCGATACGCTCGACAGTGGCAGCGATGCCATCTTTGTCGTTGCGACGGAAATCGACCAGACGATAATGCTGCTTATGACCACCACCGATGTGACGAGTGGTAATACGGCCATTGTTGTTACGACCACCAGACTTCGACTTCTTCTCGAGCAGCGGTGCGTGAGGAGCGCCTTTATGCAGCTCCTGGTTGACCACCTTGACCACAAAACGGCGGCCAGGGGAAGTCGGTTTGCATTTAACGATTGCCATGATGCACCCCTTCCTTACTCAGCACTGCTGCTGAAATCGAGATCTTGGCCTGGCTGAAGGGAGATAACTGCCTTCTTCCAGTCATTACGCTTGCCCAGACCGCGAGCAGTGCGCTTGCTCTTACCCAGAACATTCAGGGTAGTAACACGCTCTACTTTCACGCTGAACAGGCTTTCGACGGCCTTCTTGATTTCCAGCTTGGTTGCATCAGTAGCAACCTTGAAAACGAACTGGCCTTTCTTGTCTGCCAGAACCGTAGCCTTCTCGGAAACGTGCGGGCCAAGCAGAACTTTAAATACGCGTTCCTGGTTCATCCCAGCAGCTCCTCGAATTTCTTCACGGCCGACACGGTGATCAACACCTTGTCGTATGCGATCAGACTAACTGGATCGGAACCTTGCACGTCACGTACATCTACGTGTGGCAGGTTACGAGCAGCCAGGTACAGGTTCTGATCAACAGCGTCCGACACGATCAGAACGTCGGTCAGGCTCATGTTGTTCAGCTTGCCCAGCAGGTCTTTGGTTTTCGGCGTTTCAACGGCGAAATCCTGAACCACGACCAGACGATCAGTACGCACCAGCTCAGCAAGGATGGAACGCATTGCTGCGCGATACATCTTCTTGTTCAGCTTCTGCGAGTGATCCTGAGGACGAGCTGCGAAAGTGGTACCGCCGCCACGCCAGATTGGGCTACGGATAGTACCGGCACGAGCACGGCCAGTACCTTTCTGACGCCATGGGCGCTTACCGCCACCACGAACGTCGGAACGGGTCTTCTGCTGCTTGCTACCCTGACGGCCGCCAGCCATGTAGGCCACGACTGCTTGGTGAACCAGCGTCTCGTTGAATTCGCCGCCAAATGTCAGTTCGGAAACTTCGATCGCTTGAGCGTCATTTACATTTAATTGCATGTCAGCTTCCCCTTAACCGCGAGCCTTGGCTGCTGGACGTACAACCAAGTTGCCGCCAGTAGCGCCAGGAACAGCGCCCTTGACCAACAACAGATTGCGTTCAGCGTCCACGCGCACTACTTCGAGGGACTGCACGGTCACGCGCTCAGCGCCCATATGACCGGACATTTTTTTGCCCTTGAATACACGACCAGGAGTCTGGCACTGGCCGATAGAGCCTGGAACGCGGTGGGATACGGAGTTACCGTGGGTGTTATCTTGCCCGCGGAAATTCCAACGCTTGATCGTACCCTGGAAGCCTTTACCCTTGGACTGACCGGTTACATCAACCAGTTGACCAGCGGCGAAGATTTCAGCGTTGATCAGATCGCCGGCCTGGTACTCGCCTTCTTCAAGGCGGAATTCCATTACGGTACGACCAGCGGCAACGTTCGCTTTAGCGAAGTGGCCAGCCTGAGCTGCTGTTACACGCGAAGCACGACGCTCGCCGACAGTGACTTGCACTGCACGATAGCCATCGGTCTCTTCAGTTTTGAACTGGGTGACGCGATTCGGCTCGATCTCAATGACCGTGACCGGAATGGAGACACCTTCTTCGGTGAAAATACGGGTCATACCGCATTTACGACCGACTACACCAATAGTCATGTTGTAAACCTCATGAGTGTACGGGGCTTTCACCCGCTATGGCCGCCCATTTCAGAGCGTTACACGACTAAGACCGAGTCTTAGCCGAGGCTGATCTGCACTTCCACACCGGCCGCAAGATCAAGCTTCATAAGTGCATCAACGGTTTTATCCGTTGGCTGGACGATGTCCAGAACGCGCTTATGAGTACGGATCTCGTACTGGTCACGCGCGTCTTTGTTGACGTGCGGGGAGACCAGAACGGTGAACCGCTCTTTACGGGTAGGCAGTGGAATTGGACCACGCACTTGAGCACCAGTACGTTTCGCGGTTTCCACGATTTCCTGGGTGGATTGGTCGATCAGGCGATGGTCAAAAGCCTTCAACCTGATACGGATTTGCTGATTTTGCATTGGATTTCAGACTCCGGCTGCTATTCCCACCAGGCGCAATACGCCTGTTAAAAGGAGGCGCAATTCTATAGACGCCCCAGATAGGTGTCAACCCAATAAAAAAGGCCCCCGCTGAGCGGGGGCCTTTTCAAAACATCAAAGCTTTCTCGGTGAAGAGATTACTCGATGATTTTAGCTACAACGCCAGCACCAACGGTACGGCCGCCTTCACGGATAGCGAAGCGCAGACCGTCTTCCATTGCGATGGTTTTGATCAGGGTAACAGTCATCTGAATGTTGTCACCTGGCATTACCATTTCAACGCCTTCTGGCAGCTCGCAGTTACCGGTCACGTCAGTAGTACGGAAGTAGAACTGTGGACGGTAGCCTTTGAAGAACGGAGTGTGACGACCGCCTTCTTCCTTGCTCAGAACGTAAACTTCTGCGGTGAACTTGGTGTGCGGCTTAACCGAACCTGGCTTAACCAGAACCTGGCCACGCTCAACGTCGTCACGCTTGGTGCCACGCAGCAGAACGCCGCAGTTCTCGCCAGCACGACCTTCGTCGAGCAGCTTGCGGAACATCTCAACACCGGTGCAGGTGGTGGTGGTGGTGTCACGCAGACCAACGATTTCCAGTGCATCTTGAACGCGAACGATACCGCGCTCGATACGACCAGTCACAACAGTACCACGACCCGAGATCGAGAATACGTCTTCGATTGGCATCAGGAATGGCTTGTCGATAGCACGCTCTGGCTCTGGGATGTAGGTATCCAGAGTTTCGACCAGCTTACGAACGGCAGTGGTGCCCATTTCGTTGTCGTCTTTGCCTTCCAGCGCCATACGAGCAGAACCGATGATGATCGGAGTGTCGTCGCCTGGGAAGTCATAGGTGGACAGCAGGTCGCGAACTTCCATCTCAACCAGTTCCAGCAGCTCAGCGTCGTCTACCAGGTCAGCCTTGTTCAGGAAGACCACGATGTACGGAACGCCTACCTGACGGGACAGCAGGATGTGCTCACGGGTTTGTGGCATCGGACCATCAGCGGCCGAGCAAACCAGGATCGCGCCGTCCATCTGGGCAGCACCGGTGATCATGTTCTTCACGTAGTCAGCGTGACCTGGGCAGTCAACGTGAGCGTAGTGACGAATGTTCGAGTTGTACTCGACGTGCGCGGTGTTGATGGTGATACCGCGAGCTTTTTCTTCTGGTGCGCTGTCGATCTTGTCGAATTCAACTACGGCCGAACCGAAAACTTCGGAGCAGACGCGAGTCAGAGCAGCGGTCAGAGTGGTTTTACCGTGGTCAACGTGGCCGATGGTGCCAACGTTTACGTGCGGTAGGGAACGATCAAATTTTTCTTTAGCCACGACAATTAACTCCTTGCCTAAAGGACTGAATCAGCCTTGTTTTTTGGTAACGGTTTCGACGATGTGCGACGGAGCCGTATTGTATTTTTTGAATTCCATAGAGTAGCTTGCGCGACCCTGGGACATCGAACGAACGTCGGTCGCATAACCGAACATCTCGCCCAACGGAACTTCAGCACGGATAACCTTACCGGAAACCGTATCTTCCATACCCAGAATCATGCCGCGACGACGGTTCAGGTCGCCCATCACGTCACCCATATAGTCTTCAGGCGTAACAACCTCTACCGCCATGATCGGCTCGAGCAACTCACCACCACCCTTCTGGGCCAGTTGCTTGGTCGCCATGGAAGCAGCCACCTTAAACGCCATCTCGTTCGAGTCGACGTCGTGGTAAGAACCATCAAACACGGTAGCCTTCAGGCCGATCAGCGGATAGCCGGCAACAACACCGTTCTTCATCTGCTCTTCGATACCCTTCTGGATAGCCGGGATGTATTCCTTAGGAACCACACCACCCACTACTTCGTTCAGGAATTGCAGACCTTCCTGACCTTCGTCAGCAGGAGCAAAACGAATCCAGCAATGACCGAACTGGCCACGACCGCCGGACTGACGAACGAACTTGCCTTCAATTTCGCAGCTCTTCGTGATGCGCTCACGGTACGAAACTTGAGGCTTACCGATGTTGGCTTCGACGTTGAACTCACGGCGCATCCGGTCAACCAGGATGTCCAGGTGCAACTCGCCCATGCCAGAGATGATCGTCTGACCAGTCTCTTCATCAGTTTTAACGCGGAAAGACGGGTCTTCCTGAGCAAGTTTGCCCAGAGCAATACCCATTTTTTCCTGGTCATCCTTGGTCTTAGGCTCTACGGCAACCGAAATAACCGGCTCCGGGAAGTCCATGCGAACCAGGATGATTGGCTTGTCAGCGTTGCACAAGGTTTCACCAGTGGTGACGTCCTTCATGCCGATCAAGGCCGCGATGTCACCAGCGCGCACTTCCTTGATCTCTTCGCGGGCGTTTGCGTGCATTTGCACCATACGACCCACACGCTCTTTCTTGCCTTTAACCGAGTTGATCACGCCGTCGCCGGAGGCCAACACGCCCGAGTAAACGCGGACGAAGGTCAAGGTACCCACGAATGGGTCGGTAGCGATCTTGAACGCCAGAGCCGAGAACGGCTCGTTGTCGTCTGCGTGACGCTCCATCTGCTTTTCCTCGTCATCCGGGTCAGTACCCTTGATGGCAGGAATGTCGGTTGGAGCCGGCAGGTAGTCGATAACGGCGTCGAGAACCAGGGGAACGCCCTTGTTCTTGAAGGAAGAACCGCAAACAGCCAGGACGATTTCGCCAGCGATAGTACGCTGACGCAGAGCGGCCTTGATTTCCTCGATGGTGAGCTCTTCGCCTTCGAGGTACTTGTTCATCAGCTCTTCGCTGGCTTCGGCCGCAGCCTCAACCATGTTGCTGCGCCACTCTTCAGCCAGCTCCTGCAGTTCAGCAGGGATAGCTTCGCGACGTGGAGTCATGCCCTTGTCGGCATCGTTCCAGTAAACCGCTTCCATGGTCATCAGATCGATCTGACCCTGGAAGTTGTCTTCGGAACCGATAGCCAACTGGATTGGCACCGGGGTGTGACCCAGACGCTGCTTGATCTGAGCGATCACGCGCAGGAAGTTCGCACCGGCACGGTCCATCTTGTTCACGTAGACGATACGTGGAACACCGTACTTGTTGGCTTGACGCCATACGGTTTCGGACTGAGGCTCAACGCCGGAAGTGCCGCAGAACACAACGACCGCGCCGTCGAGTACACGCAGGGAACGCTCAACTTCAATGGTGAAGTCTACGTGACCCGGGGTGTCAATGACGTTGAAGCGATATTGGTCTTTGTGCTGCTTAGCAGAACCCTGCCAGAAGGCGGTAATAGCAGCAGAAGTAATGGTAATACCACGCTCCTGCTCCTGAACCATCCAGTCGGTGGTCGCGGCGCCGTCATGCACCTCGCCCATCTTGTGGCTTTTGCCAGTGTAAAAAAGGACGCGCTCGGTGGTGGTGGTTTTACCAGCATCCACGTGAGCAACGATACCAATGTTACGGTAGCGATTAATCGGTGTAGTACGAGCCATAAAGCCCTCGCAAATTGAGTGACGCTAAAATTAGAAGCGGTAGTGCGAGAAAGCTTTGTTAGCTTCAGCCATACGGTGCACGTCTTCACGCTTCTTAACTGCAGCACCTTTACCTTCGGCAGCGTCCAACAGTTCGCCAGCCAAACGCAGAGCCATAGACTTCTCGCCGCGCTTACGGGCGAAGTCTACCAACCAGCGCATTGCCAGAGCGTTACGACGGGACGGACGAACTTCAACCGGAACCTGGTAAGTAGCACCGCCTACACGGCGCGACTTTACTTCGACCAGCGGAGCGATGGCGTCGAGAGCTTTCTCGAAGATTTCCAGGGGGTCGCTGTTCTTGCGTTCTTTAACCTTTTCCAGCGCGCCATAAACGATACGCTCGGCAACGGCTTTCTTGCCGCTTTCCATCACGTGGTTCATGAACTTGGCCAGGATTTGGCTTCCGTATTTTGGATCGTCAAGCACTTCGCGCTTGGCTGCTACGCGTCTTCTTGGCATGGATAAGCCCTCAAACGGTCTTCAGGTTCGCTCGGAATCGGTGCCCATTACTACGGGACGCCTCCGACCTTACTCTTATCGACTCAGAAAAATAGAAATCAGTTTTTTGCAGCAAGCGACCATTACTTCGGACGCTTGGTACCGTACTTCGAACGACCCTGGTTACGACCTTTAACGCCGGAAGTATCCAACGAACCGCGAACGGTGTGGTAACGAACACCTGGCAAGTCTTTTACACGACCGCCGCGGATCAGTACCACGCTGTGCTCTTGCAGGTTGTGGCCTTCACCGCCGATGTACGAGGAAACCTCGAAACCGTTGGTCAGGCGCACACGGCATACTTTACGCAGTGCCGAGTTAGGTTTTTTCGGCGTGGTGGTGTACACACGGGTGCACACGCCACGGCGTTGCGGGCAGTTCTGCAGCGCAGGCACGTCGGATTTCTCGACGATACGCTTACGCGGCTGACGTACCAGCTGGTTGATAGTTGCCATCTACTAGCTCCACTGTTGTCTTGCGACGCTATTGTCTTGCAAGAAAAGCAAAATGGCAGGAACGAATTCCCGCCAAATTTAGGGGTACAAGAGTCTAAAGAGGATCTTGTCCCCAGTCAAGGCAAGGCCCCGACCTCCCCGCCCATCAAACCTCGACAAATTGTCTCGATTCGATGAACGGAGTGACCAGGGCCTCAGCTCATTTACCGCAGAACTCAGTTACCGCTCGAGTTCAGCGCTTCGGTCAGTGCAGCTTCCACTTCACTGGCGCTTACGCGCAACGGCTTGTCTGCATCACGGCGGCGCTTACGCTCGCTGTGGTAGGCCAGGCCGGTACCCGCCGGGATCAGACGACCCACGACCACGTTTTCTTTCAGGCCGCGCAGGTAGTCGCGCTTGCCGGTAACCGCCGCCTCGGTCAGTACACGGGTGGTTTCCTGGAAGGAAGCCGCCGAGATGAACGATTCGGTGGACAACGACGCCTTGGTGATACCCAGCAGAACGCGAGTGAACTTGGAGACAAATTTGTCTTCGCCGCTCAAACGTTCGTTCTCTACCAGAACATGAGTCAATTCCATCTGGTCGCCCTTGATGAAACTGGAATCGCCGGATTCAGCGATCTCAACTTTACGCAGCATCTGACGCAGGATGGTCTCGATGTGCTTGTCGTTGATCTTCACGCCTTGCAGACGGTAAACGTCCTGGATCTCGTTGACGATGTACTTGGCCAGCGCACTCACACCCAGCAGACGCAGGATGTCGTGCGGATCGCTTGGGCCGTCGGAGATAACTTCGCCGCGGTTTACCTGTTCGCCTTCGAACACGTTCAGGTGACGCCACTTCGGAATCAGCTCTTCGTACGGATCGCTACCGTCGTTCGGGGTAATAACCAGACGGCGCTTGCCCTTGGTTTCTTTACCGAACGCGATGGTGCCGCTGACTTCAGCCAGAATCGAGGCCTCTTTCGGACGACGAGCTTCGAACAAGTCGGCAACACGCGGCAGACCACCGGTGATGTCACGGGTCTTCGAAGTTTCTTGCGGGATACGAGCGATAACATCACCGATCGCGATCTTCGCGCCGTCCGCCACACCGACCAGGGCGTTGGCTGGCAGGAAGTACTGAGCGATAACGTCAGTGCCTGGCAGCAACAGATCCTTGCCGTTGTCATCAACCATCTTCACAGCAGGACGGATATCTTTACCGGCAGCTGGACGGTCTTTGGCGTCGAGGACTTCAATGTTGGTCATACCGGTCAATTCGTCAGTCTGACGCTTGATCGTGATGCCTTCTTCCATGCCCACGTAGGTCACGGTACCTTTCATTTCGGTAACGATCGGGTGAGTGTGCGGATCCCACTTGGCCACGATGGCACCAGCGTCGACCTTGTCACCTTCCTTGACCGAAATTACCGCACCGTACGGCAGCTTGTAACGCTCGCGCTCACGACCGAAGTCATCAGCGATAGCCAGCTCACCGGAACGGGACACGGCAACCAGGTGACCGTCCACTCGCTCAACGTGTTTCAGGTTGTGCAGACGGACGGTACCGCCGTTCTTAACCTGAACGCTGTCGGCTGCGGAGGTCCGGCTTGCCGCACCACCGATGTGGAACGTACGCATCGTCAGCTGGGTACCCGGCTCACCGATGGACTGGGCAGCGATAACGCCGACCGCTTCACCGATGTTCACCTGGTGACCACGAGCCAGGTCGCGACCGTAGCACTTGGCGCAGATACCGAAACGGGTTTCGCAGCTGATCGGCGAACGAACGATCACTTCGTCGATGCTGTTGAGCTCGATGAACTCGACCCACTTCTCGTCAACCAGGGTGCCGGCAGGAACGATGACGTCCTCGGTACCTGGCTTGAATACGTCACGGGCGATAACACGACCCAATACGCGCTCACCCAGCGGCTCTACAACGTCACCGCCTTCAATGTGCGGAGTCATCAGCAGGCCGTGTTCGGTGCCGCAATCGATCTCGGTTACAACCAAGTCTTGCGCGACGTCTACCAGACGACGGGTCAGGTAACCCGAGTTCGCTGTTTTCAACGCGGTATCCGCCAGACCTTTACGAGCACCGTGAGTGGAGATGAAGTACTGGAGTACGCTCAAACCTTCACGGAAGTTCGCGGTGATCGGCGTTTCAATGATGGAACCGTCCGGCTTGGCCATCAGGCCACGCATACCGGCCAGCTGACGAATCTGTGCTGCGGAACCCCGCGCACCCGAGTCGGCCATCATGTACATCGAGTTGAAAGACTCTTGGTCGACTTCGACGCCATGACGGTCGATGACTTTCTCTTTCGAGAGGTTGGCCATCATCGCCTTGGAAACTTCGTCGTTCGCCTTGGACCAAAGGTCGATCACTTTGTTGTACTTCTCGCCCTGGGTTACCAGGCCGGAGGCGTACTGACTTTCGATCTCTTTCACTTCGTCGGTGGCTGCACCGATGATGCGGGCTTTTTCATCCGGGATAACGAAGTCGTTAACACCGATGGAAACGCCGGAAATGGTCGAATAGGCAAAACCGGTGTACATCAACTGGTCAGCGAAGATCACGGTCTCTTTCAGACCAACCACGCGGTAGCACTGGTTGATCAGCTTGGAGATCGCCTTTTTCTTCATCGGCAGGTTGACGACGTCGTACGACAGACCTTTTGGCACAACCTGGAACAACAGCGCACGGCCGACAGTGGTGTCGACGATACGGGTGTTGGTCACGCTGCCGCCATCACGGTCGTTGACGGTTTCGTTGATCCGCACTTTGACCTTGGCGTGCAGTGCGGCTTCGCCGGCACGGAACACACGGTCAACTTCCTGCAGATCCGCGAACACACGACCTTCGCCTTTGGCGTTGATCGCTTCACGGGTCATGTAGTACAGGCCCAATACAACGTCCTGCGACGGAACGATGATTGGCTCACCGTTGGCTGGCGACAGAATGTTGTTGGTCGACATCATCAACGCACGCGCTTCCAACTGGGCTTCCAGTGTCAGCGGTACGTGCACGGCCATTTGGTCGCCGTCGAAGTCGGCGTTGTACGCGGCGCAGACCAGAGGGTGCAGCTGGATAGCCTTACCTTCGATCAGTACCGGTTCAAACGCCTGGATACCCAGACGGTGAAGGGTCGGTGCACGGTTGAGAAGAACCGGGTGTTCGCGAATCACTTCAGCGAGAACGTCCCAAACCTCTGGCAATTCGCGCTCGACCATCTTCTTGGCTGCTTTGATGGTGGTAGCGAGACCACGCATTTCCAGCTTGCCGAAAATGAACGGCTTGAACAGCTCGAGAGCCATCTTCTTCGGCAGACCGCACTGGTGCAGACGCAGGGTCGGACCTACGGTAATTACCGAACGGCCGGAGTAGTCAACACGCTTACCGAGCAAGTTCTGACGGAAACGACCTTGCTTACCCTTGATCATGTCAGCCAGGGATTTCAGAGGACGCTTGTTGGAACCGGTGATAGCGCGGCCACGACGACCGTTGTCGAGCAGTGCGTCGACGGCTTCCTGCAACATACGCTTTTCGTTGCGCACGATGATGTCCGGAGCGGACAGATCCAGCAGGCGCTTCAAGCGGTTGTTACGGTTGATCACTCGACGATACAGATCGTTGAGGTCGGAAGTCGCGAAGCGACCGCCATCCAGCGGGACCAGTGGACGCAGATCTGGCGGCAGAACCGGCAGAACGGTCAGCACCATCCATTCTGGAAGGTTGCCGGAGCCCTGGAAGGCTTCCATCAACTTCAGACGCTTGGACAGCTTCTTGATCTTGGTTTCGGAGTTGGTTTGCGGAATTTCTTCACGCAGACGGCCAATCTCGTGCTCCAGGTCGATAGCGTGCAGCAGCTCACGGACAGCTTCGGCACCCATGCGGGCATCGAAATCGTCACCGAACTCTTCCAGCGCTTCGAAGTACTGCTCGTCGTTCAGCAGCTGGCCTTTTTCAAGGGTGGTCATGCCTGGATCGATAACGACATAGCTCTCGAAGTAGAGAACGCGTTCGATATCACGCAGGGTCATGTCCATCAGCAAGCCGATACGCGACGGCAGCGATTTCAGGAACCAGATGTGGGCAACTGGCGAGGCCAGTTCGATGTGCGCCATGCGCTCACGACGAACTTTAGCCAGCGCGACTTCAACGCCGCACTTCTCGCAGATCACACCGCGGTGCTTCAAGCGCTTGTACTTACCGCACAGGCACTCGTAATCCTTTACCGGGCCAAAGATCTTGGCGCAGAACAGGCCGTCACGCTCAGGTTTGAACGTACGGTAGTTAATGGTTTCCGGCTTTTTAACTTCGCCGAACGACCACGAACGGATCATCTCAGGCGACGCCAATCCGATACGGATGGCGTCGAACTCTTCGACTTGACCCTGGTTTTTCAGCAAATTCAGTAGGTCTTTCAAGGCCTTTCCTCCTGGCGGAGCAGAGAGCGGGCAGTGTTGCCCCGCTCTCGATTCGCGTCACGTGTTATTCGGTTTCCAGATCGATATCGATGCCGAGGGAACGAATTTCCTTGATCAACACGTTGAAGGACTCGGGCATGCCCGGCTCCATACGGTGATCGCCATCCACGATGTTCTTGTACATCTTGGTACGGCCGTTCACATCGTCCGACTTCACTGTGAGCATTTCTTGCAGAGTGTAAGCGGCACCGTATGCTTCCAGTGCCCAGACCTCCATCTCCCCGAAACGCTGACCACCGAACTGCGCCTTACCACCCAGCGGCTGCTGGGTAACCAGGCTGTACGAACCGGTAGAACGCGCGTGCATCTTGTCGTCTACCAAGTGGTTCAGCTTCAGCATGTACATGTAGCCAACGGTAACCGGGCGCATGAACTTGTTGCCGGTACGGCCGTCGGTCAGCTGCATCTGGCCGCTTTCTGGCAGGTCTGCCAGTTTCAGCATGGCCTTGATTTCGCTTTCCTTGGCGCCGTCGAACACTGGAGTGGCCATTGGAACGCCGCCACGCAGGTTTTGAGCCAGGTCCAGGATTTCCTGGTCCGAGAAGTCATCGAGGCTTTCCTGACGACCGCCGATCTCGTTGTAGATCTCGTGCAGGAACTTACGCAGCTCGGCAACTTTGCGCTGCTCTTCAACCATGCGGTTGATCTTCTCGCCCAGACCTTTGGCCGCGAGGCCCAGGTGGGTTTCAAGGATCTGACCAACGTTCATACGCGAAGGTACGCCCAACGGGTTGAGGACAACGTCGACCGGGGTGCCATTGGCATCGTGCGGCATGTCTTCAACCGGCATGATCACGGAGACCACACCCTTGTTACCGTGACGACCGGCCATCTTGTCGCCCGGCTGGATGCGACGACGGATTGCCAGGTAAACCTTGACGATTTTCAGCACGCCTGGAGCCAGGTCATCGCCCTGCTGCAGTTTGCGCTTCTTGTCTTCGAACTTGTCGTCCAGCAGACGGCGACGATCAACGATATAGGCCTGGGCCTTTTCGAGCTGCTCGTTCAGGGCATCTTCAGCCATGCGCAGTTTGAACCACTGGCCGTGCTCAAGACCGTCGAGCACTTCGTCGGTGATGTCCTGGCCCTTCTTCAGACCGGCGCCGCCTTCGGCTTTGTGGCCGACCAGAGCGGAGCGCAGACGTTCGAAAGTAGCACCTTCGACGATACGGAACTCTTCGTTGAGGTCCTTGCGGATCTCGTCCAGCTGGGACTTCTCGATCGACAGGGCACGCGCATCACGCTCAACGCCGTCGCGGGTGAAGACCTGTACGTCAATGACAGTACCTTTGGTACCGGTAGGTACGCGCAGGGAGGTGTCTTTAACGTCGCTGGCTTTTTCACCGAAGATCGCACGCAGCAGTTTTTCTTCCGGAGTCAGTTGGGTCTCGCCTTTCGGAGTGACCTTACCCACCAGGATGTCGCCTGCGCCAACTTCAGCACCTACGTAAACGATACCGGCTTCGTCCAGCTTGTTCAGTGCAGCTTCACCCACGTTCGGGATGTCCGCAGTGATTTCCTCTGGGCCAAGCTTGGTGTCACGGGCCACACAGGTCAGTTCCTGGATGTGGATCGTGGTGAAACGGTCTTCTTGAACAACGCGTTCCGACAGGCAGATGGAGTCTTCGAAGTTGAAGCCGTTCCATGCCATGAAGGCGATGCGCATGTTCTGACCCAGTGCCAGTTCACCCATGTCGGTGGACGGACCGTCGGCCATGATGTCGCTACGCTGAACCCGATCACCTTTACGCACCAGCGGACGCTGGTTGATGCAGGTGTTCTGGTTGGAGCGGGTGTACTTGGTCAGGTTGTAGATGTCGACACCGGCTTCACCGGTTTCTACTTCGTCATCGGCAACACGAACCACGATACGGCTGGNNAGACGCAAACGCCGGAGTCACGGGCTACGTTACGCTCCATGCCGGTACCTACCAGCGGCTTGTCAGCACGCAGGGTTGGTACAGCTTGACGCTGCATGTTCGAACCCATCAACGCACGGTTGGCGTCGTCGTGCTCGAGGAACGGAATCAGCGACGCCGCAACCGAAACTACCTGCTTCGGCGATACGTCCATCAAGGTGACGTCTTCCGGCGCCTTGACGGTGAATTCGTTCAAGTGACGAACAGCTACCAGCTCGTCGATCAGGACTTTCTTGTCGTTCATCGTGGCCGAAGCCTGGGCGATCACGTGATCAGCTTCTTCGATGGCGGACAGGAACACGATCTCGTCGGTGACCAGGGCGTCTTTCACCACGCGGTACGGGCTCTCGAGGAAGCCGTACTGGTTGGTGCGCGCATAGGCAGCCAGGGAGTTGATCAGACCGATGTTCGGACCTTCCGGCGTTTCGATCGGGCAAACACGACCGTAGTGCGTCGGGTGTACGTCACGAACTTCAAAGCCGGCACGCTCACGTGTCAGACCACCAGGGCCGAGTGCAGAGACACGACGCTTGTGGGTGATCTCGGACAGCGGGTTGTTCTGGTCCATGAACTGGGACAGCTGGCTGGAACCGAAGAACTCTTTCACCGCCGCAGCCACTGGCTTGGCGTTGATCAGGTCTTGCGGCATCAGGCCTTCGCTTTCAGCCATCGACAGACGCTCTTTGACCGCACGCTCAACACGTACCAGGCCAACGCGGAACTGGTTCTCGGCCATTTCGCCAACGCAGCGAACACGACGGTTACCCAGGTGGTCGATGTCATCGACGATGCCTTTACCGTTACGGATGTCGACCAGGGTCTTCAGTACCGCGACGATGTCTTCCTTGCACAGCACGCCCGAACCTTCGATCTCGGTACGACCGATACGACGGTTGAACTTCATCCGGCCGACCGCAGACAGGTCGTAGCGCTCAGGGCTGAAGAACAGGTTGTTGAACAGGGTCTCGGCAGCGTCTTTGGTTGGCGGCTCGCCAGGACGCATCATGCGATAGATCTCGACCAGCGCTTCCAGTTGGTTGCTGGTGGAGTCGATCTTCAGTGTGTCGGAGACGAACGGACCGCAGTCGATATCGTTGGTGTACAGAGTTTCGATGCGAACAACGCCGGCCTTGGCGATTTTCGCCAGGATCTCGGTGTTCAGCTCGGTGTTGCACTCTGCCAGGATTTCGCCGGTTGCCGGGTGCACGATGACCTTGGCGGTTGTGCGACCCAGGACGTAGTCCAGCGGCACATCCAGCTCTTTGATCCCGGCTTTTTCCAGCTGGTTGATGTGGCGAGCGGTGATACGACGACCCTGCTCGACAATAACCTTGCCTTTGTCGTCCTGGATATCGAGGACAGCGATTTCACCGCGCAGGCGCTGAGGCACCAGCTCCAGGCTCAGGGTCTCGCCCTTAACGTGGAATACGTTGGTGGTGTAGAACGCGTCCAGCACTTCTTCAGTGGTATAGCCGAGCGCGCGCAGCAGTACCGATGCAGGCAGCTTGCGACGACGGTCGATACGCACGAATACGCAGTCTTTCGGGTCGAACTCGAAGTCCAGCCACGAACCGCGGTAAGGAATGATGCGCGCGGAGTACAGCAGTTTACCGGAGCTGTGCGTCTTGCCACGGTCGTGGTCGAAGAACACGCCAGGGGAACGGTGCAGCTGGGAAACGATTACACGCTCGGTACCGTTGATTACGAAGGTACCGTTCTCTGTCATCAGGGGGATTTCACCCATGTAGACTTCTTGCTCTTTGATGTCCTTGATCGCTTTGTTCGACGATTCTTTGTCGAAAATGATCAGGCGCACTTTTACCCGCAAAGGTACGGCGTACGTTACACCGCGCAATACGCATTCTTTGACATCAAATGCCGGTTCGCCCAAGCGATAACCGACGTACTCCAGCGCAGCATTGCCGGAGTAGCTGATGATCGGGAAAACGGATTTGAAGGCCGCATGCAGGCCCACGTCGCGGAACTGATCTTTAGTCGCTCCCGCTTGCAAGAATTCACGATACGAATCCAGCTGGATGGCCAGGAGGTAAGGCACATCCATGACGTCCGGCAACTTGCTAAAGTCCTTGCGGATACGTTTTTTCTCAGTATATGAGTAAGCCATCAGCGTTCCCCAGCTTGGTCACCTGCTTGTTTGGCCCCTCCCGACGGGAGCGACCAGAAAATCGTGCAAACCCCATGGTTTGCGCCACCGCATCGGGTGGTTACAGCTCGTTATCGGCACCGACCCAGTCGGCTGCCAATAACGGAAAAAGGCCGGTGGCAAGAGCCACCAGCCATCAGCCTGTCGCTTAACGCTCGGGCTGGAGACGCAAGGTCGGAGCTTACTTCAGCTCGACTTTAGCGCCTGCTTCTTCCAGAGTTGCTTTGGCTTTGTCAGCTGCGTCTTTGGCAACAGCTTCCAGAACCATGGCAGGAGCGCCGTCAACTACAGCCTTGGCTTCTTTCAAGCCCAGACCGGTCAGTTCACGTACTGCCTTGATCACGTTAACTTTCTTCTCGCCAGCTTCGGTCAGCATGACGTTGAATTCGGTTTGCTCTTCAGCAACGGCAGCAGCAACAGCTGGGCCAGCCGATGCAGCAGCAGCAGTAACGCCGAATTTTTCTTCGAAAGCTTTGATCAGCTCAACAACTTCCATTACGGACATGTTGCCAACTGCTTCAAGGATATCGTTCTGAGAGATAGACATGAATCTAATTCCTGATATTGGGGACGGCCTACGCGACCATCGAAAAAAACAAAAAACGCGAGAAGTTGACGAGCCTTAGGCTGCAGCAGCTTCTTTCTGGTCGCGAATTGCCGCCAGGGTACGAGCCAATTTGCTGGTAGCGCCTTGAATCACGCTCATCAGCTGAGAAATTGCTTCGTCACGGGTCGGCAGAGTTGCCAGTACGTCGATTTGGTTAGCTGCGAGGAACTTGCCCTCGAACGCAGCTGCCTTGATCTCGAACTTGTTCTGACCCTTGGCGAACTCTTTGAAAATCCGGGCAGCAGCGCCTGGATGTTCCTTGGAGAACGCGATAAGGGTAGGGCCGCTGAACACGTCGTTGAGAACACTGAATTCAGTGTCAGCAACGGCGCGCTTGAGCAGGGTGTTACGTACAACACGTACGTAAACGCCAGCTTCGCGAGCCTCTTTACGGAGTCCGGTCATTGCGCCTACTGTTACGCCACGGGCATCAGCCACGACAGCGGACAGAGCGACTTTGGCAGCCTCGTTGACTTCAGCGACGATGGCCTTCTTGTCTTCGAGTTTAATTGCCACGGGTTTAACTCCTGCTTGTTACCGTTTCATTCGATCGAAACCGAATGTCGTTTTGGTGTCTGATTCGGTAAGGAACCGGGAGCACCATCTGCGTAGGCTTGTGGTTTAAGACTTGCGTCGCCTACGGTCTTGGATAGCCCCCGCCAGGCAGGGACCCCAATTTTTCAATTGGCGCAATCGCTTGCGCCAATTTGTGTCTTACGCGTCGAGCGAGCTTTGGTCGATGACCAGACCTGGGCCCATAGTGGTGCTCAGGGTAACGCGCTTGACGTAGATACCTTTCGAGGAAGCTGGCTTGATACGCTTCAGGTCAGCGATCAGGGCTTCAACGTTTTCCTTCAGCTTGACGGCGTCGAAGCCGATCTTGCCAACGGAAGTGTGGATGATGCCGTTTTTGTCGGTGCGATAACGAACCTGACCAGCCTTGGCGTTTTTAACCGCGGTAGCTACGTCTGGCGTTACGGTGCCGACTTTAGGGTTAGGCATCAGGCCACGTGGACCGAGGATCTGACCCAGTTGACCTACAACGCGCATGGCATCCGGGGATGCGATCACTACGTCATAGTTCAGGTCGCCGCCTTTCATTTCGGCAGCCAGGTCGTCCATGCCTACACGGTCAGCGCCGGCAGCCAGAGCGGCTTCAGCAGCTGGACCCTGGGTGAACACAGCAACGCGAACGGTCTTGCCAGTGCCGTGTGGCAGCACAGTAGCGCTACGAACGACCTGGTCGGATTTACGCGGGTCAACACCCAGGTTTACAGCTACGTCGAACGACTCGCTGAACTTGACAGTCGACAGCTCAGCCAGCAGAGCAGCGGCGTCTACAAAGTTGTAGGCCTTGCCTGCTTCGATTTTGCCGGCGATAGCCTTTTGACGCTTGGTCAGCTTAGCCATTACACACCCTCCACGTTAAGGCCCATGCTACGAGCAGAACCGGCGATAGTACGCACGGCTGCTTCCATATCAGCTGCAGTCAGATCCGCGTTTTTGGTTTTCGCGATTTCTTCCAGCTGAGCACGGGTTACAGTGCCAACCTTAACGGTGTTCGGACGAGCGGAACCGCTGGTCAGACCTGCCGCCTTCTTCAGCAGAACCGAAGCAGGGGTGGATTTGGTTTCGAACGTGAAGCTACGGTCGCTGTAGACAGTGATGATCACTGGAGTCGGCAGACCTGGCTCAAGACCCTGAGTACGGGCGTTGAAAGCCTTGCAGAATTCCATGATGTTCACGCCGTGCTGACCCAGAGCAGGACCAACAGGTGGGCTTGGGTTAGCCTGAGCGGCCTTCACTTGCAGCTTGATGTAAGCGGTAATCTTCTTGGCCATGAGGCACTCCAATTACGGGTTCAAACGCCTCGAAAGGCTCCCCGGTTACTTGCGCGTTTATCCCAGTGACGACAAAACCCCACAGCCTAAGGCTGCGGGGTTGGGATGCTTGTTCAGTTAGACCTTTTCGACCTGACTGAACTCCAACTCTACCGGAGTAGAGCGTCCGAAAATGAGCACCGCGACCTGGATCCGGCTCTTTTCGTAGTTGACCTCTTCGACCGTGCCGGTGAAATCGGCAAACGGACCGTCGTTGACGCGCACCGACTCACCTGGCTCGAACAACGTCTTCGGCTTCGGCTTATCGCTACCATCAGCAACACGACGCAGAATCGCTTCTGCCTCTTTATCAGTAATCGGTGCCGGCTTATCAGCGGTACCGCCGATAAAGCCCATTACACGAGGAGTGTCCTTGACCAAGTGCCAAGTACCCTCGTTCATATCCATCTGGACCAGCACATAACCAGGGAAGAACTTACGCTCGCTCTTGCGCTTCTGGCCATTACGCATTTCAACCACTTCTTCAGTGGGAACCAGAATTTCGCCGAAGCCATCTTCCATGCCAGCCAGCTTTACGCGCTCGATCAGCGAGCGCATTACATGCTTCTCGTAACCGGAGTAAGCATGCACAACGTACCAACGCTTAGCCACGGGACACCCTTAGCCGACAATCAAGGAAACAAGCCAGCCGAGCAGGGAATCGAGCCCCCACAACAGCAACGCCATAACCAGGACAACAGCCACAACGATCAACGTGGTCTGCGTGGTTTCTTGGCGAGTCGGCCATACGACTTTACGAATTTCGGTGCGCGCTTCCTTAACCAGTACAAAGAAAGACTTGCCCTTGACTGTCTGCAGGCCTACAAAGGCAGCTACGGCAGCAATGACAAGCAAAGCGAGTACGCGGTACAGGATCGGCGAAGCAGAGTAATACTGATTGCCAACAACGCCAACAACCACCAAAGCGACTACTACAAGCCACTTGAGGAGGTCGAAACGAGAGCCTTGAGCTTCAGCTTTAGGAGTCATCTATGAAGATCCTGTGAAAAGAAAGCCAGACACACCGAGTGAATCTGGCAGGTCAGGAGGGAATCGAACCCCCAACCTACGGTTTTGGAGACCGTCGCTCTGCCAATTGAGCTACTGACCTAAAACAAAATCAGGCCGACCATTATGCAGACCTGAAAAAGACTTTACAACCACTTGCTAGGCGACCCGATCGAAACACCCTCACCCACAAGAGCAAGAACTCTCAGAGCCACAACGGGGCGCAGCCTTAGCCGCCTAAAACAAAGGCAGATATTTGCATATCTGCCTTTTGTATGGAGCTCTTGAGCGGATTTGAACCGCTGACCTCACCCTTACCAAGGGTGTGCTCTACCAACTGAGCTACAAGAGCGTAACACCGTGCAAAACCTGCAAACTTGGAGCGGGTAGCGGGAATCGAACCCGCATCATCAGCTTGGAAGGCTGAGGTTCTACCACTAAACTATACCCGCGAGGCTTGCAGCTCTCGCTAAAAATGGTGGAGGGGGAAGGATTCGAACCTTCGAAGTCGTAGACGTCAGATTTACAGTCTGATCCCTTTGGCCGCTCGGGAACCCCTCCTAAGCGAGCCGGCATTCTACACCATGCCAGCCTTCTGTCAAGCATTTTTCTCATTAAAATCCTGAGCTTATCTGCGTTGACCTCGCTTCACTTCGTTGACCGCTTTAGGTCTTCGCTGTGGAGCGGGCGCCATTCTATGCAAACTATTCGGTGGGTGCAACCCCCCCACAAGGCATTATTTTATGTTTTAACTCATTGAATTCTCTAGAAAGGTTTATCAGCTGCAAGTCATCCAGCCAACGCTTGCTTTCAGGGGCCACTCGAACCCAGTACACAGGGGGTTCAGTCGGACTCGCAGGTAGCGATTGATATTTCACGCCCATGCCCGTCAACCTGCGCTCAAGCGCCTTCTCGACGTCCTGACTTACAAATCCACCCAGATAAAGGCATTCAGCCTCTGCCTGTGCCACCTTCCCTTTATCCCTGGCCGTATCCGTCGCCTCGCTCAAGAGACGAATGTCCTGCTGGGAACCGCGATACAGACTCAAAGGCGTTACGTCCTTGGCACGCAGAGGCGCCTCCTGTTGATGCCAGATGTAATAAAACACATTGAGAACGAGCAGCAGCAGAAACAACCAACGCATAAAGACCTCAAGACAAAGGGCATGCCATCGCCAAGCCGACGAACACCAGATCGGGAACCACCCGGGCCTCAGGCACTATCTCGGACACCAACGACGCATCACCACCGGTGAGGAACACCGTAAAGTTCTCCCCCCAATAACCCCGCGCCATCTCCAGTTGCGTCAGCACAAATCCGCGAAGCATCAACAGGCATCCGCGCTCAACCGCTTCGACCGTCGTGCGTCCCGGAACAAGACGCTCCAAAGCGCGCTCAGCCGCAAGATCTCCGTAACGAATCTTGCGGGTATGGGTGCGCAGCTGGTTTCGCATAAACGGCATCCCAGGGCATATAAACCCACCGAGATGATCACCATCCCCGGCAACGAAGTCCGCGGTCACCGCAGTACCGAAATCAAGCACCAGGCACGCGCCAGAAGCCAGATGAAACCCTCCGAGCAGCGCCAACCAACGATCAAGACCGAGCCGCTCAAATTCTTCATAGCCATTACGAACACCGGCCATTTCCTCGGCTGGAGCGGCACAGACCACCGAAATTTCGAAGGCAGCCTTCAGCCGGGCGATCAATTCGCCGGTTTCTTCGGCAGTCCTGACACTCACCAGCCGACAGAACCTCAACGCAAGGCCTTCAATCCCCTTCACGCCCTCGAGCAATGCCAGGTCGGAATCGACTACTCCCTCCCCTACCACCTGACGGGCGTCCGCCTTGAGCACACGCCACTTGATGAAACTATTTCCGCAGTCGAGCTCAAGAATCATGACGCAACCTCAGGCTCAGCTCACCGCCACTGAAGACTTTCTCCACACCACCCACCTTCAAGCGCAGCGCACCCTGACTATCGATACCCAGCACTTCGCCATCTATTTGGTTTGCACCCGCGATCAACGACACCGCACGCCCCTGCCATAGGTGATGCTGCTCCCACTCAGCCTGGATCGCCGAAAATCCATCGGCCTGGTGGCGAGCCAGGTATCTGTGGAGCATTTCACGAAGCGCCGCGACCAGGCGATTGCGATCAAACGCCTTGCCCGACTCCAGGCGCATGGACGTCCATTGTTGATCGACTTCATCGGTCATTTGCATGTTTACATTAATTCCGACACCCAGCACCACGTGACAGACGTCGGCAGGATCCCCGACCAGCTCAAGCAGTATTCCGGCAATTTTCTTCTGCCCTACCAGGACATCATTGGGCCATTTCAACCCAACCCCGGGAACCCCAAGCTCACGCAAGGCCTGCATGACGGCGAGCCCCACTACAAGGCTCAAGCCCTCCAGCTGGCGCATACCGCCCTCAACCCGCAACACCAGGCTGTAATAGACATTCTCAGCGAATGGACTGACCCACTTGCGCCCTCGCCGCCCGCGCCCGGCAGTTTGCCGCTCGGCAAGCACCAGAAAAGGCGCAGCCTGGTGCCGCTCGATGGCGCGCAGGGCTTCGGCATTGGTGGAGTCAATAGAGTCGAAGACCAGGACCGGCCAATTAGACGTGGGCGACAGTCGCCCTATCTCCGCAGGATCAAGCAACGTCAACGGTGCAGCCAATTGATAGCCGCGCCCCCGAACCTTGTGAATGGACAACCCCAGCTCAGCCTCAAGATGCTGAAGCTGCTTCCACACAGCACTGCGACTGATGCCCAAGGCAGCGCCCAATGCCTGACCCGAATGGAATCGGCCATCCTTAAGAAGCTTTAACAACGTCAGCATGCAAGTCTCGCCTCACAATGAGGCCCGCATGATAGCCACGCCCCGAGCCGTTGCATAGAAACCCGAACAGACAGATTTTTCCAGCGGACAAAAACAAAACCCCTACCTGCATGCGCAGATAGGGGTTTTGGAATTTAATCTTGACGATGA
>CXWK01000302.1_pt1 | contig 98290 bp, 86 predicted proteins | sample 590851 | NCBI WGS metagenome assembly CXWK01 (sample SAMEA3498364, study PRJEB10139) | wastewater metagenome | biome: wastewater treatment plant; material: activated sludge | place: Denmark | collected 2014-08-01 | reverse complement strand
ACGCCTGTTCAGCCACGGCTGCGTACGCCTGCGCAATCCGCTGACGCTCGCCCAGCTGCTCCTCGACCGCGACAAGGGTGTGGATGAACACGATGCCGAATGGCTCGCCAAGAAAGGGCCCGTCAACAACGAGATCACGCTCGACAGGCCGATTCCCATGCACATCGGCTATTTCACCGTGTGGGTGAAGGATGACGGCGAGGTGCAGTATCTCGACGATCCCTACGGACACCAGCAACGCATCACGCTGGCGCTCGATCAGAAGTGGAATGAGATCGAGCGCGAAGAGCCGGCCGCAGAGGTCGAAGCCGGTGATCTGCCGCGCATTTACAAGTCGCAGCCAACACGTCTCGCGGCGACCGCGCGTTCGGGAGCGGCAGGCGTTGTGCGTCGCGCACCCCCGCCGGGCATGATGCGTCTCGTCGGCGTCGCACCGCCGCCAAAGGTTCAGTTTTTCAAACCGTCGCCAAGACCGCAGCGCAATACGGTCGGCGATATGATCCGTTCGCAACTCGGCGCGCCGTAAGCGCCGGCGGCCCCGTCAGAGCGTGCCCTTGTTGATCTCGCGGGCGAGGCGGGACAGCTCCTCTTCGACTTCCCACTCCTTGAGCTTGGCGAAAGGCGCTTCCGGATTGTTGAAGAACTGGAACTTGCCGAGGTCCTCGTGCAGCTCGAATGGACATGGGCGCACGATGATCGGGATCAGTGCCAGCCGCCGCCGCTCTTTCTCGGCAAAGATTGCCGGCAGTTCCCTGGCGGCAATGAACTCAGAACTCAGAAAATCGTTCGAGATGAGAAGAACGACGATATTCGAGTTCTCGATTGCCGAGAAAATGCGCTTTTCCCACAAGTCGCCCGTCTCGATTTTCCGGTCGACCCAAAGCTCGATCTTCTTGTTGCGAACGAGGACTGCCAGCGCCTTTTCGATTGCGCGGACGATCTGAGCATCTTCGTGGGCATAGCTGATGAACACGCTCGGCCGGCCTGTGGGCGCGGCGGCGGCGCCCGCCTTTGACGAAACCGAAACCGGCGGGGGCTCGCTTGCCTCCTCGCGCATCACCGGCGTTGGCGTCGCGTCGAGCTTGGCCGGCTGGGTCAAGTCGACGGAGGCAACGCCGGCCGCCTCCGCATCGCGCGACATCTGCCCGATCTGTTGTTCGGTCAATCCGCCGTGGGCCTTGATCCGGACCGACTGCTCCTTGCCAGTCGATTTGTCCTTTGCGGAGACGTGCACGATACCATTGGCATCGATGTCGAAAGTGACCTCGATCTGCGGGAGGCCGCGTGGCGCCGGGGGTAGATTGAGTTCAAAAGCGCCGATCAACACGTTGTCGGCGGCCATCTCGCGGTCACCCTGAAACACGCGGATGCTGACCGCGCGCTGACCGTCTTCCGATGTCGAAAACACCTGACTCTTCTTGGTCGGGTAAAAGGTGTTGCGCTCGATGATGCGCGAGAACACTCCGCCGATCGACTCGATACCAAGTGAAAACGGAATAGCGTCCAGCAGCAACACGTCCTTGACGGACCCCGTCAGCACGCCTCCTTGGATTGCGGCCCCCAACGCCACGACGTCTTCCCGGCGCAGGCCGCCCATGGGCGGCTTGCCGAAGAACTGGGCAATCTTTCTCTGAATGATCGGTAGCCGCGTACTGCCGCCGACCAGCACGACGGCATCGATCTCGGCGGGGGTGAAGCCGGAAGACTTGGTCGCATCGGCGCAAACGGCGATCGTGCGCTCGACCAAGGGATCAAGAAGCCTTTCGAGTTCCCTGCGCGTCAGCAGGTCGTCGAAATGATAGGACGATGCGCCATCGTGAAGGATGAAGGGCAGACTGATCGCTTCGAATTCGCTCGACGACAGGCCGATCTTGGCCGTCTCGGCCGCCTGCTTCAGACGCTGCAGGGCCATGGGATGATCCAGCAGGGACTTGCCGTGTTTCAGGGCGAACTTCTGCGTCAGATGTTCGGCAATGACGTAGTCGAAATCTTCGCCGCCAAGAAAGGTATCGCCGCTTGTCGATTTGACTTCGAAGACACCATCGCCGATTTCCAGGATCGAAACGTCGAACGTGCCGCCGCCCAGATCATAAACGGCAATCGATTGCAGTACCTCATTTTTGCCGAAGCCGTAATAGAGCGCTGCTGCAACGGGCTCCGAAATGATGCGCAGAACCTCTAGCCCGGCGATGACGCCGGCATCTTTTGTTGCCTGCCGCTGGCTGTCGGAAAAATACGCCGGTACAGTGATGATCGCCTGCATCACGGGCTCGCCAAGAAAAGCTTCAGCCGTCTGCTTCAATTTCATGAGCGTGAAGGCTGAGAGCTGACTCGGCGAGAATTTCTGGCCGCTGAGCTCGACCCATGCGTCGCCGTTGGCACCCTCAACGATCCGATAGGGCACGAATCGCGCCAGCCGTTGGACTTGCTGGTCCTGGAACCGTCGGCCAATGAGGCGCTTGACGGCAAATGCGACGTCGTGGGGTGCGTGAAGCGCGTAGCGCCGCGCTGCTTCGCCCACCAGACGCCGGCCATCGGCCGTGATCGCGACGTGTGACGGCGTAGTGCCCTGGCCTTCGCTGTTCTCGATGATCACCGGCCGGCCGTTGTGCATCACGGCCACCCGCGAACTTGTGGTGCCGAGATCGATACCGATAACCCGTGACATTCCCGCCCCCCGGAACCCGACGCTGGGTTCTAACGGACGGCCATACTAAACAGCGCGGACCATGCAAGCCAAGCAGATTGATACGCGACGATCCGATCACAAGCGATGATCAAAATCAGAGCATCAATGCCACATGGTGATGCCTGCGACCAGGCAGAGCATGAATGTCAGCGTGTAGAGCGCGCGGGTCATGCCGTCGCGTGAGAGAACGTTACCCCGGCTGGTGTCACCGACCGTTCTTGAAGCGGCGGAATTGGCGCCATGCTCACCGTCCGCGCGGCTGCGGCGGCTTGCCAGAATGTTTGCAAAGTCTGAGTTCTGTTCCATGCGCCAAACACTGCCGCGACCTGGTTATCGATTTATGAATACGATCGCAGAAAGCAGGCCTACAGTTTTCAAAGTTTGAATGCAGAAGTTCGAATTCGAAATGCGGCGCACGTATACGCCTTGCAAGCCAAGCCTCCGCCTCTAAGATCGCCATCCATGACCAATCGCATGACCGGCCCGGCTGGCGGACAAACAGTGACCAGGACCGGCACCTTGGGCTTTGCCGGGCACCCGGCCGGCCTTTCCGGCCTCTATTTCACCGAGCTGTGGGAGCGCTTCTCCTACTACGGGATGCGAGCGCTTTTAACCCTGTTCATGGTCGCGCCCATCGCCGAGGGCGGGTTGGGGTTCGTGACCGCCGATGCCGGCCGAATCTACGGCAACTACACCATGGCCGTCTACATGCTCTCCATCCCCGGCGGCTTCATCGCCGACCGGATTTTAGGCGCGCGCCGGGCCGTGCTCTGGGGCGGATGCACGATCGCGGCCGGACATTACGCGCTCGCCGTACCCACTGTCGCCACGTTCTATCTGGGACTCGTGCTCATCGCGCTCGGCACGGGACTTTTCAAGCCCAACATCTCCGCACTCGTCGGCGCGCTCTACGCCCGTGATGACGAACGCCGCGATGCCGGGTTCTCGATCTTCTACATGGGCATCAACATCGGCGCGTTCATCGCCCCGCTGGTGACGGGATTTCTCGCCCAAAGCGCGATGTTCAAGAACTGGCTTGTGAGTATGGGTTTCGATCCGGCGCAGAGCTGGCATTGGGGCTTTGCCGCGGCGGGCGTGGGCATGACGCTCGCCATGGTCTCGTTCGTTCGGTCCTCGCGAAATCTGCAAGAGCCCGATCACCATCTGCCTTTGGCCGGCACCGACCGCGCGCCCTTGATCCGCCAGACCATGGTTGTCATCGCCGGCACGCTGGCGCTGCTCGCCCTTGGGGTTGCTTCCGATATCGAAGGGCTCACCGGTCTGCGCTGGCTGTTTCTTTTCGCACCGCTTGGCGTGCTGGCAATAGCGCTCAAGAGCGGGACCGACGACGGACGGCGCATCGCAGCCATCGCCGTGCTGTTCATCGCCGCCATGATCTTCTGGGCCATCTTCGAGCAGGCGGGCACCACGATTGCACTGTTCGCCGATCAGCTGACCGACACGCAGTTGCTGGGCTACCCCTTCCCCTCGTCCTGGTTCCAGTCCGTCAATCCGGTGTTCGTCATTCTGCTGGCACCGCTGTTTGCGGCGCTGTGGCTCCGGCTTGGTGCGCGCCAGCCCTCCGCAGCCGTCAAATTCGCCCTCGGCCTCGTGTTCCTCTCACTTTCGTTCGCGCTCATGGTGCCGGCGGCGCAGCTGACGGCGGCGGGCAAGGTATCGCCGCTATGGCTCGTTGGCCTGTTCTTCCTGCAGACGGTGGGTGAGCTGCTGTTGAGCCCGGTTGGGTTGTCGGCCATGACACGGCTCGCGCCTGCCAGGGCGACCGGTCTGGTACTGGGGGTCTGGTTCCTGGCCGCTGCCTGGGGCAACAAGCTGGCCGGCGTCATGGGCGGCCAATTCTCAGGCGGCAAATCCGAGGCGCTTTATAGCTTCTTCCTGACCCAGGCGATCTGGGTGGCGGTGGCCGCCGCGCTGCTGTTGTGCGTTTCTCCGTGGGTTAAAAAGCTCTCCCAAACAGCGCGTTAACGTCAATTCCCGGCTCAGCGGGGCGTGATCCCCCCGTGCCGCCTTGACACCCCTTCAATCCTAGACTGAATGTCCCCATCTCAATCGCCGCCCGCCGTATGACCGGCCGGGTTATGGTTAGCAGCGAAAGGCACGGCCCCGTGAACGCACCGAGCGCGCTCAGAACCTACCTCGATTTCGAGAAGCCCATTCTCGAACTCGAAAACAAGGTCGCTGAGCTCAAAACCCTGCATAAGGGTGGCCAGGGCCCGCAGATCGCCGACGAAATCGCCAAACTGGAACAGAAGGCCAAGGCCGCTCTGGTAGATACCTATTCCAAGCTGACGCCATGGCAGAAGACGCTCGTCGCCCGTCATCCGGAGCGGCCGCACTGCCTGGACTTCGTCAACGGTCTCGTAGACGATTTCACCCCGCTCGCCGGCGACCGCTACTTTGCCGAAGACGAAGCGATTGTCGCCGGCATCGGCAAGTTCCGCAGCCGCTCGGTGATGATCAGCGGCCAGGAAAAAGGCTCCGACACTGAAAGCCGCATCAAGCACAACTTCGGCATGGCCAAGCCGGAAGGCTATCGCAAGGCCGTGCGCCTGATGGAATTGGCCGACCGGTTCGGCTTGCCCGTCATCACCTTCGTCGATACGCCGGGCGCCTATCCCGGCATCGGCGCGGAAGAACGCGGCCAGGCCGAAGCGATTGCGCGTTCGACAGAGTGCTGCTTGAAGCTCGGCGTGCCGATCATTTCCATCGTCGTCGGCGAAGGCGGCTCCGGTGGCGCGATAGCGATTGCCACCGCCAACCGCATCCTGATGCTCGAACACGCCATCTACTCGGTGATTTCGCCGGAGGGCGCTGCCTCGATCATCTGGCGCGACAGCAACAAGAAGGAAGAAGCGGCGACCAACATGAAGATCACCGCCCAGGACCTCGACACTCTGGGAGTTATCGACTTCATCATCAAGGAACCGGTCGGCGGCGCCCACCGCGACCGCGATTCGGTGATCATCGCCACCGGCAACGCCATTGCCCGGTTCCTCGCCGAATTCGACGGCAAGTCGGCCGAAGAGATCAAGCAGCAGCGCCACGAGCGATTCCTGAAGATCGGGCGCTGATCGCCGCAGATCGCCCCACCAATCGCCCTAACCGCCTCAGAATGAGGCCTTTCCCGGCTGTCGCTGACGGACGGCGCCGCGTCAGCGCCGCATTCGTCCACATACTCAGGTCCCGGGGCGGTTGACAGGCCCCGGCCCGGGGCGGAAAAGCTCAAGGGATTCTTCGGTTTAGGCGTTGGCCAGTACGGTTGATCGAGGGCTGTGGCCGGCCCGGCGACACGGGGCATCGATTTTGAGATTAGGACGCGCAGCGGCAGCGAGGGATACGGGCGGGCGCGGCATCGCGCGGCTCGGTGCTTTGCTGTGCGCAGCGGTTCTCGCCGCATGCTCAAGCGCGCCGGTCATCCCGCCGCCGTCGGAAGTGCCGCTCAGCAAGGACGCACTCGACCTGCTCGCCAAAAAGGGCATGCAGCCCGGCGCGCCAGTCTACGTCCGTATCTTCAAGGACGAATCAGAACTGGAAATCTGGAAGCAGCGCGACGACGGCCGCTTCTACCATTTCAAGACCTACCCGATCTGCAACTGGTCGGGTGAACTGGGGCCCAAGATCGTCGAGGGCGACAAGCAGGCACCGGAGGGGTTCTATACCATCACCCCGGTGCTGATGAACCCCAACTCGAAGTTCTATCTCTCCTTCAACCTCGGCTATCCGAACCCGTATGACAGAGCGCACGGGCGCACGGGCAATTCGGTCATGGTGCATGGCAAGTGCCGGTCGGCCGGCTGCTACGCCATGACCGACGCGCTGATGGAAGAGATCTACGGCCTGACGCGCGAAGCCCTCAAAGCCGGCCATCCGAGCTTCCAGCTTCACGCCTTCCCGTTCCGCATGACCGACCATCGCATGGCGGAGATGAAAAAGCACAAATGGTATGGCTTCTGGAAGACGCTCAAGGAGGGCTACGACCACTTCGAGCGCTATCGCATTCCGGCGCAAGTCGCGATTTGCGAGCGGCGCTACGTGGTCAACGTGAGCTATCAGAGCCGGCCTGAACCCGATGGCCTGTGCCCGCCATTCCAGCGGCCGAAGATCACCGACTTTACGCCGCTGCCCGAACCGGCTGAAACGACGGTTGCCTCGGGCAACAAGCTGAAAGGGATCGTCAGCTCCGACGTCGAGCCTTCGCTGGCCGACATCAACGCGGCCAAGACCGCCGCAAATCCGCCCGCAAATGCGGTCACCACAGGCACCGCGCCTTCCGCCGTCCCGGCCCCGGCGCCAAGCCCGCCGTCGGTTGCGACGGCGCAGTAGACCCGACGTCTCAACTGGCAACTGCAGCCCCGCACGCATGTCCGCGACCAGCGACAGCCCAGTGACCACGAAACCCCGGCGCCGCCGCCGCGGGCTCAAGCTGTTTGTCTTGAGCTTTGCGGCGATGGCTCTGTTGGCGATTGCCACCGCGCCGGTCTGGAAGCCGATCCTCATCCACGACGATGCGGCGCTGATTTCCTGGGAACGCAGCGAGCGCCGGCTGCGCGTCACCTGGGGCCTGCCGCTGCACGGCACGCCCGATCTTGCCGATATCGACGGCCGGCTGGCAAACAGCGGCGTAACACTCGGCGCGCCGGTGCTGATCCGCATATTCAAGCGCGAGTTCGAGTTGGAACTGTGGATGGAGCGCAACGGCGCGTTCCACCGCTTCGCGACCTATCCCATTTGCCGATGGTCAGGCGCGCTTGGGCCGAAGTTCGCCCAAGGCGACCGCCAGGCGCCAGAGGGGTTCTATCAAGTCGACAAAACCGCTCTCAATCCCAACAGCCGCTGGTACCGGTCTTTCAACCTGGGCTTTCCGAACCTGTTTGACCGCACCCACGGCCGGACCGGTTCATTCATCATGGTCCATGGCGGCTGCGGTTCGGTCGGCTGCTTTGCCATGACAGACGCGCAGATGGGCGAGATCTGGAAGCTCGTCACCGCCGCGCTCGACGGCGGACAGAAGCGATTTCAGGTCCAGGTCTACCCGTTCCGGATGACGGAAGAAAAACTCAAATCCTACGGCGGTCATCCGGCTATGCCGTTCTGGCGCACGCTCAAGACCGGACACGACCTGTTCGAAGCCAGCCAGTTGCCGCCGAGGGTCTCGGTGTGCAAGGGCGCCTATCAGTTCGAGGCCGGCAAGGCCGTGAAAGACGGGGATATTCCCATCACCCCCCGTTGCTCCGACGTCGCAAGCAAGAGTTAAACGATGCCAAGGAGTTATGTTTGCCCGGCGGTGACCGGAGGGGTCGCCAAAAAGACACTTCGCAGGCGTTCCGTCCCTGGCTATGGTCCCCTTTCACGGGCACTATTTTCCGGTTGGCGACAGCGATGAAGGCGTACATGCGTGCACGCACGTCAGGACTGGCAGCGTTCGCGTTGGCTCTCGCCGCCGCTGCGCCCGCGTCTGCGCTTGTCATTGAATTGAAGGATGTCGCCGCCGACCGCGTCGAGCGCCAGAGGCTCAATGCCGAAGGAGCACTGCCACTGCCGGGCACGCCGGATATCGGCAGTCTCAACGACCGGCTCAAGGCCGCAGGTGTCTCGCTTGGCTCGCCCATCGTCATTCGCATCTTCAAGGCGGAGTCCGAACTCGAAATCTGGAAAGAGAAGTCTGGCGCCTACTTTCTGTTCGCCACCTATCCGATCTGCCACTGGTCGGGCACCATCGGCCCGAAGCTGAGAACCGGCGACAAACAGGCGCCGGAAGGGTTCTACACGCTGACGAGGGGACAACTGCACCATTCCGTGCGCTGGCCGCGCTCGCTCGACCTTGGTTTTCCCAACGTGTTCGATCAATCGCAGGCCCGCACCGGCTCGGACATCCTGATTCACGGCGGCTGCTCGTCGGTCGGCTGCTTCGCCATGACCAACCCTGTCATGGATGAGATTTACGAGTTGACCCGGTCGGCGATGGAAGCGGGCGAAACGCATGTGCCGGTGCACGTGTTTCCGTTCCGGATGACGGACGAAAATCTCAAAGCCAGACCCAACTCGCCATGGATGGATTTCTGGACCAACCTGAAGGAAGGCCACGACGCCTTTGAAGAGACCAAGCAGCAGGTGAAGGTGGCTACCTGCAACGGCCGCTATTCGTTCGAGACCATGAGCAAGCTTGCCGGCCCGATCGACGCCTGCGCGCCGACGCTGGTCACGATCAAGGATCAGGACCAGTGGCTGAAGGGCACACCCCCGCCACCCCTTGCCATGCCGCGCAACGAGCCGGCGAGCCCGGCATCGCTTGAAACCGAAACCAAGCTCGGCAATATCCGCCGGATACCGGGCAGTGACGCGCCAAGCCCGCCGCCTCGGGCAGAGCTGCAATAGCGCGCTACCCTTGGCATCTGCCCGCCGGCAGCTTAGCTTTGCCGCAGGACTTCCCACCCACGGCGTCCGGAACGTTCAATCGGCACCGGCACGCACTCCAAACAACGGACGCCACATGACAGACAAGCCGAGTACGCCTGCCGTCGAATCCCTGCTTGAAAAGGCGATCTTCGCCTCGCGCTGGATCCTCGCACCGTTCTATCTCGGCCTCGCCGCGTCGCTCGTTCTATTGCTGATAAAGTTCGCCGCCGAACTCTGGCATATGGCCCTGCACGCCTTCACCTCGACCGAATCGGACGTCATTCTCGGTGTTCTGTCACTGGTCGATCTGGCGCTGACCGGCTCGCTGCTCATCATTGTGATCTTCTCCGGATACGAAAACTTCGTCTCCAAGATCGATCACACCAATCACCGCGACTGGCCGGAGTGGATGGGTACCATCGATTTCGCGGCGTTGAAACTCAAGCTTCTGTCGTCGATCGTCGCCATTTCTGCGATCCAGCTGTTGAAGCAGTTCATGTCGATGAAAACCGTCACGCCGGAGAATGACCGGATGATCTATTGGCTGGTTGTCATCCACGTGGTCTTCGTCGTCTCGAGCGTGCTGCTGGCGCTATCGGACCGGATCGCCCACGGCACCGGCGGACACGATAGCGCCTCGGCCCCGGCGGACAAGTCTGGCGGACATTAGCGGTCAAGCCTTGCGCGCGGCGATGTAGCGGTTGCCGAGCGCCAGCGCGTCCATTTTGGTACGCAGGAAACAGGACACGGCTTCCGCCGGGCTCGCCACGATCGGCTCCTGGCGGTTGAAGCTCGTGTTGAGCAGCACCGGCACTCCGGTTTGCCGTGCGAATTCCGAAATCAGCGCATGGAAACGGGGGTTACCCTCGACCGATACCGTCTGAATGCGCCCCGTGCCGTCGGCATGGATGGCCGAAGGGATGAGGCGTGCCGCCTCGGGCTTGACGCACGGCGCAATCGTCATGAACGGATCGGGCTGATCGATGAAAAACAAGTCGCTCGCCCGCTCGGCCAGCACGGCCGGCGCGAACGGGCGGAAGCTTTCGCGCTTCTTGATCTTGTCGTTGATGATATCGCGCATCTTTGGATTGCGCGGATCGGCAAGGATCGAGCGGTTGCCGAGCGCGCGCGGGCCCATTTCAAAGCGGCCCTGATACCAGCCGACCACGGCGCTGCGGGCAAGATCGGCGGCGACGCGCGCGTAAAGTTCCTCATCGCTCAGGACCTCGGCTGAAAGTCCGGCGGCGGCGATGGCCCGGTCGATCTCGTCGTCGGAATAGGCGAGGCCGTAGTCGGCGCGTTTCAACTCGAACGTCCGCTTGTGACCGAGAGTCTGATGGTGATGCCACAGGCAGGCGCCAAGCGGCGTGCCTGTATCGGAAGCGCCCGGCGGCACCCAGAGCCGCTTGATTTGGGTTTGCTCAAGAATGCGCGCGCTCGCAACACAATTGAGGGCGACGCCGCCCGAGAACACGAGTTGATCGGTCTTCTGAGCGCGCACGATCTCGTTGACGATGTGCAGGATCGTTTCTTCGGCAATCTTCTGCAGGGCGAAGGCGATGGCCTTGTGCCGGTCGCCGATTTCCGATCCGGGTTGCCGGGGCGCTCCGAACGTGTCGTAGAAGATGCGCTTGAAGGGTCGCAGTTCGCCGTACACGTCGAAGGAAAAGTAATCCATATTGACGGTGTAGCGGCCGCCGGGATCGAGCCTCACGAGCTTGCGGAATTTTTCAACATAGGTGCCGTCGCCGTAGGCGGCGAGCGCCATCACCTTGCCTTCGTCCGCGACCGGCTCGAAGCCGAGGTACGCCGTGACGAAGGTGTAGACCATGCCGAGCGAATTGAAGAACGAGGAGGCCCACACCCGCTCCAGACGGTTGCCGCGGCCGTGGAAGACGCTGGTCGCCGCGTCGTCGCCGTAGCCATCCATGACAAGGACGGCCGCCTCTTCCAACGGCGAGACGAAAAAGCTCGCGGCATGCGACTCGTGATGTCCGACGTTGATGAGCGGCGGCGACTTCTGGCCCGGAAAGTCGCGGCGGATCTTGCGCGTCAGATAGTGATTGAGGATCGCGATTTCGTTGCGCTGCGGCTTGTGGGTAGCTTCCGACAGCAGGCTGAGGCTGCCGGGAAGGCGGCCCAGAACCGCGCGAGCGAAGCTCTTGCGCAGGCGCTTCACGTCCCAGGGTGTCACCAGATAATCGATGGCCGCGAGTCCGGCTCCGTCAGGCCCCAGCGCCGCCGCCAGGCTGAGGCTCGGGAAATTCTTGGTGCGCTTCTGGCGCAGCAGCCGCTCTTCCTCGATGACGACTTCTATTCTGCCGTCATCGAGAAGGGCGATTCCGCTATCGTGCGTTGCGCCGACGAGACCGAGGATGCGCACCACTGACGAGATGCCCCATGCTTGCGGGCGCGAGCGCCCCATTCACTCCCAAGTACAGGGGCCTACGGATGGATTCAATCCATCTTGCCGTGGCAGTGCTTGTACTTCTTGCCCGAGCCGCAAGGGCAGGGCGCGTTTCGCGAAACCCGGCCCCAGGTCGCCGAATCCTTAGGATCGACGGCCCCTTCGCCCTTGCGAATCTGGATTGGAGCCTGCTTGGGAGCCTCGGGCATCATATTGCGCCGCGCCCTGGCGCCGGCAAGCGCCGCGTCGGCCTCGGCCAGCTCCGGCTCGAACTCGTCGAAGCCGGTGGTCGGATCGATATGGTGGGCTTCCATCGGCGGAAGCTCGACATCCTGCAGGGCCGGTTGCTCGTCCGGCGGAGCAAGCTCGACGTGCATCAACTGGCCGGTGGTGCCTTCGCGCAGGCGGCCCAGCATGTTCTCAAACAGCACGAAGGCTTCGCTCTTGTATTCGTTCAAAGGATCGCGCTGGCCGTAGGCACGGAAGCCGATGACCTGACGCAGATGCTCGAGCGTGACGAGGTGCTCGCGCCAGAGGTGATCGAGCGTCTGCAGCAGAACCATCTTCTCGATCTGGCGATAGAGATCAGACCCCAGTTCCGCCGACTTCGCGGCAGCCTTCTCGTCCACCGCCTTGATCACGCGCTCCTTGATTTCGACATCGGCGATGCCTTCTTCGGCTGCCCACTCGTCGACCGGCAGATCTATGTCGAACACGCCGGCGATCTGGGCCCTGAGGCCCACTGCGTCCCACTGCTCGGCATAGGCCGCCGGAGGGATGTGGCGTGTCACGTATTGATCGACCAGCTCGTGACGCATGTCCCTGATGGTATCCGACACGTCGTCCTGGGCCATGATATCGAGCCGCTGCTCGAAGATCACCTTGCGCTGATCGTTCATCACGTCGTCATATTTGAGGATCTGCTTGCGGATGTCGAAGTTGCGCTGTTCGACCTTCTTCTGCGCGGTTTCAAGCGACTTGTTCATCCATGGGTGCGTGATCGCCTCGCCTTCCTTGAGGCCCAGCGTCTGCAGCACCTTGTCCATGCGCTCCGAGCCGAAGATGCGCATCAGGTCATCATCGAGCGCGAGGTAGAATTTCGACCGGCCGGGGTCGCCCTGGCGGCCCGAACGGCCGCGCAGCTGGTTGTCGATGCGGCGGCTCTCGTGCCGCTCGGTGGCGAGCACGTAAAGGCCGCCGGCTTCCAGCGCCCTCTGCTTCTTTTCGGCGATGTCGGCAACCACGCTTTCGCGCTGCTTCTTGATGGCCTTCTCGTCCGGCTCACGATTTTGCGCGCGCTCTTCCGCGATCCAGTCGCGGACGCGATAATCCGCATTGCCGCCGAGCTGAATGTCGGTGCCGCGGCCGGCCATGTTGGTGGCAATCGTCACCGCGCCCGGCACGCCGGCCTGGGCGACGATGGAGGCTTCCTGCTCGTGATAGCGGGCGTTCAGCACCTGATGCGGAATCGGATCGGCCTTGCCCTTGGCGTCGTTGACGAGCTTCAACAGCGTCTCCGCAGTGTCGTTGAAGTGCTTCTTGAGCTCGTCTTCCTTGCCGGGCTTCAAGGCCGCGGCCTGATCCTGAAGCGACTTGGCAAGGTCGCGAAGGTACTTGTGATCCTTGAGGAGTCCGGAAAGCTGCTCCGACTTTTCGATCGACGTGGTGCCGACCAGGATCGGCTGGCCGCGCAGGCGCGCGTCCGCGATCGACATCACGATGGCGGCGAGTTTTTCCTTTTGCGTGCGGTAGATCTCGTCGTCGTCATCGATGCGCTTGACGGTGACGTTGGTCGGGATCTCGATCACTTCGAGCCCGTAGATATCCATGAATTCGGAGGCTTCCGTCATCGCCGTACCGGTCATGCCGGCGAGCTTGTCGTAGAGGCGGAAATAGTTCTGGAACGTGATGGAGGCGAGCGTCTGGTTCTCGGGCTGGATCTCGACATGCTCTTTCGCTTCGAGCGCCTGATGCAGCCCTTCCGAATAGCGCCGGCCCGGCATCATGCGGCCGGTGAACTCGTCGATGATGACGACCTGACCGCCCTTGACGATATAATCCTTGTCGCGCTGGAACAGCTTATGGGCCTTGAGCGCCTGATTGACGTGGTGGACGATCGTCACGTTGTCGATGTCGTAGAGCGAACCTTTGAGGTGCCCGGCCTCGCCGAGCTTCTGCTCCATCTTCTCGTTGCCCAGTTCGGTGAGCGACACCTGGCGCTGTTTTTCGTCGAGCTCGTAATCTTCAGGCACAAGATACTTCATCATCTCATCGACCGCCTGATACAGGTCGGCGCGATCTTCGAGCGGGCCTGAGATGATGAGCGGGGTGCGGGCTTCGTCGATCAGGATCGAATCGACTTCGTCGACGATGGCGTAGGCGTGGCCACGCTGAACCATCTCCAGCTTGCGCATTTTCATATTGTCGCGCAGATAGTCGAAGCCCAGTTCGTTGTTGGTGCCGTAGGTGACGTCGCACGCATAAGCCGCGGCGCGTTCTTCATCCGACATGTCGTGGACGATGACGCCGACGGTCAAACCCAGGAACTTGTAGACCTGCCCCATCCACTCGCTGTCGCGTTTGGCGAGGTAGTCGTTGACGGTGACGACGTGGACGCCGTTGCCGGTCAGCGCGTTGAGATAGACGGGCAAGGTGGCGACCAGCGTCTTGCCTTCACCGGTTTTCATTTCGGCGATATCGCCGCCGTGCAGCACCATGCCGCCGATCAGCTGCACGTCGAAGTGGCGCTGGCCGAGCGTTCGCTTGGCAGCTTCGCGCACCGTCGCGAAAGCGGGTACGAGCAGATCGTCGAGGCTGGTGCCGTCCTTGTACTGCTGGCGCAAGGTCTCGGTCCTGGCCTGCAGATCTGCGTCGGAGAGCTTTTCAATCTCCGGCTCGAGCGCATTGATTGCGGCGACCCTGGGACGGAAGATTTTGATCCGCCGCTCATTGGAGGAACCGAAGAGCTTGGATGCTAGGCCGCCGATCGAAAGCATGTTTTCCCAGTCCTAACGTTGTCTCGCGTGCGGCCGGCACGAGGCCTGCCTTGATTGCTCCCGCGTCGGCGGCACGCAAGCCGCCAGCGGAAAAAGCGCGGCAAGATCACCCTGCCACGTTCCCGTTTCGCCGGTGCGGTGCGCTGGTGTTGGCCCTAAAACCCCGGCCGCCTCAGCACGTCCATCGGTAAAGCGGCGGGCGGCGCTTCTGGCACCCCCGATCCGCCGGGACACATAAGAAGCCACCCCTCATGATGTCAACGTGGCAAGGGGTGAAACATGGACCGGGAACCGCCGTCTTTCGGGCCGCATTAGGTTGTCTCTCCGTCTTTTAACTTGGCAGGGCCGGGGGGTGGGGCTATCGACTGGGCCGTCAACGGCCGGCCCGGCCGGCTCATCGCACGGCCCGGTCTATACGCTGGTCCGCTCCGCTGGGCCCCAACGGCCGCCAGGCCCGTTTTGAGATCAATCCGACACGATCATTCCGACAAGGAGCCCCGTCTTGACCGCACGCATCCGAACGAACGTTCTTGCCCTGGCGCTGGCCGGCGCAGCCCTGCTTCCCATGGCCGCGACGGTCTCAGCCGAGGACAAGACGATCGCCACCATCAACGGCAAGGCCATCACCGATGCCGACCTGGCGATCGCCGAGAGCGAGATCGGCGCCGACATGGGTACGCTGCCGGAAGCCCAGAAGCGCATGTCGCTGCTCGAATTCCTGATCGACAATCAGTTGTTCGCCGAAGCGGCGGAAGCCGAAAAGCTGGGCGAGGGCCCCGCATTCGAACAGCGGCTGACCTATCTGAAGCGCCGGGCGCTGCGGGAACTCTATTTCGAAAAGATCATCAAGACTTCGGTCAGCGACGCCGACGCCCGCAAGCTCTATGACGAGCAGGTGGCCAAGCTGAAGCCAGAGGAAGAGGTTTCCGCCCGCCACATCCTGGTCGATACCGAGGACAAGGCGAAGGAACTCAAGGAAAAGATCAAGGGCGGCGGCGATTTCGCGGCGCTCGCCAAAGAAAATTCCAAGGACCCCGGCTCCAAAGACGACGGAGGCAACCTCGGCTACTTCGGCCACGGCCAGATGGTGCCGCAGTTCGAAGAAGTGGTCTTCAAACTGCAGAAGGGCGAAGTGTCCGATCCAGTCAAGACGGACTTCGGCTGGCACCTGATCAAAATCGAGGACCGCCGCATGAAGCAGCCGCCGGCCTTCGACATCGTCAAGGACCGCATCGTCCAGTCGCAATTGCTGCAGAAGGCCCAGCAGTCGGCGATCATGTTGCGCTCGAAGGCCAAGATCGAGCTGGTCGATCCGGCGATGAAGGCATCGATTGAAGAGCGCAACAAAGCGATTGCCGATCAGGCCAAGGCCAACGAGGCCAAGCCGGATGCCGGCAAGCCGGCAGATGCGCCCGCCGACAAGCCTGCCGACAAACCGGCCGAAGCGAAGTCAGAAGAAAAGAAATGAGACCTCTGTCATAAATGACCGAGCTTGATCGGGCCGCTTGATTTGAGCGGCCCGATCTGTTTTTGGGAACGCGATGCGTTATCCAGGAGATCGCCGACCATGGGCAAAGAGTCTGCCGTTTCGCCGTTTGCGCCCCCAAAACTCGTCAAATTGAAGCCGCTCGACGGCGTGCGCTTTGCAACCGCCGAGGCCGGCATCCGCTACAAGGGCCGCACCGATCTGCTGGTGGCGATGTTGGACGAGGGCACGACGGCGGCGGGTGTGCTGACCCAGTCGAAAACCGCGTCCGCCCCGGTGCTCGCTTGCCGCAAGCACTTGAAGAAGGGTTCGGCGCGTATTCTCGTTGTCAATTCCGGCAACGCCAATGCGTTCACAGGCAAGAAGGGGCGTGACGCCGTCGAAATGACGATCGGCTCTGCGATCAAAGCCGCTCAGTGCAAGCCGCACGACGTCTATGTCGCTTCCACCGGCGTCATCGGCGAGCCGCTCGACGTAACGAAGTTCGCGCACCTGCTGAGCGGCCTTGCCAGCGATGCCAAGCCCGACGCGTTCGAGGCCGCGGCCCGTGCGATCATGACCACCGACACCTATCCCAAACTTGCGACGCGCAAGGCGAAAATCGGCGATGTCGAAGTGACGATCAACGGCTTCTGCAAGGGTGCCGGCATGATTGCGCCCGACATGGCGACGATGCTGTGCTTCATTTTCACCGACGCGGCGATCGAGGCGGAAGCGTTGCAGGACCTCCTGAACACGCACGTCAAGACGACCTTCAACTGCATGACGGTCGACGGCGATACCTCGACCAGCGACACCTGTTTGCTGTTTGCGACCGGCGCCGCCAGTGCACGGGGTCAGAAGTCCGCCGGTAAGGCCAATTCCAAAAGGCTCGCGGCGTTTTCGGAAGCACTGCACGATCTGATGCGCGATCTTGCCATCCAAGTCGCCAAGGACGGCGAAGGCTTGTCGAAGTTCGTGACATTCAACGTCGAAGGAGCCAAATCCTGGGCGGCGGCGCGCAACATCGCGCTTTCCTGCGCCAACTCGCCGATCCTCAAAACGGCAATCGCGGGCGAAGACCCGAACTGGGGCCGCGTGGTCATGGCCGTAGGCAAATCCGGCGAAGCGGCAGACCGCGACAAGCTCGCCATCTACTTCGGCCCGCACTGCGTTGCCCGCGACGGCGAGCGAGCGCACGAATACGATGAGAAAACGGTCGCCGCCTACATGAAGAACAAGGAGATCTTGATCCGCGTCGATGCCGGTGTCGGTTCAAGCTCGGCCACGGTGTGGACCTGCGACCTGACGCACGATTACGTCTCGATCAACGCGGATTATAGAAGCTGACAGCTCCCTCTCCCCGCGTCATTTCACATGGCGTGGGGAGAGGGATGGGGTGGGGGGCGGCCACATATTCGAAGCGAACTGCCGCCCCTCACCCCAGCCCTCTCCCGGTCAGGACGGGGAGTGGCGACAAGGAGTTTAAAAATGGACCCGTCATTCTGGCTCGAACGCTGGCAGAAGAACGAGATCGGCTTTCACGCACCCAGTGTGCAGCCGGCGCTTGCCAAGCATTGGAACTCTCTCAATGTCGCCAAAGGCTCGGCCGTGTTGGTGCCGCTCGCAGGAAAGAGTCTCGACATGGCGTGGCTTGCGAGCCAGGGCCACCGCGTCGTCGGCGCCGAATTGTCTGAACTCGCGGTTGATCAGTTCTTTTCTGAGAATGGCCTTGTTCCCGAGGTTCGCACGGTGCGCGGCTTCAAGGTGAAGTCAGCCGATGGAATCGAGATCTGGTGCGGGGACTTTTTCGCGCTTCACCGCGACGATCTTCCCAGGCTCGATGCAGCCTATGACCGCGCCGCGCTTGTTGCCATGCCGCGGGACATGCAGCCGCGCTACGCCGCAAAAATGGCCGAGCTGATGCCGGCGGGCTCGCCGGCGCTGCTGGTCGGACTGGATTATAACCCACAAGAGATGCAGGGCCCACCGTTCAACATTCCGCAGGCCCGTGTGCGCGAACTTTATGAGCCCGCCTTCGATGTCACGGTGATCGAGGCCAAGGATGGTCTCGCTAAGAGCGATCATCTGGCCAAGCGCGGCGTCACCTGGCTCGAAGAGGCAAGCTACCTGTTGCGGCGCATGGCATGAGCGGCGGCGCAGTCAAGGTTGTCCTCGTCGCCGCCGTCGCTCTGATCGACGCGGAAAATCGCGTGCTCATCGCAAAGCGGCCAGAGGGCAAAGCCATGGCCGGGCTGTGGGAGTTTCCAGGCGGAAAAGTCGAGCCCGGTGAAACGCCAGAAGACGCCTTGATCCGCGAAATCCGCGAGGAACTGGGCATCGAACTGTGCCGCGATTGCATCGCGCCATTCTCGTTCGCGAGCCACAGCTATGAGACATTTCACCTGCTGATGCCGCTCTACATCTGCCGTACCTGGGATGGCGAGATTACGCCGCATGAACACCAGAAGGTCGAGTGGGTGAAAGCCTTGCACCTTTCCCGCTATCCGATGCCGCCTGCAGATCTGCCGCTCATTCCCTGGCTGCGGGATCTTTTGAGCTGACGGGCGCCGCCTCGCCCGCATTTCTCTCCTTGACACCCAGCGCATCAGCGAGCCGCATCGCCGCCGATCCGGGACGCAGCGGCTTCTGCTGGTTTTCGTGCGGCACCCAGCCGGTCAAGGTGATGATCTCGAACGTTGCCGGAATACGGCCATCGGGCAGAGCATGGCGCTCCAGATAAACTTCAGCCGCGCGCAGCATTAGCCGCTTCGTCACCGGCACGCGGCGGCGTGCGGCAAGCATGTTGCTGGCGCCGAAGGCCTTCACCTCGCGCATCAGATCAAGCGGCGTTGCATAGGTGACGCGCACCACGTCGGTGTCGGCGACCGGTAGAGCGAAGCCTGCCCGCTGCAACAGCGCGCCAAGCTGGCGCACATCCGCGAAAGGCGTGACGCGAGGCGAGGCCCCGCCCGTGATTTCCTCTTCGGCGATGAGCCACGCATCGCGCAATTCTGTCAATGTGTCGCCGCCGAGCAGAGCGGCCAGCATCAGTCCGTCCGGCTTCAGCGCCCGGCGGATCTGCACCAGAGCACCGGGCAAATCATCGACGAGTTGCAGAGCAAGCCCCGACACCACGAGATCGAGGCTCTCGGCCCTGACGGGAAGAGTGTCGAGCGCGGCGCACAGCTGCGGGCCATCGCACGCCGACAGCATCTCGGCTGCCGGTTCCAGATCAATCAACTGGCCCACGTTGGCGAGCTGCCGCAGCCGGCGCGACAGCAGGCCGTGATAGGCGCCGAGGTTGAGGCCGTTTGCGAATTCGCGCTTTACCAGGCTCAGACGCTCGGCAAAATCATCGGCGACGCGCTCGATCAGAAAATCGTGGCGCGCCGCATCCGCCGCCGCTCGGTTGCGACGCGCCGTCAGCAAGGCTGAATCGAAGATTTTTGCTATTTCACTCATTGAGCGCAGGCGGGCCCTTGGAATGGGCACGATGCGCTTGAAGCAGCCTCGCGCCACAGCCGGTAGTCGGCTAGACTTGAATGTATGGATATCGGCACCGGCATCAGAGCCACGATCGCGGATGAAGCGCAAGCCGAGCGCGACGATGACGCACCCGGAGCGGCGGCGCGGCACTTCCGCGTTACCGCCGCTCCGCGCCGGCTGTGGCGCGGTTTGCTCGATCTGGTTCTGCCGCCGCTGTGCCTAGCCTGCGAGGCGCCGCTCAGCGATCATGATGCGCTCTGCCCCAAGTGCTGGCGCGAGCTGAATTTCATCCGGGCGCCACTGTGCGACCACCTGGGCATACCGCTGCCCTATGATACCGGCGCGCCCATGCTGTCGGCCGCAGCGATCGCCGATCCGCCCGAGTACGATCACGCCCGCGCGGTTGGCCGCTACGACGGGCCGATGCGTCACCTGATCCACGACATGAAGTACCAGGACAACCACATCAGCCGCCGCCTGTTCGGCCGTTGGCTGATCGAGGCTGGGCGCGATCTCATCGGCAACGCGCAGATCCTGGTGCCGGTGCCGCTGTCGCGCCGGCGGCTGCTTTTTCGCCGCTTCAATCAAGCGCAAATTCTGGCGGCCGAGGTGAGCCGCTTGTCCGGCCTCGCGGTCGCCCCGCTGACGCTCGAGCGGGCACGCAACACCCGCAGCCAGGTCGGCCTGACGCGGCTGGAACGCAAGGCCAACGTGGCCGGCGCCTTCCGCGTGACGCCGCGAGGCGAGGCGATCATCGCCGGAAAAAGCGTGCTTCTGATCGACGACGTCATCACCACCGGCGCCACGGTTTCGGCGGCGGCGAAGGCACTCAAAGCGAAGGGCGCCGCCCGCGTCGATGTGCTGGCCCTGGCCCTTGTCTGTGACGCCAGTGCATGACTGCTCTTCGAAAAGTGCGCAAAAGCGCCGCGATAGCGCACTTTTGGCGCTCAAAATCTTGCACATCGAGGCGAAATGCTTAGGCTTTAGCCCACGATCTGAATCGCGACTGAGCGTGCCTGGGACGACGCGGCCATGACCAACAAGGTGAAAGTCTATACCGCCGGTAATTGCTGCTACTGCCATATGGCCAAGGAGCTGTTGCGCCGCAAAGGTGCCGCCTTCGAGGAATTCGACCTGACCGGCCGGCCAGATCTGCGCGAAGACTTGAAGACGCGGTCGGGCGGGCGGGGAACCGTGCCGCAAATCTGGATCGGCGACGTTTATGTTGGCGGTTGCGACGATCTCCATGCCCTCGACCGTTCGGGCAAGCTCGACGCCATGCTGGCGACCACGTAGGATCGGGGCGCACTTGGCGCCACCGATCGAGCATTTGACCCATGACAGCGACACACATACCGCCCTTCCGCGCCGCGTTAGCGCAAATGCGCTCGGGCCGCAGCGTTGACGCCAACGTGAGAGCCGCCATTGCCCTCATTCGCGAGGCCACGGACAAGGGTGCCGACTACGTCCAGACGCCGGAAGTGACGACGCTGATGGAACTCGACCGCGAGCGGCTGCTGGCCGAGCTCACGGGCGAAGAGGGCAACGGCGCACTTGCCGCTTTCACGGATGCGGCGCGCGACCTCAAAGTGTGGCTCCACATCGGTTCCATGGGCATCAAACTGCCCGAGGGCCGCATAGCCAATCGCTCCTACGTCATCGCGCCGGATGGCCGCATCGCCGCGCGCTACGATAAGATTCACATGTTCGATGTCGATCTTGGCAAGGGCGAAGCCTATCGCGAGAGCGAGGCCTATGCTCCCGGTGGATCAGCCATCATCACAGAATTGCCCTGGGGCGGTCTGGGCCTGACGATCTGCTATGATCTGCGATTTCCGGGCCTGCACCGGGCGCTCGCCAAGGGTGGGGCCAAATTTATCGCCAGCCCCGCAGCCTTCACCCGCATTACCGGCGAAGCCCACTGGCACACACTGCTGCGCGCCCGCGCCATCGAGACTCAATGTTTCGTGTTCGCCGCCAACCAGGGCGGCATGCACGAAAACGGGCGTGAGACGTTCGGCCACAGCCTCATCATCTCGCCATGGGGCGAAATTCTGGCCGAGGCTGGCCAGGACCCTTGCGTCATCACGGCCGACATTGACTTGACCATTCTGAACGATGCCCGGCGCCGCGTGCCTTCACTCACCCACGACCGGGCGTTCGAGGTCGTGCACATTCCGAACCCGGCAAGCTGATAGCGCATGCGGCAAAGAGGATTTGAGGCGTGATCAAGTACCGGCTCGGCTGCTCCAAAGGGCATGAGTTCGAAAGCTGGTTCGCATCCGGCGCGGCGTTCGAGAGCCAGGTGCGCCGCAAACTCATTTCCTGTCCGACGTGCCAATCGACGGACATCGACCGCGCGCCCATGGCGCCTGCGGTGGTCAGCAGCCGCCGCAAAGCGAAAGCTGCAAAGCCCGCGGCCGCGCAAGACACCGCAGCTCCTTTCGATGCCGCGCTCATGGACGAGATCCGTCAGCTCAAGAAGAAGCTGACTGAAAATTCCGAATACGTCGGCAAGGGCTTTGCCGAGGAAGCCCGCAAAATTCACTACGGCGAAGCCGAGGAGCGCGCCATTTATGGCGAGGCTTCGACCGAGGACGCGCAGGCGCTGAGCGAGGAAGAAATACCCTTCGCGGTGATGCCTCGCCTGCCGGAAGACAACAACTGAGCGATGGGTCTGAGGAATTGCGGTCCGGAGGCAGGTTTGCCCCGCACTGCCGCCGGACCGGCCTCCTGCTTTAAGCCTTGCAAATCACGTCGATCGAATACTGCCGCGCCCGAAGGATGTCCTCGGTGCGGTAGATCGGTTCGTTGTAGCCAGCCGGCGTCCAGTAGAAATTGCCTTCGTGGAAGTGCCAGACACCCCGGACGTGATTCCAGCGATCGATGATCACGCCGCCGGTCGGACCACAGGAGGCCTTGAAGCCCCTGAGCTTCAAACTCTCCTCGGCATCGAGCATCCGCATCAATTCTGAACTTTGTTCATTCGCGCCCATCGGCATAGACCCAAGCTTTCGGCGACACACGGATGGTGATGACGAAGTCTTTCGAAGTCGTCTCGGCCAAGCACCATCGTCGCAACTACATTCGAAGTGTTTTTGCCGAAAATCTGAAGCGCACTCAATGCTTAACTGACGTATACGTTACGTCATTTAGCGCGCTATACTCGTGAATACTTTGAAAATACTTCGAATAATTTCTTAAAATTTGATTCTGAGTTTGCTCTGATTGAAACGGCCGGCGCGGCCCGTGTCATCGAAGTTTCAATGACGCTGCGCATTTTTGTATGCACAGATGGACGCGATGGCGATCCTACTAAGACCGGGGGCGAATGATGGTGCGGAACACAAGGTTCCACTGGCGGGCGTGTGTTGCCGCCCTTGCGGCTGTGATTTGCACCGCGCCGGTAACGGCGCAAACCATCTATCCGATCGACCGGGCGGAAATTCTCGCCGGCAGCCGCTTCGATCTCAAAATTGAATTCCCTTCCGCACCGGTGGCCGCCAGCGTGTCGGTGACCATCAACGGCAAACCCGCTGCCGAGGTTCTGGGCGCTGAACCTTCCATCGTCGAGAGGGAAGACGGCGGCCCCAACACCGCCGTTTGGATCAGAGGCGCTTCCCTCAACGAGCCGGGCGCCTACGTGGTCGAAGCGCAGGCCCCCGGCGTGAAGTCCAGCGCAACCTGGACCGTCTACGGCACGGACGGCGGCGGCAAGGCCAAGAACGTCATCCTGTTCATCGGCGACGGCCTCTCAGTCGCTCACCGTACAGCGGCACGCATGCTCTCCAAAGGCCTGACGCAAGGCCGCTACAACGGCAAGCTCGCGATCGACGACATGCCGCATATGGCACTGGTCTCAACCTCGGGCATGGATTCAATCGTCACCGACAGCGCCAATTCGGCGTCGGCCTATGCCACGGGGCACAAGACGTGTGTCAACGCGCTTGGCGTCTATTGCGCCCAGAACCGGCGGAACGTGGATCATCCAGCGGTCGAAACGCTGGCCGAAATCGTCAAGCGCACCTCGAAACGCTCGGTCGGCATCGTCACGAACACGGAATTGACGGACGCAACACCGGCCGCGTTCGTTGCCCATACCCGTTCGCGCAACGACCAGAACGACATTGCCGCCATGTTCCTGAAGTCGAAACCCGACGTGATGCTGGGCGGCGGATCGGCCTATTTCACTCCCAAGGCTCACGAGCACTCCAAGAGAACCGACGAGACCGACATCGTCGAAGCGTTCAAAAGCGAAGGCTATCCGTTCGTCTCGAGCGCCTCGGAATTGCGCGCGGCGGCGGAAAGCGCCGACACCCGCCGCCTGTTCGGCCTCTTTAACCGGACCAACATCGATGGTGCGCTCGACCGGCGGGTGATGAAGAAGGGGCTGGTCGCCAAGTTCCCGGATCAGCCGGATCTGACCGACCAGGTGAAAGCGGCACTCGATGTGCTGAAACGCAACGAGGACGGATTTTTCCTGATGGTGGAATCGGGCCGTATCGACAAATACAGCCACGCACTCGACTGGGAGCGCTCGGTCTACGACACGATCATGCTCGACAATGCAGTCAAGCTCGCCAAGGAATTTGCCGCGCCCCGCGACGACACGCTGATCATCATCGTTGCCGATCACGCGCACCCCGTTTCCATCGTCGGCGTCTATGACGACGCGGCGGAAGGGCAGCTCCTTCGCGACAAGCTCATGGTTTACGAGAAGGCGGGTTTTCCCGCCTATCCGGCGCCCGATGCCGACGGCTACCCGGCAACGGTCGACGTGTCGCGGCGGCTCGCCTTTCTGTTCGCCGCCTTTCCCGACCACTGCGACGCCGGCAAGCCGCACAAAGAGGGCGAAAACACGCCGGCCATCGTCGGCCCGGACGGCAAGACGTATCTGGCGAATGAAGACCACTGCCAGGCCACCGCGGCCCGCAGGCCCGGTAATTTGCCGTTTACCGCCGACAAGGGCGTCCATGCGGCCGATGATGTTATACTTACGGCATCAGGCCCCGGAGCCGATATGTTCCACGGCCACATTGACAATACCTACGTTTTCCGTGTGATGGCGACGGCGCTCGGACTCGGCAACGAGTAGGCCACAATACCCCCGAGTTCAGATGCGCCTGAGGTAACCATGGCAGCGGGCCAAGCCGTCCTTTGGGGCGGAAAGCGGCACACATTCCAGGTGCCGTCAAAAGCCTCGCGAGGAGACAGCGCGACAGATGCTCACCAAAGCCCCGGCTTCGGACACCAACGGTCAAACCGCATCCGCCGGCAACGGCGTGCGCCACAACTGGACCCGCGCGCAAGCCCTTGCGCTCTACGATATGCCGCTCATGGATCTGCTGTTCCGGGCCCAAAGCATGCACCGGCAGAATTTCGACCCCAATAAGGTGCAGATGAGCCGCCTCCTCTCGATCAAGACCGGCGGCTGCGCGGAGGACTGCGGCTACTGCAGCCAGTCGGCCCATCACGAAGCCAAGATCAAGGCTTCCAAGCTGATGGAAGTTCAGCGCGTTATCGAGGAAGCCAAGAGGGCCAAGGCGGCTGGCGCAACGCGCTACTGTATGGGCGCCGCCTGGCGCAGCCCCAAGGCCCGCGACATGGATGCCGTGGTCGCCATGGTTGAAGGCGTCAAAGCGCTCGGTATGGAAACCTGCATGACGCTCGGCATGCTCTCCGACGACGACATCGGCCGGCTGAGCTCGGCCGGTCTCGACTATTACAACCACAACGTCGATACGTCGGAATCCTATTACTCCAAGGTCATTACCACGCGCAGCTACGCCGACCGCCTCGACACGCTGGCGCGGGTGCGCGATGCCGGCATCAAGGTCTGCTCCGGTGGTATCGTCGGCATGGGCGAGGGCCGGGCCGACCGCGCCGACATGCTCGTCACGCTCGCAAATCTCGACGAACATCCCGACAGCGTGCCGATCAACATGCTGATCGCCATCCCCGGTACGCCGCTCGAAAACACCGAGAAGATCGACGCCATCGATTTCGTCCGCACCATAGCGGTTGCCCGCATCATGATGCCGAAGTCCTACGTGCGGCTGTCGGCCGGGCGCACCGAGATGTCGGATGAAATGCAGGCCATGTGCTTCTTTGCCGGCGCCAACTCGATCTTCGCGGGCGAGACGCTTCTGACCGCCGCCAATCCGGGCGAGGATCACGACAGCCGCCTGTTCGCCAAGCTCGGCATCACACCGATGGAACTGGCCGACCACAGCGATCAGGTGTGCCGTGGCAGTGAGGACCCTCCCGCTTCGAGAAGCAGGCAGGATGTCAGCCACGCATGAGCGGGCGCTGGAGGCGCTGGCCAAGCGAGGACGCCTGAGAGCGCTGCAGAAGCGCAGCGGCCAGGATTTCGCGTCCAACGACTATCTGGGACTTGCCGGCTCCGAAGACCTCGCTGACGCCGTACGTGCCGCGCTCGACCGCGGCGTGCCGGTGGGTGCGGGCGGCTCGCGTCTGCTGCGCGGCAATCACGAGGAGCATGAAGCGCTCGAAGCCGAGGCAGCGGCCTATTTCGGGGCGGAGAGCGCGCTGTTTTTCGGTGGCGGCTTCCTTGCCAACACCGCACTTCTCTCGACCCTGCCGCAGCGCGGCGACCTCATCGTCCATGACGAATTGATACACGCCAGTGCGCACGAGGGCATGCGGTCGTCCAAAGCCGAGACCGTGAAGGCACGCCACAACGACCCACAGGCCTTTGAAGACGCCATTTCAGCGTGGCGCGCGACGGGCGGCTCCGGACAGCCGTGGATCGCGGTTGAAAGCCTCTACAGCATGGATGGCGACCGCGCGCCGCTCGATCAACTCTCCGAAGTCGCGCGCCGCTACGATGCCATGCTGCTGATCGACGAGGCGCACGCCACCGGCGTATTCGGACCCAGCGGACGCGGGCTTGGCGCGGCGCTTGAAGGCCAGTCGAATGTCGTGTCGCTGCACACCTGCGGCAAGGCGCTCGGCGTGATGGGCGCGCTGGTCTTGGCGCCCAAGCCGATCAAGGATTACCTCATCAACCGGTCGCGCGCCTTCATCTACGCAACGGCGCCGTCGCCCTTGATCGCGGCAACCGTGCGCGCCGCTCTGGAGATCATCAAGCGAGAACCGCAGCGGCAGCATCGGCTGCACGATCTGATGGCCGTCGCCGGGGCACTCGCCGCCGAAAAGCTCGGCGTTGCTGCATCGGGATCGCAGATCCAGCCTGTCATCGTGGGCTCGGATGCGCGGGCCGTGGCGGTGGCGGCTGCGGTGCAGGCCAAAGGCTTCGATGTGCGCGCCATCCGCCCCCCGACGGTGCCCGAAGGAACGGCGCGGCTTCGCCTGTCGATCACGCTTCATACCGATGAGGAAGCGCTGTCCGGCGTGATCCTAGCCATCAAGGATGCCCTCGCGGAGCATCCGGCATGAGCGGCGCAATCGTCATCGCGGGGACCGATACCGATGCCGGCAAGACCGTCTTCGCCGCGGCCCTCGTCCATGCCATCGGCGCCGCCTATTGGAAGCCGGTGCAGGCCGGACTTGCCGGCGAAACCGACAGTGAAACCGTCGCGCGTCTCGCCGGCGCATCGGCCGATCGCATCCTGCCCGAAGCCTACCGGCTGGCAACACCCGCCTCGCCGCACTATGCGGCCGAGCGCGACACCGTCCGCATCGATACCTCACGGCTCAATCCACCGCGCACAACCCGGCCTCTGGTGATCGAAGCGGCTGGCGGGCTCATGGTGCCGTTGACGCGGGATACCTTGCAGATCGACGTGATCGCGGGCTGGAAGACGCCGGTCATCCTCGTCGCCGCAACGCGGCTTGGCACGATCAACCATTCGCTGCTGTCGATCGAAGCCTTGAAGCGCCGCGCCATTCCCATTCTCGGCATCGCCTTTGTGGGGGATGAGAATGCCGATAGCGAGCGCACCATTGCCGAAATGGGCCGCGTCACGCGGCTTGGCCGCCTGCCGCGCATTGACCCGCTGACACCGTCAGCGCTGCACGAGGCGTTTGCGCGCAACTTCGACGTCGGCGCCGTCCTCGGACTTGGCGGAGGCGGGCCATGACGAACGCCAAGCGCGGAACCGTTTGGCATCCATTCACCCAGCATGGGCTGGAGCCCGAGATGTTGCCGATTGCGGCCGCCGAGGGCGCATGGCTCACCGCCAAGGATAGCAGGCGCATTCTCGACGCCATCTCATCATGGTGGGTGGTGACGCACGGCCACCGCCATCCGCGCATCATCGCTGCCATCGCCGAGCAGGCCTCCAAGCTCGATCAGGTGATTTTCGCGGGCTTCACGCATGAACCGGCCGAACAGCTTGCCGAGGGTTTGATCGCGCTTGCGCCGGAAGGCCTTGCCCACGTCTTCTATTCCGACAGCGGCTCGACCTCGGTCGAAGTGGCCTTGAAAATGGCTCTCGGATACTGGAAGAACCACGGCGAAGCGCGCACGCGCATCCTGGCGCTGGATGACGCGTATCACGGCGACACCATCGGCACGATGTCGGCAGGCGCGCGCGGCGTGTTCAACGCCGCATACGATCCGTTGCTGTTCGAAGTCGGCCGCATTCCGTTTCCGGACGGGGGACAAGAACAACGCAGCTTCGATGCCCTCGACGCCGAATGCCGGAAGGGCAACGTCGCAGCGCTGATCGTCGAGCCGCTCGTTCTCGGCGCCGGCGGCATGCGGACTTATAGTCCCGAGACCCTTAAGGAGATGCGGCGCATCACGGCGCGGCATGACGTGCTCCTGGTCGCCGACGAAGTGATGACTGGGTTTGGCCGCACCGGCACGTTGTTCGCCTGCGAGCAGGCCAGTATTTCACCCGACCTTCTCTGTGTCGCCAAGGGCATCACCGGCGGTTCGATGCCGCTTGCCGCGACGCTCTGCACCCGTGCGATCTATGACGCGCACTATTCGCGCGACCGTTCGCGCACGTTCTTTCATTCGAGCTCCTATACCGCCAACCCCATCGCCTGCGCCGCGGCTGTCGCCAATTTGGCGATCTGGCGCGAGGAGCCGGTCAAGGCGCGCGTGCACGACCTGTCGGTGCTTCAATCCAAGGCGCTGGAAACGATCAGGCGTGACGGACGCTTCGAGAATTCCCGCGCGCTTGGCACCATTACGGCCTTCGACATGGCCAATGCCGGTAGCGGCTATCTGGCCGATGTGGCGCTGAAGCTCCGCCAGGCCGCGTTGAAGCGCGGCGTTCTCATCAGACCGCTCGGACCGACGATCTACCTCATGCCGCCCTATTGCATCACGGCGGATGAACTTCAATTCGCCTACAACGCCGTAAGCGATGCCGTCGACGAGGTTGCAGCGTGACCGGAACCGAAATCATCGGCCTTGGCCACTATGTGCCGGAACGCCGCGTCGCCAACGCCGAAATCGAGCGGCGCCTCGACTTGCAGGATGGGTGGATAAAAAAACGCACCGGCATCGCGGCGCGCCGCTATGTGGCGGATGATCAGGCCCTCTCGGATCTTGCCTTTGCCGCAGGAGTGCGTGCGCTCGCCGCCGCAGGCATCGAGCGGGACCGGATTGATCTTCTCTTGCTCGCCACCTCGACGCCCGATCATCTGCTGCCCGGAACGGCGCCGCTCGTCGCCCACCGCCTTGGCCTTGGTTGCGGCGGCATCGACATGGCGGGAGCCTGTGGCGGGTTCGTCTATGCCCTCAATCTTGCTGATGCCTATGCACGCAGCCGCGGCGCGGCGGTGCTCGTCATCGCCGCCAACGTACTCTCGCGCCGGATCAAAGCCTCCGACCGGGCGACAAGCGCGCTTTTTGCCGATGCTGCAGGGGCCGCCGTGGTGGCCCCGTCGGCACGCGGCACATGCGGACTTATCGGCGCGCAATTGAAGACCGAAGGCGCGCGCTACGATCTGATCCACATCCCCGGCGGCGGCAGCCGGCGGCCTTTCGCATCCCTTGTGTCCCCGGACGAGACCATGATGGTCATCAGCGACGGACAAGCTGTCTATGCGGCGGCCGTGGACATGATGGTGCAATCGGCGGAGACGGCCTTGCGCCGCGCGGGCCTGACCGTCAACGATGTCGATTATTTCGTGCCTCATCAGGCGAACGCGCGCATGATGCACACGATCGCGCACAAGCTGCACATCAGCGACGGCAAGATGCTATCGACGGTCGCCGAATTCGGCAACAGCTCGGCGGCGACCATACCATTGACGCTGTCGGCTGCCGCGCCACGCCACGGATATCACAAGGGCGACGTCATCCTGATGACAGCGGCGGGCGCCGGCATGACGGGTGGCGCGATCGTCTGGCGATGGTAGCGAATACGATAAGGTCTGGCGCCAGCCTGCGGGGTGCCAGCACCAGACCCTTCGAGCGAAACGTTCAGTTCCGCACGAAACTCAGGACGTTTCACGAAAGATTGTGGTTCCGGCCGCCGCGAACGCGTGCGAACTTTGCGAACCGTCTTAGCCGTATCCGGCACAATGGCCGGCCTCGTACAGTGTGTTGATCACCGGCGCGCCACAGGACTTCACCTGTTGCATCCGCGCGGGATCGCTCGATGCTTTTCCGCAATGATCGGCCGCTGCGGCGGCGCGTGAGACAATCGCGAAAGGTGTTCGTATGCATGTTGCCCCCCAACTCCTGGCGCATGACGTTCCGTCCCTGCGTGTCCAAACAACTCGTTCAATTGCATCTCCAAGACGTGCACGATAAGTCGCTGAATAAACGGCAACATTTCGGCACAGAAATACTCCAGCAAATGCCAAGAGGCGGAGCATATGGCAGCTCAAGCCCGGTGCTCAAAGGAGCGGCGCGGCGGCCCGGACCTCACGATCTTTTTTGTCGCGCCCATATGGGAAGCACGCGCCAGCGCGATGACGCGGCGGGCCGCCATTGAACAGCGAACCCATCTGCCTTACGACCATGACGAGTTTTTCGGCGGCTTGGGCCGCGCATCAGGTTCGCTTCGGGCGCAACGGCTGAGAGAGAGTGAATGCAGGACGCGCCTGATACCGCCTCGCGAGCGGCCGCTAGGGATCAACACAACGGCTGGAGCACGCTCCAGCGGCTGTGGCTGATCCTCGCCATCCTCACAGCGCTGGCATTTGCGGTGTTCGCGAACTTTCCCCACGTCGACCTGACCGTGTCGAGCGCGTTCTTCGATGGCGAGGAGCGGTTTTACGCGCGGCAGTCCTCATTCGTCGTTTTTGCGCGCGGGCTTTTCAATTGGATCTTCACCGGGACCTGCGTTCTCGCCGTGGCCGGCATGATCGCCACCCGCACCTGGTCGAGGCGTTTTCTGTCGCTCACTTTTGCGCAATGGTTGTTCCTCGGCGCGTGCCTCGGTGCCGGCCCCGGCCTCGTCGCCAACCTCGGCTGGAAGGACCACTGGGGCCGGGCGCGGCCGATCACCGTCACGGAATTCGGCGGCGAGCGGACATTTACGCCCATTCAGACACCCGGCACCCAATGCATCAAAAACTGCTCATTCGTCAGCGGCGAGGCGTCATCGATGTTCATGGTTTTCTTCGCCGCGGCGTTTCTGTTTCCGGCATGGTCGCGCCAGCTGTGGGCCACGGGCATCATCATGGGCCTGCTGGCAGGCCTGATCCGCATGGTACAGGGCGGGCACTTCCTGTCCGACGTGATCTTCGCCGGCATATTCATGGCGATGACGGCGGCGTTGCTCTTTTATGCGTTCCGGGCCATTTCAGCGACGGGATTTGAACCAGTCACGGGAGCCAGTGACAGAATCGCACGCCGGGATGGCACCAATGCCTGACGGCGCCGCGAGCCCGCTGCCAGCGCAGACAGGCGCGCCCAGCCCCGACCGATCGCGGCCGGCCGAACTCTCGGTCATCGTGCCGACGTTCAACGAGGCGCTGAACGTGCCGTTGCTCGTCAAGGCGCTCGACACGGCGCTGTCCGGGATCGCCTGGGAAGTGATCTTCGTCGACGACAACAGTCCTGACGGTACCACCGCGGTGGTTCGCAAGCTGGCCGAAACCGACCGGCGCGTGCGCTGCATCCGGCGTATTGGACGGCGCGGGCTCTCCGGCGCGGCGATCGAGGGCATCCTCGCCTCATCCGCGCATGCCGTCGCGGTGATGGACGGCGACATGCAGCACGACGAGAGCCTTCTGCCACGGATGCTCGACAACATCCGCAAGGGCGATGACCTCGTCGTCGCCACCCGCTACACGGACGGCGGGGCGATGGATGCGGGCTTTTCCGGTTTCCGCAAAAAAGCCAGCCAGGCGGCGACGGGGCTTGCCACTCGCGTGCTTGGCATCACCGTTTCCGATCCCATGAGCGGGTTCTTCATGATGCGGCGCGCGGCGTTCGACGAAGTCGCTCCCGATCTGTCGACCCAGGGCTTCAAGATCCTGCTTGACCTCATCGCTTCGCGACCAGGCCAGCTCAAGATCTCCGAATTGCCGTTCCACTTCCGTGCGCGGGCAGCCGGCGAATCCAAACTCGACACGCTGGTTGCGACCGAATACGTGGCGCTCCTGCTCGCCAAAATGACTGGTGACTGGGTGTCGCTGCGCTTCGTCACCTTCACGCTCATCGGCCTGACCGGCCTCGTTGTCCATCTCGCCGCTTTACGCTTCGGCCTCGTCAGTATGCGGCTCGGCTTCGACTGGGCGCAGATCTTCGCCTCGGTCGTCGCCATGACGTGGAATTTCTTCTTGAACAATATGCTGACCTATCGCGACCGGCGCTTGCGCGGGGCGAGGCTGATCACCGGACTACTGTCGTTCTACGCCATCTGCTCATTCGGAATGTTTGCCAACGTCGGTGTGGCGCAGATGATCTACCGGCAGGAGCCGGTCTGGTGGCTGGCGGGCGTGGCCGGCGCCTTGATGAGCGCCGTCTTCAACTATGCAGCCTCTTCAAGCATCACCTGGCGGCGCGCGTGACGCCATGACCGGGGATATCAAAACCGGAAACATGAAAATAGCCGGACGCATCCCACGAGCGCTGATCGCCGCAATCCTGATCCTGGCTCTCATCCGTGCCGTCATCGCGGGCACAACGGGTCTCGTCGATGACGAGGCCTATTACCGCTTGTGGTCGCTGCATCCGGCCCTGTCGTATCTCGATCACCCGCCGATGGTCGCCTACATGATCGCGGCGGGCCGGGCGATATTCGGCGACAATCCGTTCGGCATCCGGTTCGGCGCCGGCATCGCCGCGCTTGTCACGCTCGCCGCCACATGGCGCACGGTCGCGCTGCTGTTCTCGACCAGCTTGGCCGGGCGCACGCTGTGGCTGATGCTGGGCATGCCGCTGCTCGCCGTTGGCGGCATCATCATCACGCCCGATATTCCTTCGGTGATGTTTCTCGCTTTGGCGCTGTGGACGCTTGCCGAACTCCATCGCTCCGGCAATGCCAACTGGTGGCTGGCCACGGGCCTCTTCTGCGGCCTCGGCCTGCTGTCGAAATATACCAACCTGTTTGCCGGAGCGACGATCCTCATCTGGCTCTTGTGGGTCCCGGACAACCGCAAGTGGTTCAAGAGCTGGCAGTTGTGGGCGGGCGGTGCGCTCGCCGCGGCGTTGACGCTGCCCTTGGTCTTGTGGAATGCGGAACATGACTGGGCCTCATTCACCAAACAGTTCGGCCGCGTCGGCAAGGGCAACGACATCGGCATCGCCTATATCGGTGAGATGCTGGGAGGCCTTGCCGCGCTCGCCAATCCGGTAATTTTTATTCTCGCAGTGACCGGCTTCGCCGCGCTCGCACGCAAAGCGTGGACGGCGCGCGACAGCGCTGCGACGCTGGTCATCGCCGCAATTCTCCCGATGGCCGCATACTTCCTCATTCATGCGTTGCATGACCGGGTGCAGGGCAATTGGCTCGGACCTCTATATCCCGCGCTCGCCGTCTGCGCCGCCGTGGCGCTTGCCGCCATGACCGACGCGGTGAAGCAGAGCCGCACATTCATCGCCGCACTGGCGACCGGCGCGGCGATGATCGGATTCATCTATCTGCACACGCTGATGCCGCTGACCTCAGGGCTGTTGCGCGCCGATCCGACGTCGCAAATGCGCGGCTGGCCGGAGTTCGCCGAAAAAGTCGATCGACTGAGGCTTGAGCAGGGCGCGCAATGGATCGCGACATCGAGCTTCGCCACAACGGCGCAGCTTGCCTATGCGTTGAAGGACAAACCTGTGCCCGTGCTGCAGCTCAACGAGCGGCTCCGCTATCTTCATCTGCCCGCACCCGATCCGGCGCTGCTACAATCACCCGCGCTCTACGTCGATCTCGCCCGCCGCGAGCGCAGCGATTTATTGTCGGCGCTATTTCAGTCCGTGACGCCGCTTGCAGCCGTCCATCGCGGTCCCGATGTTTCGCCCTTCGCCATCTACGCAACCAGGCGGCTCGCAGCGCCTCGCGGCCATCCCCTGGCTGACACCGCTACTGTCAGCGAACGCTGATCGGCACTCAAGGCGGCGCGTGGTGGATGGTCCAGGTCGATAGCCGGCCGCCCTTGGCGGCTCCCGTATCGAGAAAAACCGCCCGGCCACCCAGCGCGCTTTCGACAATCAACGGTTCGTGCATCTGGCGCGTGTCATGGCCGACGATGGCCGTGAGGCCCTGCGGGATGCGGTCAATCCAGCGATAGGTGCGGATCGGCAGACCCTCCGCGTTCAGGCTGCCGTCGGTCTCGCCATAGAGCGCCAGCGCTTTGAGCTTGCGCGGCGCATCCGGCGCCCGCCCGTCGCTTGGGCACGTCAGCATGTCGAGGTGAAACGCACCATGGACGAGAACGTGCCCCGCCGCCTTGAACCAATAGGGCGCGTGCATCAGCATCGTGACTGTACCGGCGATCAACTCCTCAGCATCGGGCGCCGCTTTGATAGCCTCGAGCACACGGGTTTGCTTGCCCTTGGGATCCGTGAGGCTTTTCAGCAGACGCTCGTCATGATTGCCGCGCACCGTCGCGAGCTGGCCCGCACGTGCGAGCGGAACCACTTGGCGCAGCACGCCGACGCTATCCGGCCCCTTGTCGACGAGATCGCCAAGCAGGACCGGGAATGCGTCAAGCCGCGCTATCTGAGCCAGCGCATCAGAGAGAAAATCGGCCATGCCATGCACATCGCCGATGGCGACAAGGGGCCTTGCTGGGTCCGGCAAATTCATGTGGCGGGTTGCTTCCAAGGGTCGTGAACCGTCCCGGACCTTCTGCCTCGCGCAAGCCATTTCGGCAATGGCTTGAAGCATTGCGGCCCCGCACCTAGTTTCAGTGCGCATACTTGAACGAAAGGCTGGCGAAATGGCGGACATTCAGGTCACACGGGAAGACGAGGGCTCGCGCGGCCGCTATGTCGCGCGCGTTGCCGGCAGAGAGGGCGAAGCGGAGCTGACCTACGTCGTGACGTCGCCCAACGTCGTGAGTGCCAACCACACCTTCGCACCGGGAAGCCTGCGCGGCTCTGGCGCTGCCCAGGCCCTGGTCGAGCGCCTCGTCGCCGATGCCCGCGCCGAGGGCCGCAAGATCATCCCGCTATGCTCCTATGTGGACGCGCAATTCGACCGCCACCCCGAGTGGGCCGGCGTGCGGGCGCGATAGCCGCTGATGAGCACGACAACCCCCAAGCTCCGCAAGCTCAAGCTCCCGGCAATCAGCCAGGATGTTGAAGTGCTGAAGCTCAATCCGAACGATCCCGAGGCGGAGGCACTCCTTGAATTGGCGGGCAACATCACGCGTGCCGCGCACTGCTCAATCCGGTATCGCCGCCACATGCTGTGGCTGCACGAGGTCATTCTGACATCCGGGGCGTTCGACCGGCTTGCCGCCGAAGCCGCGTCCGATAGGGACGCCGCGGCGCTGGCCTTGACCCCTCAGGAGTTCCTTGGCTTTCGCATCAGCCGCTGGCGCAGCTCAACGCCTGGCCTCGCTGGTGACGCGCCGAGGATGAATTATTGGACGCTTGTCCACGTCTACGCATACTACAAGCGCGAGCGCGCGAATTGTGCCGGAAACCGCGACGAAGCGCGCCGCGTCGTCGAGGTCTACCGCCAGATCCGCGCCCGGTACGAACCCGAGATCGAACTCGACCGCCGGGACAGCCTAGGCCTGGTCGTTCATTGAGCGGCCGGCGCAATCGCGTATCTCAAACGCACCCACCGGCATCAAATGGGCGCCGTCCACGCGTCTCCACCGACGGGCTATGATCCTGATCGAATGACGACCTTCACGCGCGCCGCTAAGCGACTGAAAAGCTTGGTGGAGCCGAGGGGAATCGAACCCCTGACCTCTGCAGTGCGATTGCAGCGCTCTCCCATCTGAGCTACGGCCCCTTTGAGGTGAGCGCATTTAGGGAGCGCCCGCACCCCTTGTCAACACGGCGGGTCAATTCCAGCCGCCAACGGAACCGTAGGGACGCCAGCGCCCGTCCGTGATGGCGTCCTTGCCGGCACAGACGCGCATGAGAGCGGGTCCTCTACGGGGCTTGCCGCAGGCGCCGGCGGGGCGCTACACAGTCGCGGCACCCCCGACCCGAGGCCCCGCGTCATGATCGAACTACTAAGCTTTATCAGCTATCTCATCACCCTCTATGTCTACGTGATCATCGCCGGTGTGATCATGAGCTGGCTGATGGCCTTCGGCGTCATCAATGCCTACAATCCGATGGTCCGTTCGATCTGGCAGGCGCTCAACGCCGTGACCGAACCGCTGTTGCGCCCGATCCGCGCCATGCTGCCGAACATGGGCGGCATCGACATTTCGCCGATCATCCTGCTGCTCGCCTGCACCTTCGTGCAGAGCGTGGTGCTGCCCAACATCGCGAAAGCGTTCGTGTGAGCCGGGCCGGCTCCGCGGGCCGCGCTGAGAACGCGGCCGGGCGGCCTTGGCGGCACGGCGACGCGTGCGTCATTGTGCGCTTTCGTTTAACGCCGAAATCATCCAAAGATACAATTGACGGGCTCGAAATGACTGCCGAGGGCCCGGCCTTCAAGGCGCGCGTGCGCGCCCTTCCCGAAGACGGCGCCGCCAATGCGGCACTCGAGACACTCGCAGCCGAGTGGCTCGGCGTGCCCAAGACGAGCGTGCGCCTCGTCTCAGGAAGCAAATCGAGGGTGAAAGCGCTCGCAATCGGCGGTGACACGACTGCCATAGAGGGCCGCCTGCAAACCGCATGGGAAGCAGAAAACGCCCCGTGACCCGATGTGACGTGATCCCGCGTGGATCGAAAAACAAAAACGAGAGAACTGGAGGAAGAAACGCCGATGACGGGCCCGAAAATCATTGACGGAAAAAAAATCGCCGCCGACGTGCGCGCGGAAGTGGCCGCCGAAGTGCAGCGCCTCATCAAGGAACATGGCCTGAAGCCGGGCCTTGCCGTCGTCCTGGTCGGCGAAGACCCCGCCAGCAAGGTCTATGTGAAGAACAAGGCCCAGCAGACCGTCGAAGTCGGCATGAATTCGTGGGAGCACCGCTTACCCGCCGAAACGAGCGAGGCCGAAGTGCTGGCCCTCGTCAACAAGCTCAATAACGATCCTGCGTGCCACGGCATTCTGGTGCAGTTGCCGCTGCCCAAGCACATCAATTCCGAAAAAGTGCTGAACAGCATTCATCCTGACAAGGATGTCGATGGCTTCCATCCCGTCAACGTCGGCCGGCTGTGGATCGGCGAGCGGGCACTGGTGCCATGCACACCGACCGGCTCGGTAATCCTGGCCAAAACGGTGGCGCCCTCGCTTGCCGGCATGAACGCGGTCGTCATCGGCCGTTCCAACATCGTCGGCAAGCCGGTGGCGGCGCTGCTGCTGCGCGAGAACTGCACGGTCACGGTCGCGCACTCGCGCACCCGCGACCTGCACAACGTCGTCAAAGGCGCCGATTTGCTTATCGCCGCCGTCGGCATTCCCGAGATGGTCCGCGGTGACTGGGTGAAGCCCGGCGCCATCGTCATCGACGTCGGCATCAACCGCATCACCGGCCCGGACGGCAAGGGCAAGCTGGTCGGCGATGTGAACTATGCGGAATGCGCAAAGGTCGCTGGTGCAATTACGCCAGTCCCAGGCGGCGTCGGACCGATGACCATCGCTTGCCTCTTGCGTAACTCGGCGCAAGCTGCTGCTATGCAAAAGGGCGTGAAGAGCGCCTTTGCGTGAGTGCTGCGGCCTTGGCGACGGGGCCGAATGAGCGAGGAGCGCTCATGCGAGCATCTCAGGATGCGATTTGAGGGTCAGGGGACAAACCTCTGGCCCTTTTTTGTTTGGCTGAGCTGAAGTTCGCCGCACACACGGACGCGCGAACTCAGGCCGCCCGGGCATGGCTCAAGGTTTCCGCGCGATAGCTCAGTGCTTCCGCCACGTGCATCCGGCCCACGGCCTCGACGCCGTCGAGATCGGCAATGGTGCGGGCGACCTTCATGGTGCGGTGAAAGCCGCGGGCCGACAGGTTGAGTGTGTCGGCCGCCTGTCGCAGCAGGGCGACGCCGGACTCGTCCGGCATCGCCATGGTCTCGAGCATATGGCCGCTGCAATCGGCATTGGTGCGCACGCCCTTCAAGCCCAGCGTGGCAAAGCGGGCGCGCTGGCGCTCGCGCGCCGCCAGCACCCGGGCGCGAACTTCGGCGCTGCCTTCCTTCGGTGCTGAGAGCACGAGATCGGCGGCGGAGACGGCCGGCACTTCGATCTGCAGATCGATGCGGTCAAGGAACGGGCCAGAAACGCGGGCCTGATAGTCGGCGGCGCAGCGCGGCCCGCGTTTGCACGACTGGCCCGGCGAGCCGCCGCCGCATTTGCACGGGTTCATGGCCGCGATCAGCTGGATTCTGGATGGGTATGAAATGCGGTGATTGGCGCGCGCGATCACTGTCTCGCCACCTTCGAGCGGCTGGCGCAGCGCATCGAGCACGTTGGGCTGAAACTCCGGCAACTCGTCGAGGAACAGCACGCCCAGATGGGCGAGCGACACCTCTCCCGGCCGCGGCCGCGACCCGCCGCCGACGAGCGCCGCCATGCTGGCCGAGTGGTGCGGCGCGCGGAACGGCCGCTCGACCGCGAGCTTGCCCCCCATCAGTTCACCCGCCAGCGAATGCACCATCGAGACTTCGAGAATTTCCTCCGCCGACAGGGGCGGCAGGATCGACGGCAACCTGGCGGCGAGCATCGATTTGCCCGAGCCCGGCGGGCCGATCATCAGCATGTTGTGGCCGCCGGCGGCGGCGATCTCCAGCACCCGCTTGGCCGCTTCCTGACCTTTGATGTCCTTGAGATCGGGCAGCACGCGTTCGGACGCGGCGATGTTCGGCTTCGGCCGCGTCAGGATCTGTTGGCCCTTGAAGTGGTTGACCAGCGACAACAGGTGCGGCGCGGCGAGAATATCGACCTGTTCGCCCGCCCAGGCGGCCTCCGCTCCGCAGGCTTCGGGGCAGATGAGACCTTTCTCTATGGCGTTGGCGCCAATGGCGGCCGGCAGCGCGCCCGGCACGGCGCGGATGGCGCCATCGAGCGCAAGCTCGCCTATGGCGGCATATCCGGAGATGGCATCGGGCGCGATCGCCTCCATGGCCGACATCATGGCGAGTGCGATCGGCAGATCGAAGTGGCTGCCCTCCTTGGGCACGTCAGCGGGCGCGAGATTGACGGTGATGTGCTTGAAGGGCAGGCCGAGGCCCACCGCGTGGAGTGCGTTGCGCACCCGCTCCCGGCTTTCCGCCACCGCCTTGTCCGGCAGACCGACGACGGCGAAGGTCGGCGCGCCCGGCGTGATGCGGACCTGGACTTCGACCGGCCGGGCCTCGACCCCGATGAACGCCAGCGTGGAAATCTGCCCGTACATGCCCGCCCCTCCAGTCCGGCAGGAGGCTAATCCGGGGGCGGAATACTGTCAAGAACAAAAAAGGAACATGAGGTTTCGACAATCAGCAATTCTACTGCCGACCGCCCACTGTCACCCCGTCCCCTTCGTCACCGCCGGACCTTGCCGGCCTTACCCACCTTCTTCTCCACCGCATCCCAAATCATCGCCGCGATGTCGTTGCCGCCGAAGGCCTTCACCTGACGGATGCCGGTTGGCGAGGTGACGTTGATCTCGGTGAGAAAAGGGCCGATGACGTCGATGCCGGTGAACAGCAGCCCGCGCTTCTTTAACTCCGGTTTCAGCCGGGCGCAGATTTCCAGATCGCGCGCCGAGAGTTCCACCGGCGCCGCCGTGCCGCCGACGTGCAGGTTGGACCGCGTCTCGCCCTTCTGCGGCACGCGATTGATGGCGCCCGCGACTTCGCCATCGACAAGGATGATGCGCTTGTCGCCGTCCTTCACTTCCGCCCGGTATTCCTGAACCATGAACGGTTCGCGGAACACGGTTTGAAACAGCTCGACCAGCGAGGAGACGTTGCCGTCCCCCGGCTTCAGGCGGAACACGGCGGCGCCGCCGTTGCCGTAGAGCGGCTTGACGATGATGTCCTTGTGCTTGGCGCGGAAGGCGATGACGTCGTCGAGCGAACGCGTGACGAGCGTCGGCGGCATCAGATCGAGAAAGTCGAGGACGAACAGTTTTTCCGGCGCGTTGCGAACATGCGCCGGATCGTTGACGACCAGCGTTTTCGGATGAATGCGTTCGAGCAGGTGCGTGGTCGTGATGTAGGCCATGTCGAACGGCGGGTCCTGGCGCAGAAGCACCACGTCACGCTTGCTCAGATCCTCGACGCGCGGGTTACTCAACGCGTAGTGATCGCCAGCCTTGTCCTGCACCTTCAGCGTTTGGCCGCGGGCCAGAAGCTTGTCGCCGTGCAGCGCCAAATTGTGCGGCGTGTAATAGAAGATATCGTACCCGCGCTTTTGCGCTTCGAGCAAAATGGCGAAGGTGGAATCGCCCTTGATGTCGATCTTGTCGATCGGGTCCATCTGGGCGGCGATGCGCAGGGGCATGGAGGAAGCGCTCATTCTCTAGATGTTCGAGGAGTAACCGGTCCCTGTCGTAGCACAGGCGCGGCGCCGTTTGAATCGCGCCAGACAGCAAACCGGGGTTTTGCGCAAAAAGCACGGAAAACGCCGGCCAAAGTTAAGCCGTACTGAAACGCCGGGATTGGCGCTCCGTTAGGTCCTTCACATTATGATGACCGGCGTTCCAGTCGTCGATTTTATCCGGCACCCGCCATGTCATTGTTCTTCGATCTGCCGCCGCTGCCTGCAGCTCAGACGCCTGCACAGTCAGGTGCCGAGCGGCGCGCGCATGTGCGCCACGAGGTTGACTATCCTGCCATCGTGCGAGCATCTGGCCGCGCCGACATTGCCGCCCGCGTGCGCGATGTGTCCGCCATGGGCGCGTTGGTCGAAGCGCGGACCGGCACACCGTTGCCGGAAACGTTCCGGCTCATCATGCCCGATCAGATGTTCTCCGCCGATTGCGAAGTGCGCCACCGCACCGATGGCCGCGTCGGCGTGCTGTTCACCTCCAACCGGCTCGAAGCGATGTCTCGGTTTGGCTGAGCGCGCTACAGGAAGTTATAGGGATCGACGTCCAGCGTGATGCGCACGTCGCCCTTGATCTTGGGAACGTCCGCCGACCATGCGCGCAGATAAGCCTGCAGATCGACATCGCGCGGGGCCTTGACCAGCAGCCGCCAGCGATGCCGGCCGCGCACCACCGCGATGGGTGCCTCTGCGGGGCCGAGTACGGCGATCTTTTCTGCTTTCGGCGCGGCGCGAGCCACCTCGCGCGCCGAGCGCTCTGCGAGCTCCTTGTCGCGCGCCGAGACGATCAGGGCCGCAAGCCGGCCGAACGGCGGCAGGCCGCCCTGCTGGCGCGTTCTGATCTCATAGTTGATGAAAGCCTCACGGTCGCCGGCGACGATCGCCTGCATCACCGGGTGCTCTGGCAGATGCGTCTGCACGAAGCCTCGGCCGACAAAATGCGTGCGCCCGGCGCGGCCTGTCACCTGATGCAAGAGCTGAAACGTGCGCTCGGCCGCGCGCGGATCGGCGCCGTGCGCCAGACCCAGATCGCCATCGACGACGCCGACCAATGCAAGATCAGGAAAGTTGTGGCCCTTGGCGACGATCTGCGTGCCGATGATGATATCGACCTCGCGCGCCTCGATTTTATGAATCATCTCGCGCATTTCGGTGAGGCCGGGGATCAGGTCCGACGACAGCATGGCGACGCGCGCTTCAGGAAACCTCTCGGCGACTTCTTCGGCCACGCGCTCCACGCCCGGGCCGCAGGCAATGAGGCTCTCGGGCGCGGCGCACTTGGGGCACTTCTCCGGCAGCGACAGCGAGAAGCCGCAGTGATGGCAGTTCAAGCGCTTTTTGAAGCGGTGCTCGACCAGCCAGGCGGAACATTGCGGACATTCGATGCGGTGGCCGCACGAGCGGCACAGCGTCAGAGGCGCATAGCCGCGACGGTTCAAGAACAGCAGCGATTGGCGGCCCTGGGCGAACGTGTCGCCCATGGCTTCGACGAGCATGGGCGCGATCCACTTGCCTTTGTCAGGCTGCTCGCGCCGCAGATCGATGGCTGAAACATCCGGCAGCGCCACGCCCGAAAAGCGCCCCGGCAGAACGATATGGCGATAGCGCCCGGTCTGGGCGTTGACGTGGCTTTCGATCGACGGCGTGGCAGAGGCAAGAACGACTGGAAACTTGCCGATGTTGCCGCGCACGACGCACATGTCGCGGCCCTGATAATGCACCCGGTCATCCTGCTTGTAGCCCTGGTCGTGCTCCTCATCGATGACGATGACCTTAAGATCGGGATAGGGCAGGAACAGAGCCGAGCGGGCGCCGACGACGCAGCGCACGCCGCCCTTGGCGACGCCGCGCCAGATGCGGCCGCGTTCTGCTGCCGGCAAAGCCGAATGCCATTCGACCGGCTTGACGCCGAAGCGGCGCTCGAAGCGGTCGAGAAACTGGCTGGTCAGCGCGATTTCAGGCAGCATGATGAGGGCCTGATGCCCGGCTGCGAGCGTGCGGGCGACGGCTTCGAAATAAACTTCGGTCTTGCCCGAACCGGTGACGCCGTCGAGCAGCGACACGGAAAAGGCATCCGCATCGACGGCGCTGATCAGCGCTTCGACAGCGCGTTGCTGGTCGGCGGTGAATTCGGTGACGCGGTGCGCGGGATTGGGGCGCGGGAACTGCCGCTCGGGGATTGCGACCTCGACCAGCGCGCCGACACTGACAAGCCCATCGATTACGGCGGTCGAGCAGCCCGCGAGCTGCGCCAGCTCCGACTTGGCGCGAATGGCGCCGTCGCCCGCGCAGTCGAGCACCTTGGTCCGTGCCGCCGTCGTCCGCGTCAAAGGCGGCGCGCCCTCGACGATTGAGACGCCGAAGCGCGGCTTGGCGGGTTCAAACGCCTCCTGCGCGCTCATCATCATCCGCACCACCATGCCGAGGGGCGCGAGGGTGTATTTCGCCACCCATTCGGCAAAGCGCAGCGAGATTAAAGGCAGCGGCGGCACTTCGAGCGCGGCGGCCAGCGCTTTCAATTTTTTGGGGTCAACCGGCTTCTGCTCACCCTTGGCTTCGTCCCAGACGATGCCGATCCGGGTTTGGGGGCCAAAGGGCACCAGCACGAACGATCCCGGCGCGGCCTCGAACCCGGCGGGCACCACGTAATCATAGGTCTGATCGAGGGCGACCGGCATTAGAACCGGCACGGTCGGCCCGGCCGCCGCCGGGGGGGCCGCGCCACCATTTTCCAATTTATCGAGCAGACTATCCAAATGGGCCGCCAAGAGACTAGAAGGGGGTCGAGAATCACTCATTTAACCTAGGCCCAGCCGTGCGGCGAGCTGAGGGCAGGGCCGGCATCAAGACCAACCGCACTTTGAGGACACCCGCTTCATGAAATTCTTCGTCGATACCGCAGATGTGGCCGAGATCAAGGAGTTGGCGGCGACCGGCCTGCTCGACGGGGTGACGACCAACCCGACGCTGGTGGCCAAGGCCGGCCGCGACTTCAAGGATATCATCGCCGAAATCTGCGCCGTGGTGCCGGGCCCGGTGTCGGCCGAAGTCGCCGCCACCGACTACGACGGCATGATGAAGGAAGCCAAGGTCCTCTCCAAGATCGCCAAGAACGTGACGATCAAGGTGCCCTTGACGCTCGACGGCCTCAAGGCCTGCAAGGCGCTGACCAGCGAAGGCACGATGGTCAACGTCACGCTCTGCTTCTCGGCCAATCAGGCGCTGCTCGCCGCCAAGGCGGGCGCCACGTTCGTCTCGCCCTTCATCGGCCGTCTCGATGATATCGGCCTCAATGGCATGGAGCTGATCCGCGAGATCCGCACCATCTACGACAACTATCCCGATCTCTCGACCGACATTCTTGCCGCCTCGATCCGGACCGTGAACCACGTCAAGGAAGCTGCCATGATCGGCGCCGACGTGGCGACCATTCCGCCCGGCATTTTGAAGGCGCTGGTCAAGCATCCGCTGACCGATTCAGGCGTCGCCACGTTTGTGGCCGATTGGAAGAAGACCGGGCAGAAGATCGTGTGATTGCCGCGCCAGTGGACAGCTTGCTGCTGCGCCACGCACATCCGCACTAGGGCTGCGGCGGCACGTGCGCCTGCAAGGCCGGGTCGCCGCAGGCCAGCGACCCGGTTGGCAGCGTCAGAAGAACCTCACTTCGCCGGTCCCGACATCAAGCATCGCCGAAGCAACGACGAGCTGCTTTGTATCGACGAGTTCCTTGATGACCGCGCTGCGCTCGACAAGCGCCTTGGCGGCAAGTTGCGCGTTCTTATCCGCGACCGATTGGACGTAGGATTTGTTCTTCGATGTCTTTTCGCTTCCTGCGGGATCGATCCCTTCCATGGAAGGTTTGATCTTGTCGAGCAACTGGGTGAGAAGCCCGAGTTGCGCTCCGTCGATCGCACCCTTGACCGCGCCGCACTCCGAATGACCGAGTACGACGATGGCCTTCGCCCCTGCGACTTTGGTGGCGAATTCCAGACTGCCGATGATGTCGTCGTTTACGAAGTTTCCGGCGATGCGAGCCGAAAAAATGTCGCCGATATGCTGGTCGAAAATCAACTCTGGTGAGCCGCGGCTGTCGATGCAGCCGACGACGGCCGCAAAGGGCGCCTGCCCCTTGCCGGTGTACTTGACCTGGGCCATCAAATCACAGTTGACCGATTTTCCGGCAACGAAGCGGGCGTTGCCGTCTTTCAGCATCTGCATGGCCGCCTCCGGCGTCGTCGCTTTCTGGCGATCCGCCGTGAATATCTCGCAGGCATCCTCTGCGCGCGCCGCGCCGGCAGTGAAGGCAGCCGATGCGACAGCCGTTCCCGCAATGAAAGTGCGTCTGGAAAACAAAATGAACCTCCCGTTTATCTTGATCCGTATTTGTTGGTACGGCGGGTTTTATGGTGATCAGGAGGTCGTTGAACAACGACACCCGGGCGCGGAACAGAGCAGTCTGCTGATAACTTTTTGTTGACCAGATAAACCCGGCAAGCAATTGATCAGTGATCAGTCGCACACCACTTCAGGATTTGTGGGCGGCCGCGGGAACGCGGCAAGGCGTGTGCGTGCCATATATGCCCGTCTCGGAGCCACGAGGCCTTGGTCAAGCATCCGCTGACTGATTCAGGCGTCGCCACGTTTGTGGCCGATTGGAAGAAGACCGGGCAGAAGATCGTGTGAGGGGAGCGGCCGCGAGGCCGGTCGACCGCTATGACCGCGGGGCAAGTCAAAAGCAACGGCTCAGCTTGCGATCCGGCGGACGATAAGTTTCTCGCATTGTTCTCGGCATTGGCGTCCTCGCCCCACGAGCCGGTCGAGGTGATCGAAACCCACGCGGCACGCGTCTATCTCGCCGGCCCAAAAGCCTACAAGATGAAGAAGCGCGTAAAGCTTCCCTACCTCGATTTTTCGAGCCTCGATGCCCGCCAGCGGATGTTGCTCCGGGAACTCGAGCTCAACTGCGGGCATGCGCCAGAGATCTACATCGGCGTGATGCCCATATCCCGCGCCAGTGACGGATCGCTCGCGCTTGGTCATGACGGGGAGATCATCGACTACGCGCTGGTGATGAACCGCTTCGAGCAGGACAGCGTTCTGGCGCGTGTTGCCGGGAGCGGCCCGCTTTCGCCGCCGTTGAGCAGAGCCCTTGCCGAGATGGTGGCCGCCTATCACCGCTGCGCCGCGATTGCGCGCGATGCCGACGGTGCCGGCATCATGCTTGCGACGATTGCGCAACTCGCCGATGAGCTTGCGGATGCCAAGGGGGCATCGACAGCAAGCGCCGCCGCCCGCTTCCGTGACCTGAGCTTCCAGGAGTTGGGCGCCATTTCGAGCCTGCTGAACCAGCGCGGCAGCAGCGGCCACGTCCGCCGCTGCCATGGCGATTTGCACCTCGGCAACATCGTCCTCTTGTCCGGCCGGCCCGTCCCGTTCGACGCATTGGAATTCGATGAGCGGTTGGCGACCATCGATGTTCTCTATGATCTTGCCTTCCTGATCATGGACCTCGATTTCCGCGGGGACCGGGCGGCCGCGAACCTGGTGCTGAACAGCTACATCGGCGCCGCCCCCGTGGGCGGCGAACTCGACGGATTAAAATGCTTGCCGCTCTTTCTCGCCACGCGCGCCGCAATCCGGGCGGTCGTCGCATCACAACGGGCGCGGCAACAGCCGATCGCGAAGAGCGCCGACGATGCGCGGGCGGCTGGGCGCTATCTCAACGCGGCCAACACCTACCTCAAGCCCCCGCGCCCAAGCCTCGTTGCCGTCGGAGGTCTTTCCGGAACCGGAAAATCAACGCTTGGCGCAGCTCTTGCGCCCCACATCGGCCCCGCCCCTGGCGCCTTGCACCTGCGCAGCGATGTTGAACGCAAGCGGCACTTCGGCGTTGCCGAGACGGAAAGGCTCACGGCCCAACACTACTCGGAGGCGATCTCAGGGACGGTCTATCGCATTCTGCTAGAGAAGGCCGAAAGCGCACTCAAGGCCGGTCATGCGGTGATCATCGACGCCGTTGCCGCCAAGCGCTCGGAACGGGATCAGATGGCAGCGCTTGCCCAAAGGACCGGCGCCGTCTTTGCCGGGCTATGGCTCGAATGCCCGTTCGCAACCATGGTCGAGCGCGTCGCGGCGCGCCATGGCGATGCGTCCGATGCCGATGCCGCCGTCGTTGCGGCCCAGTCGCACTACGACATCGGCAAGGTGACCTGGGCCGTCATCGACGCCAGGGGCGCGCCGGCGGACCTGCTTGAAGCCGCCAGGACCCAACTCCGCAGCGCCGGCCTCATCCCATAACGATTAAGAAATCAGCACTCTCGCGGGAAAGTGAAAGGGCGTGGCCCGCCTCGTGATTGCAACGTTGATCTCGATCAAGCGGGCAACGCACCGCACCGACATAGTCGCCTCCAATCGCGCGGGCCGCCTGCCGCCCAGGCCGTCCGCGCGCACAACAATTGGTTTGGAGGAAAGCCGCCTATGAACGAACATGTCCGCAAATTCACCAAGGTCGAGGCGCCCTGGTCGAAGGATGAATTCGAGGCCAATATCCGCGCCGTCGGTGTCGAGCGCTACCACGACAAGCACCCGTTTCATAAGCTCTTGCACGGCGGCAAGCTGAACAAGGGACAGGTCGCCGCCTGGGCGCTCAACCGCTACTGCTATCAGGAGGCCGTGCCGCGCAAGGACGCCGCCTTCATGAGCCGCATTCACGACCGCGAGCTGCGCCGCGAGTGGATCCACCGCATTCACGATCACGATGGTCTGCCGCCGGAAGAGCTGGGCGGCATCGAGCGGTGGCTGAAGCTGACCGATTGCCTCGGCCTCTCGCGCGACTACGTGACGAGCTTTGAAGGCGCGCTTCCGGCCACGCGTTTTGCGGTCGAAGCCTACGTCCGCTTCGTCGTCGAGCAGCCGCTCGTCGTCGCCGCCGCCTCGTCGCTGACCGAACTGTTCGCGCCCGCCATCCATCGCGAGCGCATCGCCGGCATGCTCGCCAACTACAATTTCGTCAACGACGAGGTGATGGCCTACTTCAAGCGCCGCCTGACGCAGGCCCCGCGCGACGTCGCCTTCACGCTCGAATTCGTCAAGGACAACGCCTATACACGGGAATTGCAGGAAGCCTGCGTCAACGCCGTCCGCTTCAAGTGCGATGTGCTGTGGGCGCAGCTCGACGCCCTGCATCACGCCTATGTGACGCCGGCGCTCATCCCGCCGGGCGCGTATGTCCCGGATCAATCGGCAGGTTGAGGATCATGGACGAGATCAACACCAGAGAATTTGCATCGAGCTCAGCGCCGGCCGCGGCCAATACCGCGCCGTCGTGCGGGCGGGCCCCCATGGGCCTGCTTGCCGAGCTGACCCACCGCTGTCCGCTGCAATGCCCCTATTGCTCGAACCCCTTGGAGCTGGAACGCGTCAACGCCGAACTCACAACCGACGAATGGCGCAATGTGCTGCGTCAGGCGGGCGAGATCGGCGTGCTGCAGCTTCACCTCTCCGGCGGCGAGCCGTGCGTGCGCCAGGATCTGGAAGAGATCCTCGAAGCGGCGGTTGCGGCCGGGCTTTATACCAACCTCATCACCTCCGGCGTGACGCTGACGCGCGAGCGGTTGGAGGGTCTCGCCAAGCGTGGGCTCGATCACGTGCAGCTCTCCATCCAGGATGTCGACGGCGCCAATGCCGACCGCATCTCAGGCTACAAGGGCGGCAAGGAGAAGAAGCACGAGGTGGCGAAGTGGGTGAAGGAGCTGGGGCTGCCTCTGACGCTCAACGCCGTGGTTCACCGCCACAACATCGACAGTCTGGAACAGATCATCGACTATGCGGTCGAGATCGGCGCCGGCCGCCTCGAGGTCGCGCATACGCAATACTACGCCTGGGCGCTCAAGAACCGCGCTGCTCTGATCCCAACGCGCGAGCAGTTCCTGAAAACGGTGAAGATCGTCGAGGACGCGCGCCAGCGGCTCAAAGGCATTCTGGTGTTCGATTTCGTGGTCCACGATCACTATGCCGTGCGTCCCAAGCCCTGCATGGGCGGATGGGGTCGCAGCCTGATGACGATCACGCCATCGGGCAAGGTTCTGCCCTGCCATGCCTCGGAAACGATCAAGTGGCTGAAGTTCGATAACGTCAGGGACCGGCCGCTCTCCGACATCTGGCTCAACGGCCACGCCTTCCAGGCCTATCGCGGCACCGAGTGGATGAAGGAGCCGTGCAAGTCCTGCGACAGGCGCGAGATCGACTGGGGCGGCTGCCGCTGCCAAGCGCTCGCCATGACCGGTGACGCGGCCAATGCCGATCCGACCTGCGACAAGTCGGAGTATCACGCGGCCTTCCGCGCACTGGCAGAAAAGGAATCGCGGGAGGCCTCACCACCCTTCCTCTACCGGCGCATGGGCGCGCTGACACCCGCGGCTGAGTGAAACGACCGGGGCGCCTTGAGGCGCCCCGGTTTGCTTTCAGAATCTGGTCGTCAGCTCGGTCAGCCAATCGGGTGAGGCGGCAACGAGCACGGCTTCGAGCTGCTTGTCGAGGCCGGTGACCACCAGTCCGCCGATGAGGATAAGGGCGATGCCGAGCACGGCTTTGCCGCCGCTGCCAGCGCCCATCAGCCGGTTGCGCCAGCGGATCATCGCTTCCCGGGACAGCAAACCCAACAGAAGCAGCGGCACGGCCGCGCCGATGCCGAACAGGCCCATCGTCATTGCGACCTGTGGCAGATCCTTGCCCTGCGCCGCCAGCACCGATGCGGCGCCGAGCGTCGGCCCGACGCACGGGCTCCACACCACGCCGAGCAACAGCCCGAGCGCGAACTGACCGTTCAAACCCGAGGTGTCGAACCCGCCGTGGCGCGCGTCTGCCCACGAGGCCACGGGTGACGCCGCAGCCGCTACTGACGCCGACAGCGCCGGCACGCTCATGGCGAGGCCAATAGCGATGAGGACCAAGCCTCCGAAGGTGCGCAGCTGTGCGCCATCGAGCCCGACGCTTTGACCGGCGAGCGCGACGAACAAGCCAATGACGACGAACGAGATCGCAAGCCCGGCGCTAAGCGCCGCGGGGCCCCATTTCGACTGGCTGACCGCCGTGCCGAGAATGACCGGCAACAGTGGCAGCACGCAGGGCGACAGCGTCGAGAAGACTCCGGCCAGAAAGGCCAGTGACAGGCTCGCGATCATCGCACTGGCCCTACTTCAATGCCGATTGCACGACCGGCGCGATCGCATCCGGCTTGGTTGCGCCGACCACGCGTCCGGTCTCCGTTGCACCCTTGAAAACGATGATGGTGCTCTGGCTCTGCGCCTTGAACGCCTTAAGCGCATCTTTTTGAGTGTCGAAATCGACGTTGAACACCGCGACCTTGGCAAACTCCGCCTTCTTGCCCAGCTCATTCAACGTCTGATGCTGGGCCTTGCAGGTCGGGCACCACGGCGCCGTAACGTGGACGACGACCGGCGCGCCCGAAGCCTGGACCGCTTTGAAGGTGGCTTCATCGTAGGCCTTGGTCTCGAAGGCCGCTGCCGCGGCGGCTTGAGCCGCTATCAAGGCAAGAACGCTTGCGGCCTTAACCACACGGGTGCGAATTGACATCTCGATCTCCATAAAGCTGTGTCCCTATGCCAAGTTCGCGAAGATGGGGGCCTCTGTTACAAGGGGCCCCGAAGAGTTCAGTCTCAAGAGAGACGGCCGTGCCTGCCCTCAATGCCCCCTCAGCCGACCTGATCCACCGCTTCATCGCCATCGTCGGCGAAGCGCACGCCGTGACGGCCGGCGTTGACCAGGAGCCGTATCTGAAGGAGTGGCGTGACAAGTACACCGGCAGAACTCCCGTGGTGCTGCGTCCCGGCACGACGGAAGAAGTGTCGTCGATCCTGAAACTCGCCAACGCGCACCGCATAGGCATCGTGCCACAATCAGGCAACACCGGTCTGGTCGGCGGGCAAATCCCTTCGATGAGCGGAACGGAAATACTGCTGTCTCTCACCCGCCTCAGGGCCGTGCGCGATGTCGATCCCGCCGGCGGCACCTTCATCGCCGAAGCGGGCGTGACGCTGGCCGAGGCACAGGCGACCGCCGAAAAGGTTGGCCGGTTCTTTCCACTGAGCCTCGCTTCGCAAGGCAGCTGCATGATCGGCGGCGTGCTGTCGACCAATGCCGGCGGTACGGCAGTGCTCGCCTACGGCAACGCCCGCCAGCTCTGCCTGGGGCTAGAAGTCGTGCTCGCCGATGGCCGCGTCTGGAACGGCCTCAGGCGGCTGAAGAAAGACAACAGCGGGTATGACCTGCGCGATCTGATGATAGGAGCCGAAGGCACGCTCGGCATTATCACCGCCGCGACGTTGAAGCTTCTGCCGCGTCCCGTCGAACAAGCGACGGCCATTGTAAGCTTCACAGATCTCGGCAAGGCGTTGGCGACGCTGCGCCTGGCCGAGGAGACGGCTGGAAGTTCACTCACGGCGTTCGAGTTCTGGGGCCGTGAAGTCATGGATTTTTCACTCAAGTATTGCGACGGCACGCGCGATCCGCTGGCCGCCAGATACCCGTGGTATGGCTTGATCGAAATATCGAGTACGCAAGGCGGCGGCCGCGCCAGCGAGCAGCTGGAAGCAATCCTCGTCAATGCAACCGAGGCCGCCTCCATCAGCGATGCAGCCATCGCCCAGTCACTCGCTCAGGCGCACAACTTCTGGCAGATGCGCGAGAGTTTCTCCTCGTCGCAGAAGCCCGCCGGCGGCAGCATCAAGCACGATGTCTCCGTGCCCATCGCCCGGATTGGTGAATTCATCGACAAGGCAGCGGCGATCATCGAAACGATCTGCCCCGGCGCCCGGCCTGTTCCCTTCGGCCACTTCGGCGACGGCAACGTGCATTACAACGTGTCCCAGCCTGAAGGCATGGACAAAACGGCGTTCCTGGCGCTGTGGGAGCCGATCACTCGTGCCATCCATGAACTGGTAGCGAGCCTAGAGGGTTCATTCTCGGCCGAACACGGCGTCGGCCAGATGAAGCGCGCCGACATGGCGGCGTTCAAGTCGCCGGTCGAGCTCGATCTGATGCGGTCGATCAAGACCGCGCTCGACCCAAACGGCATTTTGAACCCCGGCAAGGTGCTTTAGGGCGCCCCCTCTGATAGATTTAACGAATCGTTAAGACGATGTGCGCGAGTTTATCCGCGGCTCTGATCTAAGGCGCATCGATCCTGTGACGGCTTCGCTCGACGAAATCCTCTCAGACCCCGGCGAACTGGGTCTCGGCGACGATTTGCGCGATACCGTGCAACGTTGGCTCGATCATCTGACGCACGAAAGGAACCAGAGCGGCAAGACGCGCGAAGCCTACGAGCGCGACCTGCGCCAGTTCCTCGCCTTCCTCAAGAGCTACCTCGGCCACCCGCCGTGCCTGGGCGATTTCGCCCGGCTCGATGCAAAGACGTTTCGCGCTTTCCTGGCCCATCGCCGCAAGCAAGGCGCTATCTCACGGTCGCTCTCACGCTCGCTCTCGGCGCTGCGCATGTTCTTCCGCTGGCTTGAAGCCGACGAAATCTTAAGCAACCGCGCAGTGCGCCAGATCGCATTGCCCAAGGTACCGCATTCGGTGCCCAAACCTCTTAACGTCGAAGCGGCTTCCGCCGTCGTCGCGGCAACGCCCGGTGACGACTGGATCGCCGCGCGTGACCGGGCGGTGATGTGCCTGCTCTATGGCTGCGGACTGCGCATCAGCGAAGCGTTGTCGCTGACGCTGCGCACCGCTCCCATCAACGGCCGCGATGTCATGCTGATCTCGGGCAAGGGCGGCAAGGAACGCCTCGTCCCGGCGCTGCCAATCGTATCGGCAGCGCTCGAGACCTACATCCGGCAATGCCCCTATCCGATTGAACCGGACGGGCCGTTGTTTCTGGGCGCACGCGGAGGACCGCTGTCGCCACGGCTGATCCAGCTCGCCATGGCCGAACGGCGTTTAGAGATGGGGTTGCCCGACACGGCGACGCCGCATGCGCTGCGCCATTCCTTTGCCACGCACCTGTTGTCGGCTGGCGCCGACCTGCGGCAGATTCAGGAACTGCTCGGCCACGCGTCGCTATCGACCACGCAGATCTATACCGAGGTCGACCGTGAACGGCTGCTCTCGGTCTATGATGCCGCTCACCCCCGATCCCAACTCTGATCGGGGCGGCACGGAGCTGATCGACACCGTCTCAAATCTTGTGAAAGGCGTACCCATGAGACTTCCCCGCCCATTGAACCGCCCGGCTGCCGTCTGTGCCGCACTCTGGCTGGCACTGGCCGCGCCAGCCGTTGCCGAGACGGCACCAGCGCCCGCAGACTCACAGACCTGCGGCGGCATCGACGTGCTTGCGGAAGCTCAGACCAAGGACCCCGATCTCTATAAGACGGTGACGGATCAGGCCAAGGCGCTGGAAAATTCCGAGGCGCTGTTGTGGAAGGTCGAAAAATCCGGCGCGCCGGCCTCCTACGTGTTCGGCACCATTCACTTGAGCGACCCGCGTGTGACCACGCTGTCGCCGAAAGTGAAGGAGGCCCTTGGCGGCGCCAAGACCGTCGTGCTCGAATTCGTCGGCGGTCAGGATGCTGCCGTCACCGCCATGACGGCCAAGGCCGGCGAGCTGTTGGTCTATACCGACGGCACGACGCTTGAGTCGAAACTGTCGCCGGAGGATTTCGCCCAGGTCAAAGCGCTGGTCGGTAAGATGGGTTTACCGGGAGAAATCGCCGGCTTGATGCGGCCGTGGATCCTCAACATGCTGCTGTCGATTTCCGACTGCGAGCGCCAGAAGATGGAAAAGGGCGCAGAAGCGCTCGATGGCATGATCGAGAAGCAGGCGGCCGCCGAAGGCAAGACGCTCGCCGGGCTCGAGACGCCCGAGCAGCAATTGCAGGCGATGACCAGCATTCCCGAAGATCAGCAGCTGCAGATGCTGAAAGCGGGTTTGAAATACGCCCACCGCTCCAACGACATGATCGAAACGCTGGTGCAGATGTATCTGAAACGGCAGATCGGCGGCGCCATGCCGTTGCAGATCGCGCTCGCCGCAAAGGTCGGCACGCCCGCATCGGCCTATGACGGCTTCGTCAAACTTCTGCTCACCGACCGCAACGCCCGCATGCGGGACGCGGCCAAGCCGATCCTCGATAAGGGCGCCGCCTTCATCGGAGTTGGCGCCCTGCATCTGCCGGGCAAGGCCGGCCTCATCACCCTCCTGCGCGACGCCGGCTACACCGTGACAGCGGTGGAGTGAAGAGCAAGGGCGCGTCTGGCCGGTTCGAGAAACGAGAGCCGGGCGCACCAGCTACCAGCTACCAGCTACCAGCTATATGTGAATGGCGCGCTTGCCGGCGGCGAGCGCTGCTTCTTTCACGGCTTCCGACAGTGTGGGATGCGCGTGGCAGGTGCGGGCCAGATCTTCGGCCGAGCCTGAAAACTCCATCAGCACCGCCGCTTCGGCGATCAACTCGCCCGCGTTGGCGCCGATGATGTGAACGCCGAGCACGCGATCGGTCGCAGTATCGGCAAGCACTTTGACGAAGCCTTCGGTGGTGCGATTGACCTTGGCGCGGCCGTTGGCGGTGAACGGGAACTTGCCGACGGTGTAGGCGATGCCCGCGGCCTTCAATTCGTCCTCTGTCTTGCCGACGCTGGCGACTTCGGGCTGCGTGTAAATGACGTTAGGGATCACGTCGTAGTTCACATGCCCCGCCTGGCCGGCGATGATCTCGGCCACGGCCACGCCCTCGTCCTCGGCTTTGTGGGCGAGCATGGGCCCGGCGATGACATCGCCGATGGCGTAGACGCTGGCGACGGATGTGTGGAAATGACCATCGACCAGGATGCGCTTTTTGGCGTCCATGGCGATGCCGGCTTCGGCGAGACCCAAGCCTTCCGTATAAGGCACGCGGCCGACGGCGACGAGTACGACATCGGCGGCAATCCGCTCGGCCTTGCCGCCCTGGGCCGGCTCGACCGTGGCGATGATGCCTGCTGGCAGCGTCTCGATGCCCGTGACCTTGCTGCCCAGGCTGAACGAAATGCCCTGCTTTTCGAGTATGCGCTGGAACGAGCGCGCGACTTCCGCATCCATGCCGGGCAGGATGCGATCCAGATATTCGACGCAAACGACATCCGCGCCAAGCCGCCGCCACACCGATCCCAGCTCAAGACCGATGACGCCGGCGCCGATGACGAGAAGTTTGGAGGGGACCTCGACGAGATCGAGCGCGCCGGTCGACGAGACGACGCGCTTTTCGTCAATGACGATGCCGGGAAGCCGGGCGACATCAGAGCCGGTGGCGATGACGATCGACTTCGCCTCGAGCGTCGATGTCTCGCCATTCATGAAAGTCACGCCGACCTTGCCGGGCCCGGCGATGCGGCCGGTACCGTGGAAGCTGTCGATCTTGTTCTTTTTAAAGAGGTAGGCGACGCCATCGGTATTGCCTTTGACGCCATCGCGCTTATAGGCCTGCATCTTGGCGAGATCGAGCTTGGCGGAGACCTCGATGCCCATGGCCGCGAAGGCGTGATTGGCCTCGTCATAGGCTTCAGACGCATGTAGCAGCGCTTTTGAGGGAATGCAGCCGACGTTGAGGCAGGTGCCGCCGTGGGCCGGCCGCTTCTCGACGACGGCGACCTTCATGCCCAACTGCGCGGCGCGCACGGCGCACACATATCCGCCAGGGCCCGAGCCGATGACGATGAGATCGTAGGGTCCGGCCATGATCTAGAGTTCCAACAGGAAGCGTTGCGGATCTTCGAGGCAATCCTTGACGCGGACGAGGAAGGTGACCGCCTCCTTGCCGTCGACAATGCGGTGATCGTAGCTGAGCGCCAGATACATCATCGGCCGCGCCACGATCTGCCCGCCACGGACAACGGGGCGCTCCTCGATGCGGTGCATGCCGAGAATACCGGACTGCGGCGCATTGAGAATCGGCGTCGACATCAGCGACCCGTAGACGCCGCCGTTCGAAATCGTGAACGTGCCGCCCTGCATGTCCTCGATCGACAATTTGCCGTCACGCGCCCGCTTGCCGAATTCGGTGATCTTCTGCTCGATCTCGGCGAGCGTCATGCGATCGGCATCGCGCACCACCGGCACCACGAGGCCCTTCTCGGTGCCGACGGCGACGCCGATGTGATAGTAATTCTTGTAGATCAGCTCATCGCCGTCGATTTCAGCGTTGACGGCGGGAACGTCGCGCAGTGCCTGAATGCAGGCCTTCACGAACAGGCCCATGAAGCCCAGCTTGACGCCGTGCCGCTTCTCGAACTGATCCTTGTATTGATTGCGCAGCGCCATCACCGCGCTCATGTCGACGTCGTTGAACGTCGTCAGCATGGCGGCGGTGTTCTGCGCATCCTTCAAGCGCCGGGCGATGGTCTGGCGCAGGCGGGTCAACTTCACACGTTCCTCGCGCGCCGCATCCGCGCCCGAGGCCGGCAGCTTGACCTCGCGCAGTTGCACCGGCGGGGAAACGACGACGGCTTGCGCGGGCGCGTCTTTCAGCGCGGGCGCGGGTGCCGGTGCTTGCGGAGCCTGCGCCTTGGCTGCGGCGTGCGCGACATCGCTCTTCAACACCTGTCCGCGCTTGCCGGACCCTTCGACATCGGCGGCTTCGAGCCCGGCCTCGGCAAGCGCCTTGCGGGCAGCTGGACCGGGCGGAACCGCTGTGGCTGCCGCAGGCGCCTTGGCAACGGGAGCAGGTGCGGGTGATGGTGCAGCGGCAGCAGGAGACGGTGCCGGCTTTGGTGCCGCCGGTGGCTCTGCTGCAGCAGGTGCCGGCGCCTTGACGGCGGCGACCGATGCTCCCGGCGCCACGCCTTCACTCAAGGCCGCAATCACCGCGCCGACGGCGACTGTGGTGCCTTGCTTGGCCACGATATCGCTCAAGACGCCGGCGGCCGGTGCCGGCACTTCCACCGTCACCTTGTCGGTCTCGAGCTCGACCAGCGGTTCGTCCGCCTTGACAGTATCGCCGGCCTTCTTGAACCACTTGCCGACGGTGGCTTCCGTGACGCTCTCGCCCAGTGTGGGAACGCGAATTTCAATCGACATGTCCGTCCTCGAATTGCGTTAGGAGCCGAGCGCGTCGGCGACGAGCGCGGTCTGCTCTTTGATGTGCTGCGACAGAAGTCCGGTCGCGGTCGACGCGGTGGCGGGGCGTCCGGCATAGCGCGGACGCTGGTGAATATAGCCCAAGTGACGCAACACCCACTCGATGTTGGAATCCATGAATGCCCAGGCGCCCATGTTTTTGGGTTCTTCCTGACACCAGACGATCTCGGCAAACTTGAAGCGGCCAAGCTGCTGGATCAAGGCGCGGGCAGGGAATGGGTAGAGCTGTTCGACGCGCAGCAGATAGACATCGTCGCGCTTTTGCGCATCGCGCGCCTCAAGCAGATCATAATAGACCTTGCCTGAGCAGACGATGACCCGGCGGATCTTGTCGTCCGGCTGCAATTTCAGATGCGAACTGCCGAGTTCCGCATCGTCCCAAAGCAGGCGATGGAAGCTCGAGTCCGGCCCAAACTCGGACAATTTCGAGATGACCCGCTTGTGCCTCAATAGTGACTTCGGCGTCATCAGGATCAGCGGCTTGCGGAAGTTGCGATGCAGCTGGCGGCGCAGGATGTGGAAGTAGTTCGCGGGCGTCGTGCAGTTGGCAACCTGCCAGTTGTCTTCCGCCGAAAGCTGCAGGAAGCGCTCAAGTCTAGCCGAGGAATGTTCCGGCCCCTGGCCTTCGTAGCCGTGCGGCAACATGCAGACGAGGCCGGACATGCGCAGCCACTTGCGCTCGCCCGACGACAGGAATTGATCGAAGATCACCTGCGCGCCATTGGCGAAATCACCGAACTGGGCTTCCCACATCGTCAGGCAATTGGGCTCCGACAGCGAGTAGCCGTATTCGAAGCCCAGGATCGCCTCTTCCGACAGCATCGAGTTGATGACTTCGAAGCGGGCCTGGTTCGCAGCCAGATGTTTGAGCGGCGCGAAGCGCCGGTCATTGTCCTGATCGACGAGCACGGCGTGGCGCTGCGAGAAGGTGCCGCGCTCCACATCCTGACCCGACAGGCGGACCGGATAGCCTTCCATCAACAAGGTGCCGATGGCCAGGTGCTCGGCCATGGCCCAATCGATGCCCTCGCCGCTCTCCACCATTTCGCGGCGGCGCTCGAGCAGCTTGCCGATGGTCTTGTGGGCGCGGAAGTCGTTGGGAATGGTCGTCGCACGGCGGCCGACATCCTTCAACCTTTCGAGGTCGCAGCCGGTGTCGGCGCGCCAGTCGCCGGACCCCGGCCGTTGCAGACCCGACCAGCGTCCGTCCAACCAATCGGCCTTGTTGGGCTTGAAGGCGTCGGACTGCTCGAATTCGGCGTCGAGATTGCCACGCACCTGGCGCTTCATCTCATCGACGTCGGATTGGACCATCACCCCTTCATCGATCAGGAACTTCGAATAGAGCTCTACGACGGTCGGGTGCTGCTTGATGCGCTTGTACATCGCCGGCTGGGTGAACAGCGGCTCGTCGGTCTCGTTGTGGCCGAAGCGGCGGTAGCAGAACATGTCGATGACGACCGGTTTCTGGAACCGCTGGCGGAACTCGGCGGCGATCTTGGCGACGTGGACAACGGCTTCGGGATGGTCGCCGTTGACGTGGAAGATGGGCGCCTCGATCATCAAGGCAACGTCTGAACAGTAGGGCGACGAACGCGACAGGTGCGGCGCGGTCGTAAAGCCGATCTGATTGTTGATGACGAAATGGATCGAGCCGCCGGTGCGGTGACCGCGCAGACCTGAAAGGCCGAAGCATTCGGCCACCACGCCCTGGCCGGCGAAGGCCGCGTCGCCATGGATCAGAAGCGGCATCACCGGAGTACGCTCGCCCGGCGAGCAGCCGTGCTGGTCCTGCTTGGCGCGGACTTTGCCCAGCACCACCGGATCGACGATTTCCAGATGCGACGGGTTGGCGGTTAGCGACAGGTGTACGGTGTTGCCGTCGAACGACCGGTCGGACGACGCGCCCAAGTGATATTTGACGTCGCCCGAGCCTTCGACGTCGTCGGGCTTGAACGAACCGCCCTTGAACTCGTTGAAGATGGCGCGCAGCGGCTTCGACATGACGTTGGCGAGCACGTTCAAGCGACCGCGGTGGGCCATGCCGAGCACGATCTCCTTGACGCCCAGATGGCCGCCGCGCTTGATGATCTGCTCCAGCGCCGGGATCATGGCTTCGCCGCCGTCGAGGCCAAAGCGCTTGGTGCCGGTATATTTGATGTCGCAGAACTTCTCGAACGTTTCCGCTTCGATCAACTTGCGCAGGATGGCCTTGCGGCCTTCCACGGTGAAGTTGATGTCCTTTTCCGCGCCTTCGATGCGCTGCTGGATCCAGCCCTTTTGCGCCGGGTCTGTGATGTGCACGAACTGATAGCCGACATGGCGGCAATAGGTGCGGCGCAGGATGGCGAGGATCTGGCGCATGGTCGCCGTCTCGAGTCCCATCACCCGATCGATGAACACCGGCCGGTCGAGATCGGCGTCGGTAAAGCCATAGGTCTCCGGCATCAGCTCGCGGTGGACGCGCCGGTCGGCAAGTCCCAACGGGTCAAGATCGGCGGCCAGATGGCCGATGACGCGATAGGCGCGGATCAGCATCAAAGCGCGGATCGAATCCTGCGTGGCTCTGAGAGACGCGGCAGGCGAGAGTTCAAAGCCTGCGAAATGCGAGCGCGCCTCGATCTTGGCGCGGATGGTGCGCTCGGCTTCGCCGTAGTCGCCGGTCAGCGCGCCGACCAGATCCTTGTTTACCGCGCTGTCATTGATAATGGTTGCCAGAGGCAGTGCCCAGGCCGGACCGCCGGGCGTGCTCGATCCGGGCGGCAAGGGTTCCTTCAAGCTTTCGAAGAACCGGCGCCACTCGTCACTCACGGCACCGGGATTGCGCTCGTACTGAGCCTGCATTTCCTCGATGTAGGGGGCGTTGGCGGCATTCAAGAAAGACGTGCGCAAGAAACTTTCGTTCAGCGCTTGTCGTGACATGTAAGGCGATCCTTTCGTGGCTCCAGCACTTTCGTCCGGCAGTTTTGAAATGGACGGACGGCCGGTATACGCCGCCCTGGATATGTCTACGCGGGAAGGGGCTGCCTAGCCCTTCAACACCTCAACCAGTGTTTTGCCGAGTGCGGCCGGGCTCGGCGAAATTGCAATGCCCGCAGCCTTCATGGCGGCGAGCTTGTCTTCGGCCTTGCCCTTGCCGCCAGAGATGATGGCGCCGGCGTGGCCCATGCGGCGGCCGGGCGGAGCGGTGACGCCGGCGATGAAGCCGGCCATCGGCTTCTTGCGGCCTTTGGCGGCTTCCTTTTTAAGGAATTCAGCCGCGTCTTCCTCGGCCGAGCCGCCGATTTCGCCAATCATGATGATCGACTTTGTCGCCGGGTCCGACAGGAAGAGATCGAGTACGTCGATGAATTCGGTGCCCTTGACCGGGTCGCCGCCGATGCCGACCGCCGTCGTCTGGCCGAGGCCGACATCGGTCGTCTGCTTGACCGCTTCATAGGTAAGCGTGCCCGAGCGCGAAACAATGCCGACGGAACCCTGCTTGAAAATGTTGCCCGGCATGATGCCGATCTTGCACTGGTTGGGGGTCAAGACCCCCGGGCAATTGGGACCGACAAGCCGCGATTTCGATCCATCGAGCGCCCGCTTGACCCGCACCATGTCCATCACCGGAATGCCTTCGGTGATGCAGACGATGAGCGGCACTTCCGCATCGATGGCTTCGAGGATCGCATCGGCGGCAAACGGCGGGGGAACATAGATCGAGGTGGCGGTGGCGCCGGTCTTGGCGACCGCCTCGCCAACGCTGTCGAACATCGGCACTTCGGACAATTCAGCATCCGGATGCTTGGTCCCGCCCTTGCCGGGGGTCACGCCGCCGACAATCTGGGTGCCATACTCTTTGGCCTGCTTGGTGTGGAAAGTGCCCTGGCTGCCGGTGATGCCCTGGCAGATCACCTTGGTGGTCTTATCGATCAGAATGGCCATTGCCGCCCCGTTACGTCCCGCGCTGATGCATTTGCACTTACCACGACGTTTTGCAGCGCAGCAAGGGCGCATGCTCCAAATTCGACCATTGGCCAGAGTGGAGGCACGGCGTCTGCACTTTCTTGATGCATCAGGCTCGCAGGCCCAATTTATGGGCGGCTCTTGAGGACGGTGGCAAATGCCGTGGCTGCACCCAGGAACGCGCCGAGCGCCGCGAGCAACCCCCCAACCACGACCGCGTTGCCGGCGACCGAGTTATAGAAGTCATCGGGGGAGAGGGAACCGGCTTTGGTGGCCCAGTAGATGCCCCAGGCCGCGCTGCCGCCGATGAGAACGGCGGCAATGAGGACGCCCGCCGCAAACCGTCCGGCCGCCCGGCCCCGCGCAAGCGTGATACCCGCGATGGTCGCGAAGCTCAGGACGAAGCTCAAGATGATGGCAATGAGGACGACGCGGGCCATTCAAATGCTCGATCGGGCAACGTTTTCGGAAGGGGCTCGACGGCTCTGCTTTGCTTATTTGTTTAAGAGATGAATGGGTTCAAGACCTTGACCGTGCCATACGTCTGGTCGTGATTCATATCCTCCGAATAAACCACCCCGGCACCCAGCGCCTCGGCGGCGGCGATGATGGCGCCGTCCCAATAATTGATCTGGTAGCGCACTGAAATTGCCGCGCCGCGTTTGACGAGCCCGGAGTCAATAGCAACGCACGGAAGCTGCTCGAGCCGTTCGATCCAGGCCAGCGCTTCGGCAGGTGCCATCGGTACTCTGACCTTATGGGTCACGACCGAATAGAATTCGGCCAGCACTTGCGCCGACAGCCCAAATTCAGTTCGGCCGATGAGGTCAACTGCCTTTGCCTTTTTTGCCCGCTGCGCCGCGTCGCTTGTCGCCGCGTACACCAGGACGTTCGAGTCGACGAAGGCTGGCACGGTCATAGATGTCTTCCCGGTTCCACTTCCAACCCGGACCAGGGTCCCAGGTCGAGCTTTGGGCAAGCTCCACCAACTCCATGCGCGCCTTAGCCGACCGGTCATCTTGTTCGGCCAGCCGGGTGAGATACTCACGCACCAGCGCATTCACCGTCGTGTCCTTGCGCGCCGCCGCGCGCCGAACCTTGGCAAGCACCTTCTCATCGACGGCGAGAGTGATGTTTTTCATGCTCCACAGGATATGTGGAGCTGTGTAATTTGTCAATGTTTGCGGTGCGCGCGCGAAAAGAGGGCCCGAGTTTCGGGCCCTTTGCTGTTACGAACGATAGCCAAACGGCTCAAGCCGCCTTCTTCACTTCGTCCGTAATCTTCTTGGCCGCGTCGGCCAGATCGTCGGCGGGGATGATCTTCAAGCCCGAGGCCTTGAGGATCGTCTTGCCCAGTTCGACGTTGGTGCCTTCCAGGCGCACGACGAGAGGCACCTTGATGTCCATCTCGCGCGCCGCCGCGATCACGCCCTCGGCGATGATGTCGCAACGCATGATGCCGCCGAAGATGTTGACCAGAATGCCCTTCACCGCCGGATCGGCGAGGATGAGCTTGAAGGCTTCGCGCACCTTTTCTTTCGAAGCGCCGCCGCCGACGTCGAGGAAGTTCGCTGGCTCGGCGCCATAGAGCTTGATGATGTCCATGGTCGCCATGGCGAGGCCGGCGCCGTTGACGAGGCAGCCGATGTTGCCGTCGAGCTTGATGAAGGCGAGGTCGTGCTTGGAGGCTTCGATCTCGGCCGGGTCTTCCTCGCCCAGATCGCGATAGGCCACGATCTCAGGACGGCGGAACAGCGCGTTTGAATCGAAGTTCATCTTGCCGTCGAGACAGACGAGCTTGCCATCCCTGGTGACGATGAGCGGGTTGATCTCGAGCAGGCTCATGTCCTTCTCGACCACCATGCGATAGAGATTTTCGATGATCTTCGAACACTCTTTCACCTGATCGCCCTTGAGGCCGAGCGCGAAGGCAATCTTGCGGCCGTGGAACGGCTGATAGCCGGTCGCCGGATCAATTGTCATGGTGTGGATTTTTTCCGGCGTGTCGTGGGCCACGTCCTCGATGTTCATGCCGCCGGCCTGGCTGGCGATGAAGGCAACGCGCGAGGTGGCGCGGTCGACCAGCGCGGAGAGATAAAGCTCGCGATCAATCTGCGAGCCGTCCTCGACGTAGAGGCGCTTGACGACGCGGCCGGTGGGGCCGGTTTGTACCGTGACGAGCGTGTTGCCCAGCATTTCGGTGGCGAATTTCTTCACTTCGTCGATCGACTTGGCGAGACGCACGCCGCCTTTTTCTCCCGCCGCCTTTTCCTTGAACGAACCCTTGCCGCGGCCACCGGCGTGGATCTGTGCCTTTACCACCCACACGGGGCCGGGAAGCTTCTTTGCCGCCGCGACGGCTTCATCGACGCTGAACGCTGCGTGCCCGCTCGGCGTCGGGATGCCGTACTGACGATACAGTTCCTTGGCCTGGTACTCGTGGATGTTCATGAGTCATTTTTCTCCGAGAGAATCTTGTTCTCCCTCTCCCTTTGGGGAGAGGGTTGGGGTGAGGGGGTGGACTCTCGCAAAATTCCAGAAGCCCGCCCCCTCACCCGGCGCCTTGCGCCGGCCTCTCCGCAGGGGGAGAGGCGAACTAAGCCAGCGCCGGCTGGATTTTCTTGCACGCGTCGATCAGGCCCTGCACAGATGCGACCGACTTGGCGAACATGTCCTTCTCGCCAGCGTCCATCGAAATTTCGACGACCTTTTCGACGCCGCCTGCGCCGATGATGACGGGCACGCCGACGTAAGTGTCCTTCAAGCCGTACTGGCCGTTGCAGTAAGCGGCGCAGGGCAGCATGCGCTTCTTGTCCTTCAAATAGCTCTCAGCCATCGAGATGGCTGACGCGGCCGGCGCATAGAACGCCGAGCCGGTGCCCAGAAGCGCGACGATCTCGCCGCCGCCGCCGCGCGTGCGCTTGATCATGGCGTCCAACTGTTCCTGGCTGAACATGCCGAGTTTGACGCACTCGGGCAGCGGCAGGCCGCCGATGGTCGAATAGCGCACCAGCGGCACCATGTCGTCGCCGTGGCCGCCGAGCGTCATGGCGCGCACGTCCTCGATCGAGACGCCGGCCGCTTCGGCCAGGAAGCAGGAGAACCGGGCGCTGTCGAGCACGCCAGCCATGCCGACAACCTTGTTGGCTGGGAGTCCTGAAAACTTTTGAAGCGCCCACACCATCGCGTCGAGCGGGTTGGTGATGCAGATGACGAAAGCGTTCGGCGCGTGCTGCTTGATGGCGGCGCCGACCTGTTCCATGACCTTCAAATTGGTGCCGATCAGGTCATCGCGGCTCATACCGGGCTTGCGCGGCACGCCGGCGGTCACGATGCACACATCGGCGCCAGCGATCGCCGCATAACCGTCCGGCCCCGCGCCCGAGAGCTTGGCGTTATAGCCTTCCACCGACGCGGTCTGGGCGAGATCGAGCGCCTTGCCCTTGGCAACGCCCTCGATGATGTCCGTCATCACGATGTCGCCGAGTTCCTTGAGACCTGCCAGCAGGGCGAGCGTGCCGCCGATTTGACCAGAACCAATCAATGCAATCTTGGTGCGCGCCATGAGTGAGGTCTCCTGGAAGGCTTGATGGGGGCTTGGATATTCCCGGCGGTTGCCGGCGAGAGCAAGCGCAGAGCGTGATGCCGTTGATTGAGCAAGTGCGTAGTTGATTTCGCACCTGCGTCAAGAGTACCGGCGGCGTGATCAAACCAAAGTCCTAAACCCCAGTGATTTCAATCGGGGACTACATCCGGTCTAAGACGTGCGCCCCGACCGGTCGGCCAGATAGGCCTCGCTACGCATTTCCATGAGGCGGGATGCGGTGCGCTCGAACAGATCGGCCCCATCGCCCTCGGGATAGAGTTCGTGAGGTTCAGCTTCGGCCGAGGCGATGAGGCAGACCCGGGCGTCGTAAAGCGTGTCTATGAGATTGATGAAGCGCCGGGCGATGTCGCGCCGGTCGCGGCTGAGGCGCGGAATGCCGTCAATCAGGACCGTATGATAGGCATGAGCGATATGCAGATAGTCGAGCGCGCCGAGTGGCCGGTCGCATAACTCCATGAACGGGAAGCGCGCCACGCCCATGGAGGCAATGGGCACGTGCAACTTGCGGCCCTTGAATTCGATGATCGCCGGCTTTCCGGGATGGCGGCCGGTCAGCCGGTCCCAATGCTTATCAAGCGCCTGGCGAGCCTTGACATCGGCCGGCACGAAATAGAGCGGCGCGCCGGAAATCTTGGCAAGCCGGAAATCCTTGATCGCATCGAGATCGGCGATCTCCATATGCTGTTCGATCAGAGCGATGAAGGGCAGGAAAAGCTGGCGGTTGAGGCCGTTTCGATACAAATCGGCCGGGTGCGCGTTGGAGGTTGCGACCACTGTCGTCCCCGCCGCGAACAGAGCTTGAAACAGCCGCCCCAAGATCATGGCGTCGGCAATATCGGTGACGTGCAACTCATCGAAGCATAACAGCCGCGCCTCGGCGGCGATCGCGCGCGCCACATGCGGGATCGGATCGCCGTCGACGTGACTGCGGGCTTCCGCGATTCTGTCGTGTACGTCGGCCATGAACTCGTGGAAGTGGACGCGGGACTTGGGTTCGAAATCGACGCTCTCGAAAAACAGATCCATCAGCATCGTTTTGCCGCGTCCGACGGGACCGTGGATATAAAGCCCCCGCGGCCCCGGCGCGGCCTTGCGCTTCATGAGGCGGCCCAGCAAGCCGCCTGCCCCGTTCATTGCTTGCAGGCGATTTTGCACATCATCGAGCCGCGCGGCGACACGGCGTTGAGCCGGGTCCGCCTCGATTTCTCCCTTCGCGTGCGCCGCTTCGTAATTCTGCAGAACCGTCCCCGCCATGGCCCCTCGATCGTTTCGCGCTACCGATGCCTGACCCCCATGCGACGACGGTCATCAGTGCGAAGGCCAAAGTGCAACACTTTCCTTACCGCCCGTCGCGACCGAATGTCACCAGTACAGCGCCCGGAGCCCGAAAACATGCGGACTGCTGCCATTTGCGGCACTGCAAAATCGCATGAGTCAAATGCGTAACTAGCGGTTCTGGATAATTAATTCCGTCCTAAATGTCTGCCATGTGATCAGCGTTCATGAACCATCCTGTGCCATGATCACGCTTGAGGGCCACTATGATGAACACGACCGATCAGACGATACCCGCCGCGGCGGACAACCATGTCGATCCGGAATTGCCCGGCACGATCCGCAAGGTGCTCATCACCGAGGCACCCTTGGTTCGCGACCATCTCCTGCGGCTGGATGGGGATAGCCGCCGCCGCCGGTTCTTCCGCGAAGTCTCCGACGACTTCCTGCGCGCCTATGCGCTGAAGTTCGCCGAGATCGGCACCATCATCTACGGCTATTTCATCGACGGCGAGATTCGCGCCATCGCCGAATTGAAACGCTCACCCGGAAGCGCCGATGCGGCGGGGGAAGCGGCGTTCTCGGTTGAAAAGGAATATGCCAATACCGGAATCGGCACTGAATTGATGGGCCGCATTATTCTATCGGCGCGCAACCGCGGGCTGAAGCATCTGGTCCTCGTCTGCCTGCCCGACAATATGAAGATGCGTGCGATCGCCGCCAAATACGCCAAGGAATTGCATTTTGAAGATGGGGCCAGCGTCGCCGACATTATCCCGCAGGCGGCCGACTGCATGTCGATTGTCAGCGAAGCTTTCGACGACCGGCTGTCGTTCATGCACGCCTTGTTCGATCTCGATCAGCGCATATTGAAGACACTCGCAATGCCGGCCGCGAATTTGAATTCGCTGCATTCCAAATCAGCCTGATTGGATCGGCCTGCAATCATCGCAACAGATTCCAAGACGATTGCGGGACTGCGATTCGAAGCCGAATAGACCCGCAAATCGATTTGCGGCGCCGGAAAAACAGATAATTTGCGGCTATTGAGCCACACTTATGATCCAATGCGACGTGTTTTTGACGGTGAATCAAAGATATCAGTCCACAAACTCAACGAATTTGCTCATGTTTGCTTCGTGTTCGAGCTGATTCGAACTCTAGAGGGAGACTAATCCAATGGCTAAAGCAGCAGCGAAACGTAAGAAGCCGGCCGCCAAGAAGGCCGTCAAGAAGGTCGTGAAGAAGGCCGTCAAGAAGACGACGAAGAAGAAAGCCGCCTAACGGCTTTGGTGCCACACCGCCGGCCGCTTCTGGGCATGCGGACATGGCGAGGCACCTCCTGATACGCCGGCGCTTGGCGCGCCCGTCGTTTTAAATGGCCGGTGGCTGCGATATGCGCCACCGGTCATTTCTATTCATGGGCGATTTCAGGGATTCACCGGTGCAATTGCCCGGTGAGCGACGGATGTCAGACCCGCCGTTCGACCATCAATTTCTTCAATTCGGCAATCGCCTTGGCCGGCGAGAGGCCCTTGGGACAGGCCTTCACGCAATTCATGATCGTATGGCAGCGATAGAGCCGGAACGGATCTTCCAGATTGTCGAGACGCTCACCGGTTGCCTCGTCGCGGCTGTCGATCACCCAGCGGTAGGCCTGGAGCAGGATGGCCGGACCTAAATAGCGATCGGAATTCCACCAATAACTGGGGCACGAGGTCGAGCAGCAGGCGCACAGGATGCACTCATAAAGTCCATCCAGCTTCTCGCGGTCTTCGCGGCTCTGCTTCCATTCCCTGGGCGGCTCGGCCGTATCGGTCTTGAGCCACGGCTCGATTGAGCGGTGCTGTGCGTAGAAATTCGTCATGTCGGGCACCAGGTCCTTGATGACCGACATATGCGGCAGCGGGTAGACCTTGACGGCGCCCTTCACCTCGTCGAGCCCTTTCAAGCACGCCAGTCCGTTGGTGCCGTCGATGTTCATGGCGCACGAACCGCAGATGCCCTCGCGGCACGAGCGGCGGAAGGTCAGCGTCGGGTCGATCTCGTTCTTGATCTTGATGAGCGCGTCGAGAACCATCGGCCCGCACTGTTTCTGGTCGACATAGTAGGTGTCGAGGCGCGGATTTTCGCCGTCGTCCGGGTTCCAGCGATAGATGCGCAACTCTTTCCAGTCGCCCTCACCTTGCGGGGCATTCCAGATCTTGCCGCTTTTGACTTTGGAGTTCTTGGGCAGGGTGAGCTGAACCATGGCGTCACTTCCGGCTGGCAAATGAAGGAACCGAATTGGGCTGCTAGAGAGCCTTCAAACAGGCTGGCCTGTCAACAAAGCTCAAGCGCGGCGTCGTGCGGTTCTTTGGCACCGCTGCGCCCCATGCTCAAGCACCCTTTTGGTACTTCCTCAGCTCGCGCACGAGCACCGTCAGCTTTTGGGCAATGTCGGCCCCGGTATCCACAGCAACCCGCAGCGCCGGACGTTGCTGAATAATGCCGTTCAGCCGCTCCTGCTCCTCGCCGAACTTGAAATAGATCTCCTCCGGCGCATCGATGTCGCCGTCCTCGATGGCCGTCATCACGTCGAAGGCATTTTGCGCCGCCAGCACCAGATGAGTGGCGATGTCGTTCATCAGACGCACGTAAAGGCGCTGCGCATCGGCCCGGATGCGCCGGCCGTGTACGCCGAACTTGAGCGGCGCCGCCGCCTGCCCGCCGCCACCGGCAAAGACGTTGGGATGCTCCTGAAACCGGGCGAAGATGTTGGTGAGCCCGATGCAGCACGTCTCCAGGTCGCGCAGGCTTGCCGCGGTCTTGCGCTTGGTGCGGGTGCGTGTCGCCGCCTTCTCCTGTCCCGACCAATTGATGGCTGCAATCGAGGAAATGGCCCCGAGCGCGGCGAGCGCCGGCAGAACTGCCGCGAACGGATCGGGCGGCATGCGCGTGTCGGTATCGTCGCTGTCGTCGTGCCGGCCTGCGCTCACGCCGCGGTCCTCTATCGGTCGTCTCGAAATTCAAAGTTCATCGTAAACCGCAAAGACGCCCCGGCGGCCGACCCGTTGCGTAGCATTGGCGAAGCCCGCATGCTAGGGAGCGGGACGGGGCACATGAAGGCGGCAAGAGAAGATCAGTTCGTGGCAATCGGCATCAAGGCAGCACTGAAACCATTTGTTCCCGATGCGGTTTTAAGGGCCTGGAAGCGCCACAAGTTCGACCTTGAGCAAAAGCGCGTAGCCGGAAAGCCGCTGGATCAGGTGTTTGCCGACATCTACGAAGGCGGCGAATGGGCCAAGGCCGAGGGCGTGAAATATCACTCGGGGCCTGGATCATTGCCGGAGATCACCAAGGGCTACGAGGACTTCGTGGCCGCGACACTGAGCGCCGACCCCTCTATCCAAACGCTTGTCGATATCGGCTGTGGCGATTTCCAGGTCTCCAATCGCATCCTGAAGCGTCTTGGACGGCCGGTGCGCTACGTCGGCTGCGACATCGCTGCCAACGTCATCGCCTACAACAGCGAAAGGCACGGTGTGCCGGGTCGCATCGAGTTCCGCGTTCTGAACGTCGCAACCGATGCCGTGCCTCCAGGCGACATCGTCACCATCCGCGAAGTGTTCCAGCACCTGTCCAATGACACGATCTTGGCCGCGCTTGCCAACCTCAGAAAAACATTCCGCAGGGCCATCATCACCGAAGGGCTGCCGCTCAAACCTTCGCAGCCCAACCTCGACATTCAGAGCGGATACCGCACGCGCGACGGGATAAACTCGGGCGTCTATCTGCAATTGCCACCCTTCAATCTGAAGGTGCTCGACAGTTACGAGTTTCCGGCCAGAGACAACGAGATTTTGCGCACACTCGTCGTCGAACTCTAGGCCGCGTCGGCGCTGCCGCCGGTGGCGACGAGGATATCGCGTTTGCCGGTGGCGTTGGCGGGCGAAATCAAGCCCTCGCGTTCCATGCGCTCGATCAGATCGGCGGCACGATTGTATCCAATCGACAACCGGCGCTGCACGTAGCTGACCGACGCCTTGCGGTCGCGCAGAACGATGGCGACCGCCCGGTCATAAAGATCTCCCTCGCTCGGCTCACGTCCGCCATTGCCGGAAGAGGCTTCGGCAGGCGGGGCATCGAGAATACCTTCGATGTAACGCGGGCCGCCACCCTGCAGACGCAGGTGCTCGGCAATCGCTTCGACCTCCTCGTCCGCCACGAAGGCCCCGTGGACGCGGATCAGCTGTCCGGCCCCTGTCGAAAACAGCATGTCGCCCTGGCCCAGGAGCTGCTCGGCGCCCATGTCGTTGAGGATGGTGCGGCTGTCGATCTTGGATGTGACCTTGAACGATATGCGGGTCGGGAAGTTGGCCTTGATGGTGCCGGTGATGACATCGACCGATGGCCGCTGCGTCGCCATGATGAGGTGGATGCCGGCGGCCCGCGCCATCTGGGCGAGACGCTGGATGGCGCCCTCCACATCCTTGCCGGCGACGATCATCAGGTCGGCGAATTCATCGACGACGATGACGATGTGCGGCAACGGTTCGAGATCCATCTTCTGGCTCTCGAACACCGCCTGGCCGGTGGCGTCGAACCCCGTCTGCACCGTGCGCGACAGCATCTCGCCGCGCTTCTTGGCGTTCTTCACGCGGTTGTTGAACACATCGATATTACGCACCGACAGCGCCGCCATCCGCTTGTAGCGCTCTTCCATTTCGCTAACCGCCCAGTTGAGCGCGGCGACCGCCTTGTGCGGGTCGGTGACGACAGGCGTCAACAGATGCGGAATGCCGTTGTAGACCGACAATTCGAGCATCTTGGGATCGATCATCAGCATCCGGCATTCGGCCGGGGAATGCTTGTAGAGCAGCGACACGATCATGGCATTGACGCCGACCGACTTGCCAGAACCGGTAGTGCCGGCCACGAGCAGATGCGGCATGCGGGCGAGATCGGTGACCACAGGGTCGCCGCCGATTGACTTGCCGAGCGCCATCGGGAGAGCGGCATCGCTGGCGCGATAAGCTTCCGATTCCAGGATTTCACGCAGCAGCACCGGCTCGCGCTTCACATTCGGCAACTCAAGGCCAATGGCATTGCGGCCGGGCACGACGGAGGCGCGCACGCTCGTCACGCTCATCGAGCGGGCGATATCGTCGGCGAGGCCGATGACGCGCGAAGACTTGGTGCCGCGCGCCGGCTCTAATTCATACAGCGTCACGACCGGGCCCGGACGAATGTCCTTCACCTCGCCCTTGACGCCGAAGTCGTTGAGAACATCTTCCAGCAGCCGGGCATTCCCGCGCATGACCGTTTGCGTGAACTCGGGCCCCGGCTTCGCCAGCGGCGGGCGCTTCAACAGATTGAGACCGGGCAATTTCCATTCGGGCTCGGCCTTGCGGAACGACATGCCGCCTAAAAGCCCGCCAACCTTCTGGCCGGGCTTCAGCGGCGTTTTCGACATCGGCGCTTGCGCGCCTGGTCCCGCCCCGGCGGCTTTCTTAAAGGCCGGATCGGCTGCGCCACCGGGGGCGAAGCGCGCGGCAATGGCGTGGCTCGCCTCTTCGGTGCTCTGATCGAAATGATGACCGCGATTGATGTCGTCTTCGCCCATCAGCGATGCAGCATCGGCTGCGCCGCCAAACGGCATGTATGGAGCCGCCTGCGGCGCCATGGACGGATAGCCCGCATATGGCGCGGGCGGATAGACTTGCGCAAACGGGGCCGGATATCCCGAAACGGGTTGGGCCGCGGCGACCGGCACGTACGGCGTATCGCCATAGCCCTGGCCGTAGCCATTGGCGTGGAATGGCGCCGGGGCCGGTCGGTTGGTGGTCCACAGGTGGGGCGGCACATCGAGTGCCGGATCGGTGGCAAGGGCCGCGGCCGCGCCGTAGGGGCTCGCCGCATCCTCAGCAGACGCGCCGGCTGCGCGCTTCTGCGGCCAAAGCGACTTGAAGCCCGGCCATTGACGCTGCGAACGCTCCTTCGATGCGAATAGATCGGCCTGATCCTGAAGCACCTGCACCACCTCTTCGTAGTCGAGGCCGATGCTCTTGGCGGCGACCGTCAGCGCGGCGGCATTGAGCGCCAGCCCGGCTGCAAGATCGGCGCGGTCCTCATTGAGGATCTGGAAGATGCGGGCACACAGTTCGAACAAGCCGTCGCCCAGCGCACCGCCGAATCCATGGTTGAGCGGCCAGCTCGAGACAACCGGATACGACGACAGCGCCCCGGCGATCGTCAGAATGGCAATCGGATAGAAGCCGATCTTGGAGCGGCTGTTTTCAAGCCGCGCGTTGCGCAAGAGATCGACCGCCCAGACGATGGGAGCCAGAAGCGCGACAACGGCGGCAAAGCCGAGCGTTTGAAACAGCAGATCGGAAAGGATGGCTCCGAGGGGGCCCAGGAAATTCCGCGGCTCGGCCGTCGTTGCGTGCGTCAGGCTTGGATCGGCGGCCGACCAGCTGACGAGCGCGGCCCACAGCACGGCGATCCCGGCGAGAAGGGTGAAACCTCCCGTACGGCCTAGCCAGCCCAAGAGCCGGTCCTCCAGCGACTGCGGCAGCAGCCGTTGAGGATCAATGCCTCGTGTGTCGAGCGACATGAGCGCGAACGAACCATCTAACGCAGCACGGCAATCGTGCGTTCGAGCGCTTCCCGGATCGTCGCGGGATCCTGAACCAAGGCGACGCGGACATAATTGGCGCCGGGATTGGTTCCGTCTCGGCCGGTCTGGGCCAGAAAGCTACCAGGTATCACCTTGACGCCCTTACGTTTCCATAAGGTTACCGTTGCCTCTCGATCCCCTCCGTTTTGGCTCATATCGAGCCAAAGACAGAAGCCGCCGGCCGGCCGGGTGTAGCGGAAACGTCCCTTCAACACCTCATCCGCGATGGCGAATTTCCGCCGGTAGGCGGCGCGCGCCGCTTCGACATGGACTTCGTCGTCCCAGGCGGCGGCGGAGGCGTGTTGTATCGGCCCCGGCACGGTCGGTGCGCACATGTTGCGCACTTCCGAATAGCTTTCGAGAAACGCCGCATCGCCAGCCGCGAACGCCGAGCGCAGCCCTGGCAGGTTCGAACGCTTGGAGAGCGAGTTGAAGACCACGAGGTTCTTGAAGCGATCAGCCGTTGCGCCTGCCACTTCAAGCCCGCCTGGCGGGGCAGCCTCCGTGAAGATTTCGGAGTAGCACTCGTCCAGAAACAGCATGAAGTCGTGCTGACGGGCGAGGCCGAGCGCCTTGGCGATATAGCCCTTGTCCGCGACCGCGCCTTGCGGGTTGGCCGGCGAACAGATGAACAGCGCCGCAGTGCGCGCCAATAGTGCTTTGTCGGCCGCGATCGCATCGAGATCGGGGAGAAAGCCGGTGGCCCTGGTTGCATTGAGGTAGACGGGCTCGGCGCCAACGGCGAGCGCGCCCGAGACGTAGGCCGAATAGTAGGGATTGCACATCAGGATCGCCGGCTGACCCCTGACGTCCTTACGGCCGACCGCGGGGACGCAGGCGAAAAACAGACCTTCGCGCGAGCCATTGAGAACGACGATCTCCTTGCCGGGATCGACGGCTGAGGTCAGGGAATAGCGGCGCGATAGCCAGCGTGAGATGGCACCGCGCAAATCGTCACTGCCGCGGATCGGCGGATACTTGCCCCACAGCGGCATCGCCTCGGCGAGCTTGGCGGAAATAAATTCCGGCATCGCCTCGCGCGGCTCGCCGATCGTCAGTTCGATTGGCTTGGGATCACCGGCCTTAATGCCATGGAGCAGCCGCCGCAGCTGCGTGAACGGCGAGATGATCGATCCGGACGTGAGTGCGGCTTGAGGCGAGAGCATGTCGGCTTGAACTTCGTTGTGATCCCGACCGCCCGGAATAGTGCCGTTCTGCCGCCGCGTCCATGGTGGGCATGCTGAAGGGCGCGATCCAGCGAAATTAACGCACTTGCCGCACGGCCTGAACGCTCCGCCTGAATAATTGTGGGGGAGAAGCCCGTAGCCTGCTAAGTAGTGCGGAACGGACCTTACACAACCCTCGGCTCTCGGAGCCGGATAAGGTCCAAGGATCGACTTCACGACAATCCGGTTCGAGCAGCCATGCAGGCGCTGCGGTCCCGGGGCGGCACGCGCGCGTGCCGCCGCCACGTGCTTGCAAACTGGGAGCCACCATGCAGCATCCGGGTTTTTTCGAAAGAACCGGGCCCTTCGCCTTAGCTGAAATCGCCGAAAAGGTCGGCGCCGCGCTGACAAACGAAAGTGACGGCGGCCGCTCGATCGGCGACGTGCGTCCGCTACGCACCGCCGGACCTTCGCATCTCGCATTTTTCGACAATCGCAAGTACGCCGATCAGTTGACGGCCACCTCGGCCGGGGCCTGCGTCGTCGGCAAAGGTGATGTCGCTCGCGCACCCGCTTCGGTCGCGACTCTGACCTCGGCAACGCCCTATCTCACGTTCGCCCGCGCGCTGCGTCTGTTCTATCCCGATGCCCTGCACAGCAAGGCAGCAGCCAGCGCGGCAATCGACAACGGACGTCTCATTCATCCGACGGCGAAAATTGCCGAAGGCGCGGTCATCGAGCCCGGCGCCGTGATCGGCCGTGAAGCCATGGTCGGCGCCGGCACCACGGTCGCGGCCGGTGCCGTGGTCGGCTATCGCGTCGTCATCGGCCAGGATTGCTATATCGGCGCTGGCGCGAGCCTCACCCACTCCATCATCGGCAACGGTGTCATTATCCATGCCGGCGTGCGCATCGGCCAGGACGGCTTCGGCTTCGCCATGAGTTCCAAGGGGCACTTGAAGGTACCGCAGATCGGACGGGTGATCATCGGCGACGAGGTCGAAATCGGCGCTAACTCGACCATCGATCGCGGAACTCTGAACGATACGATAATCGGCGAAGGCACCAAGATCGACAACCTCGTTCAGATCGCTCACAACGTGGTCATCGGCAAGCACTGCGTCATCGTCGCGCAAAGCGGCATCGCCGGCTCGGCGGAACTCGGCGACTTCGTCGTAATGGGCGCGCATTCGGGCATCATCGGCCACGTCAAGGTCGGCAGCGGCGCACAGATCGCCGGCATGGCGCACGTCAAAAACGACGTCGAGGCCGGCGCGCGCATGGGCGGAACGCCGGCCCGGCCGTTCAAGGAATGGGCACGCGAAGTGGCGGCCGTAAAACTGCTCGGCCAACGCGGTAAATCCGGCGGCCGCAGCGGGCCGTGAGGCAACAAGGCCGAGTGGTACTATTCGGCGCCGGGCCGCTATGACCCGGCGCTCGATGGCGGCGGCTAAATCCGCCCCATCCGCACGTCGTCCTCGGGGTTGGAGCCGATCCTGTGGATTGACAAATCCGCACCCTGGCGCTCTTCATCGGACGCGAGCCGGAAACCGAAGGCCTGATCGACGATCCAGTAGACGGCAGTGCCCGCCGCAAAGCCGAAGGCCGCGCCGCCCACCGAGCCGATGAACTGAGAGGCGAACGTCACGCCGCCGAGCCCGCCGAAGGTGGTGAGCCCGAAGATGCCGCAGGCGATGCCACCCCAAAGCCCGCACAGTCCATGCAGCGCCCATACGCCGAGTACATCGTCGATTTTCCAGTCGCTGGTCGAGATGTGGAACATCTTGACGAACAGTATGCCCGCCACCGCGCCGGTCGCAAACGCACCTATGGGGTGCATGATGTCGGAGCCGGCGCAGACGGCGACGAGGCCGGCCAGCGCACCGTTATGCACGAAGCCGGGGTCGTTCTTGCCGGCGATCAAGGCGGCGAGAATGCCGCCGCACATCGCCATCAGCGAATTCATGGCGACGAGACCCGAAATCGCCTTCAGGCTCTGCGCGCTCATGACATTGAAGCCGAACCAGCCGACACACAGCATCCACGATCCCATAGCAAGCCACGGAATCGACGACGGCGGCGGCGAGATGTTGCGGCCCTTGTCGTAGCGGCCGATGCGGGCGCCGAGCCGCCTGATCGCCGCCAGCGCTGCCCAACCGCCAAATGCATGTACGACGATGGAACCGGCAAAATCCTTGAGTGGTGCGCCGAGCACGTTGGTGAAAAGGCTTTCCTGCAGATAGAAATTCCGGTTCCAGATGACGCCTTCGATCAGTGGATAGGCAAAGCCGACCATGAGAGCAGTCGCCGCGCACTGCGGCACGAAGCTCGCCCGCTCGGCGATGCCGCCAGAGATGATCGCAGGCACCGCTGCCGCGAAGGTGGCGAGGAAGAAGAACTTGACCAGATCGAGCCCCTGACCGGAGCTCAGCGTTGCCGCGTTGGCGTAAAACGTCACGCCGTAGGCAAGCGCGTAGCCGATGGCGAAGTAGACCGTCGTCGAAATCGCGAAATCGACGAGGATTTTGACGAGTGCGTTGACCTGGTTCTTGTGGCGGACGGTGCCGACTTCGAGAAACGCAAATCCGCCATGCATGGCGAAGACCAGGATCGCACCCATCAGTAGAAAAAAGACGTCCGACCCCTGCTGTAGTTGCTCCATGACCCTGACCCCCGAGCGTGATTTTTTGGTTATTCGGGGTGCGGCCGCCTGTTTTGCGGGCGGGCCGCCCCGGTGGCGGGCAGGTGATCAAGAACTATGCCAAGATGTTAACGAGGCGAAACACCTATAAATATCAATGAATTGCAATAAACTTCCGGACGCAGAACCGCGCCAGCGCTGCCTAAAGCACGGGCAGAGACGGACCCCCGTCTGCCTAAGGTCTAGGCAGACAGGCCGGCCCAGCGGCGCTCAGCGGACCCGGCGGGGGTTTAGATAGAGGTCGGATTCCTGGCGTTGGAGCGACGGATCGAGCCGGCCGGCCCTGACCTCGCGGGCCACCGAGCGCACATGCCGGCGCGGCTCGGCGCCAAAGGCGATGACGCCGGCGAACAGCTTCATGATCATCATGACGCGCGGGTCGGCATGATCGGCGCGGACCATGCAGCGCCATTTGCCGCCGATGGTCAGGATTGAACCGTTGAGGAAACCGACACGCTCGCCGCGCTGATCGACGAGGGTGTAGTCGCCGCCGATATTGATGATGTCGCGGCGGAACCGATAAAACTTCGGCACGCCCTCATCCATGATGAAGAACGAATAGTTCTCCGGCATCAGCGGCCATTTGTTGGCCGAGCGTTCAAGCGTGACGAGAAAATCATCGTCACTGGTGTTGATCGAGTAAGTGACCACCGGCAAGCCACGGGCGCCTATAGTCTGCTGGATCGACCGCCCCAGCATCATGTCCATGCTGGCGCGCCAGTTGAGCGTTTCGGAAAAGAGTTTGAACACGAGGCGCTTGTCCATGCCACTCGCGTCTTTCCAGATGTCCTTGCGATAGCCGAGCACGCCGGTCCGCTCACCCTTCTCGGTGATCTCGGCAAAGATATCCATGTCGGAAGTGAACTGGCGCGACTTGCCCTTGTTGCGGTCGCGCTTCCAGAAGCCGAACTCGATCGAGTTGAAAGGCGTCAGCCACACATCAACGCGGAAATCGATCCATTTGGATTTTGCCGCTTCCGCCGCCTGGGATTTGGCCGTCTCGAGCTTGCCGACGGCCGTCTTGGCGCGGCTTTGCTCCAGCACCTCGGCGCGAGCATCGGCCGCCGCGTCGGCGGCCGCCGCGCGAGCCTCGACTTCAACGGGGTCTTTTCTCTGGGCAGCAGTCGCCATGGATGGGGCCTCCGGCGCGCATTGAGCGGCTCTAAAACGAATCAGCGCAAAGCCTAGCAGAGGCGGCGCGCCGGGCTTTGAACGGGACAAATTTTGCAGTGGGAAAGTCCGATCAGCGGGACCCGAAAATGGCGCTTCCGACGCGCACATGGGTCGCGCCGAAGGCGATGGCCGTCTCGTAGTCACCCGACATGCCCATGCTGAGACCCTTGAGCCCCAATTCGCCCGCGAGCTTGGCAAGAAAGGCAAAATGAACCGCCGGTTCTTCCTCGATTGGCGGGATGCACATCAGGCCGGCGATATCGAGTTTCAATTCGTTGCGGCACATGGCGACGAAATCCTTCGTCTCCTTCGGTTGGACTCCCGCCTTCTGCGGTTCCTCACCGGTGTTGACCTGCACGAACAGTTGCAGCGTCTTGCCCTGCTTCTTCATTTCATCGGCAATGGCCTGCGCGATTTTCGGCCGGTCGATGGTGTGAATGGCATCGAACAGCGCCACGGCTTCTTTCGCCTTGTTGGATTGCAGCGGGCCGATGAGGTGCAGAACGAGACCGGGATATTCGGTGCGCAGTGCCGGCCACTTGCCGTGCGCCTCCTGCACGCGGTTTTCGCCGAAGTGGCGCTGACCCGCGCCGATCACGGGGCGGATTGCCTCGGCATCGAAGGTCTTCGATACCGCGATCAGCGTTACGCTTTGAGGATCGCGACGCGCCTCACCGGCCGCAGCGGCGATCTGCGCGCGGACCTCGGCAAGCCGATCTGCGGATGATGCGGCAGTTGAAGGTCTGCCCGGCACGAATGCTCCTTACCGCGACGAAAGTGTCGCGCTTCACTGCTGATCCAGCGTCTCTACATAATATGTCGTTTCCCCGACAAACAAAAAAGGAATGGTCGAATGCTGAAACTTGCCGACGCTCGCCGCATCATCGCCGCTGCCGAGAAGAAGGCCATCGAAATCGGCCAGCCGATGAACATCGCCGTCGTCGACGAGGGCGCCAATCTCATCGCTCATGTCCGTATGGACGACGCTTGGATCGGCTCGATCGACATCTCGATCAACAAGGCCTTCACCTCACGCGCATTCAATATTTCGACCAAGGAACTGGCGGAAAACAGCCAGCCCGGCGACCAGTTCTTTGGTATCCACGCGTCCAACCAGGATCGTGTCATGATCTTCGCTGGCGGCATTCCGCTCAAAAACAAGAACGGCACCGTGATCGGCGCCATCGGCGTCTCAGGCGGCAGCGGCGTCCAGGACCACACCGTTGCCGAAGCCGGCGCCTCGGCCCATACTTGCTGACCCAATGGCGTTGATCCCTGATAAGCGACGGCAATGCTGACGGGCGGGTCGAGGCACAAGCCTTGACCCGCCCTCCCTTTTTGGGCTCTTTACGGCGCTCGATCCAAAAAAGGCGACTGAAAGCAAAAAGCCGTCCATGTCCACCGAACGATACAACGCGCCCGCGCGCGAGAAGCACTGGCAGAAGATCTGGGACAAGGGCCAGATCTTCAAGGCGAACGACGAAGCCGAGGGGCCCAAGTGCTACGTGCTGGAAATGTTCCCGTATCCGTCGGGCCGCATTCACATGGGGCATGTGCGCAACTATGCGATGGGCGACGTATTCGCCCGCTACAAGCGCATGAAGGGCTTCAACGTTCTCCACCCCATGGGCTGGGATGCGTTCGGCATGCCGGCAGAGAATGCTGCCATGGAGCGCAAAGTTCACCCGGGCAAGTGGACCTACCAGAACATCGACACCATGCGCGGCCAGCTCAAGTCCATGGGCCTGTCGCTGGACTGGTCGCGCGAGATCGCCACCTGCTCGCCGGACTACTACAAACATCAGCAGAAGCTGTTCATCGACATGTTGGCGAAGGGGCTCGCCTACCGCCGCTCGTCGAAAGTAAACTGGGACCCGGTCGATCACACCGTTCTCGCCAACGAGCAGGTGATCGACGGCCGCGGCTGGCGCTCGGGCGCACTCGTCGAGCAGCGTGAGCTGACGCAGTGGTTCTTCAAGATCACCGACTACGCCGAGGAGCTGCTCAAAGACCTCGATACGCTGACCAATTGGCCGGAAAAGGTGCGCCTGATGCAGGCCAACTGGATCGGCCGGTCCGAAGGCATGCTCATCCGCTGGGCGTTGAACCCGCAGACGGCGCCCAAGGGCTTCGACGAAATCGAAATCTATACGACGCGGCCCGACACGCTGTTTGGCGCATCATTCCTGGCTGTCGCCGCCGATCATCCGATCGCCAGGGCCGCGGCGGAGAAAAACCCTGATCTGGCATCTTTCTGCGACGAGTGCCGGCGCATGGGCACATCTGTCGCGGACATCGAGGCAGCGGAAAAGCGCGGCTATGACACCGGCATCCGCGCCGTGCATCCCTTCGACAAGAATTGGACGCTGCCGGTCTACGTCGCCAACTTCATTTTGATGGACTACGGCACCGGCGCGATTTTCGGCTGTCCGTCCGGCGATCAGCGCGACATGGATTTCGCCCGCCGCTATCAGCTCCCCGTCGTTCCCGTCATCCTGCCGCCCGGCGAGGATGCGGCCAAGTTCGAGCTGAAAAGCAAGGCTTACGAAGACGACGGCGTGATGATCAATTCGCGCTTCCTGGACGGTATGGACACCAAGAGTGCCTTCGAGGAAGCCGCCAAGCGCCTTGAAACTCAGAAGCTCGGCGGCAAGCCGCAGGGCGCGCGCAAGGTGAACTTTCGCCTTCGCGACTGGGGTATTTCACGGCAGCGCTATTGGGGCTGCCCGATCCCCGTCATCCATTGCAAGGATTGCGGCATCGTCCCCGTGCCGGATAAGGATCTGCCCGTCACACTGCCCGAGGATGCGACGTTCGATAAACCCGGCAATCCACTCGACCGGCACCCGACGTGGAAGCATTGCACCTGCCCCAAGTGCAACAAGCCGGCGGTGCGCGAAACCGACACCATGGACACGTTTGTCGACAGCTCCTGGTATTACGTTCGTTTCACCGCGCCTCAGATCGACAAGCCGGTCGACAGGCACGCGGCGCAATACTGGCTGCCCGTCGATCAGTATATCGGCGGCATCGAGCACGCGATTTTGCATCTGCTTTATTCGCGCTTTTTCGCCCGCGCCATGGCTGACACGGGGCATCTGTCGTTCGCCACCAACACGCGTGAGCCGTTCGCCGCGCTCTTCACTCAAGGCATGGTCACGCATGAGACCTACAAGTCCCAGGACGGCTATTGGCTGCTACCGTCGGATGTGAAGTTCGAGGGCGAGGGCAACGCCCGCAAGGCCATCGAAATCGCTTCCGGCCGGCCGGTAGAGATCGGCTCCATCGAAAAGATGTCGAAGTCGAAAAAGAACCTGGTCGATCCCGACGACATCATTGCCCACTATGGCGCCGACTGTGCCCGCTGGTTCATGCTGTCGGACAGCCCGCCCGAGCGCGACGTGATCTGGACCGAAGCCGGTGTCGCCGGCGCCGGACGTTTCATCCAGCGCGTCTGGCGCGTCATCGACGAGATTGCCGAAACCTTCCCCGACACCGCAGCGGCAGCGCCGGCCGAGTTCGGCGCCGAAGCGCTCAGCGTGCGCAAGGCCGCCCACCGGGCCCTCGACCAGGTCGGCAAGGCCATCGAGGGTCTGCGCTTCAACGTGGCGGTGGCCCACGTTCACGAATTCGCCAATGTGCTCCAGTCGGCCCTGCAGGCCCGTGGCGCAGATGTCACATTCGCGGTCCGGGAAGCGGCAAAACTGCTCGCGGCCATGATCGGCCCGATGATGCCGCATTTGGCTGAAGAATGCTGGGCGCGGCTCGGATACAACACGCTGGTCGCGAACGAGCCCTGGCCCACCCCGGAACCGGGCCTGCTCGTTGACGATCAAGTGACCATTGCCGTACAGGTGAATGGCAAACGCCGGGACGAACTCAAGATTTCGCGTTCCGCCTCCAATGCGGAGGTTGAGGCCGCGGCCTTGAAGCTCGAACCGGTTCTGCGCGCACTGGAAGGCCGTCCGGTCAAGAAGGTGATCGTGGTACCGCAAAGGATCGTGAATGTCGTCGGCTGAGCGAGCACGCGGAGACAAGTCCGGCATCAAGCGCGTGGCCCCGGCGCGGGTTGTTGCCGTGTCGCTTTGCGCCGGTATCGCCGCGATCTCGGCAGGCTGCGCCGACGGCTCCGGTTTCAAACCGCTCTATGGATCGGCCGCCACCGGCGGCGCAGGGGCTAACGAACGTTTTGCCGCGCTCGATGTCGCCCCCATCCCCGGCCGCGTCGGTCAGCGCATCCGTAACGAACTCATCTTCCAGTCGACCGGCGGAGGCGCCCCGCCCCCGTCCGAGTACCGGCTCGAGGTCGCAATCCGCGAATCCGTGTCCTCAACGCTCGTCAAGGTCGACGGCAACGCCAGCGGTCAGGTCTACAACCTCGACGCCTCGTTCCGTCTCGTCCGCATTGCCGACAAGTCGATCGTTGCCGAAGGCAAGAGCTATGGCCGCGCCGGGTTCGAACGCCTGACCTCAACATTCGCCAACGTGCGGGCCCGCGAAGACGCGGAGAACCGCGCCGCCAAGACCGTGGCTGAGGAATTGCGCAGCCGCCTGATGGCTTATCTTTCGACCTGAGCCAGCGAGCGCCGGTGCCCGCTGGCGATGGCCTATTTCCTCACGTGACCCGCGAGTCCGCATGGTTGCCGTCAAAGCCAATCAGGCTGCAGCCTTTTTGAAATCGCCGCCGGCGGCGTGCATGGCCGTGCTGTTCTATGGCACCGATCCCGGCATGATCACCGAGCGGGCGCAACGCCTGGCCAAACAGCTAGCCGCGCGCGAAAACCCGCCGGGCGAAGTTCTGCGCATCGACGACAGCGATCTGGAAGAGGATACCGGCCGCCTCGCCGAGGAACTCAACACCCGGCCCATGTTTTCCGGCCGCCGCATCGTGCGCACCACAACCGGCCGGCGCATCACCTCTCAACTATTGAAATCGATCCTGTCGGCCGGACCGCTCGAAGGCCTGCTGATCGTCGAAGCCGGCAACCTCAAACCCGATGACAGCCTGCGCAGCCTGTTCGAGGGCTTGCCCACCGCCGCGGCGGTTGCCTGCTATCCCGATAGCGACGCCGATCTGGAAGGCCTCGTCGCCGAGGTGCTTGGCGCTTTCAAGATCCGTATTTCGCCGGATGCGCGCGATCTACTGGTTTCGCGCCTCGGCGCCGACCGCGCCTTGTCGCGCGCCGAAATTGAAAAGCTGGCACTCTACGCCCTGGGAAAACCTGAAATCGGTCTCGACGACGTCGAAGCGATTGTCGGCGATGCGTCCGACCTGGCACTCGAAGCGATTTCGGAGGCTGCCGCTGGTGGCCGCGGCGAACAGGCGATCGCCGATTACGGCCGCGCCATCGCCTCGGGCGAAAGCGCGCAGGCGATCATTCTGATCACTCAGCGGTACTTTCTCAGGTTGCACAAAATCCGCGGTGAGATGGAAAGCGGACGTTCGGCGGAAGAGGCGGTTCAGGGCTTCCGCCCGCCGCTGCACTTCCGGCAGAAAGACGCGGTCATCCGCCAGGCCAAGGGCTTGAGCCGGGGCGCGCTCGACGCGGCTTTGAAGCGCATCTCAGAAACGGCCAAAGCCGCCCGCTTGTCGTCCAGCCTTGAGGAAACGCTTGGCGAGCGGCTGATCCTGGCCTTGTCCGCGATGGCGGCGCCGTCCCAGGCTGCGGCCCGCCGCCGCTGATCATCTCGAACCCCGCGACCTTGCCCGAAGCGTCCCCGACCCTATAGTGCCCGCCGGAACCAAAGGGCTTTACGGGGAATTCGATGATAAGCGCGCGCTATGACGTCACCGGCATCGGCAATGCAATTGTCGATATCATCGGCCGCTGTGACGAGAGCTATCTCGCCAAGGTCGGCGCCGCCAAGGGCAGCATGCGCCTCGTCGATGCCGACACGATGGCGGCGATTTATGCCGGCATGGGGCCGGCGGTCGAAACGTCGGGCGGCTCGGCGGCCAACACCATGGCCGGCGTCGCCTCGTTCGGCGGCAAGGCGGGATTCATCGGCAAGGTCGCGAGCGACGAGTTCGGCCGCATCTTCTCTCACGACATCCGCTCGATCGGCGTCGCCTTCAACTCGCCACCTGTTGCCAACGGCGCGCCGACGTCGCGGTCGCTCATTCTTGTCACCCCCGACGGCGAGCGCACCATGAATACGTTTCTCGGCATTTCAACCGATCTCGATCCCGATCACCTCGACCGGCAATTGATTGCCGATAGCGCGGTTCTCTATTTGGAAGGCTATTTGTTCGACCGGCCGGAAGCGAAGCTCGCTTTCAAGGCTGCATCGGAACACGCGGCGCTCAAGGGGCGCAAAGTCGCCCTGACATTGTCCGACGGTTTCTGCGTCGATCGTCACCGCGATGAATTTCTCGATCTCATTCGAAACAACGTCGATATTCTTTTCGCCAACGAGCACGAAATCAAATCGCTTTATCAAACCGGCGATTTCGATAGCGCTGCCGCCCAGGCGCGCCTAGATTCAAAACTCGCGGTATTGACCCGCAGCGCCAAGGGCTCGGAAATCTTCGCGCATGGCGAAGTCTATTCCATCGCGCCCGATCCCGTCGAAGCGGTGATCGACACGACCGGCGCCGGCGATCTTTATGCAGCCGGCTTCCTCTATGGATATGCGCGCCAATTGCCGCTCGAAATTTGCGGGAAATTGGCCAGCATGGCCGCCGCCGAAGTGATAAGTCATATCGGCGCCAGGCCTGCTCAACCCCTGTCTCAGCTTGCCCGCGACCGCGGCCTCTTGAGCTGACATTTGAAGTCAATTCAGCACCGGTATTCAATGTAAGCGATATTTACATTGAATACCGGAATGCGACGAATTGAATGAATTCGGCGAAGCCGATTTAAATTCCCTGGAATTGGAGGACGAACTCCCCGACACTCTCAATCGACGAATCGCTCACGTTCGAGGTTCGATTGATGATGCAAGTGAAATCCAGGCGCGGCCGTCCCAAGGGGACGGGCATTGACGATAGCGACCGCATCGCCCGCCTGGCCGAAATGCTGCGTGTGCGTCCTGAACTGAAGCCGACGACGGCCATCCGCATCATGGGATTTGCCGACCCGTCCGCAATTCGCCGTCTGCGTGACAAATACAAACACTTTGTCGAAAGCCACGACCGCCTGCCGGCAGATGACGGCAGAGCGGCAGCCTCGCCTCGTCCCGCCAGGACCGGCGACGCCCAACCGGCCGCGCTTACGATCCGCACTTAGGCGGACGGCGCGGCCAAACTCTCACCAATCTCACTTTGCGAAGAACTTGAAGCGGGCCGCTGCCCCAAGCGGCCCATTTTTTTGCGCGCATTTCTGTGGCCCGCGGGGACTCTCCATCGTTGAGCCGGCCGCCGCGGGCGTGCACACCAATCTAAAGCTTGCGCAGAGAGACCTGCTCGACCCGGTGATCCTCGGCCTTCTGCAGGATGAGCTGCGCCCGCCGCTTGGTCGGCAGGATGTTCTCTTCCAGATTCTTGAGGTTGATCGAGCGCCACAGGTGCAGTGCCGCCTTTTCGACCTCTTCCGGGCTCATGGCCGCGTATTTGTGGAAGTAGGCACCCGGATCGCGGAACGCGGTGCTCTTCAAGCGCTGGAAGCGGGTCAGGTACCACTTCTCGATGATTTCCGGCGCAGCATCGATATAGATCGAGAAATCAATGAAATCCGAAACAAACGGAATGGTGCCGCCGCCACGCGGCATGTCCGCCGTTTGCAGCACGTTGAGCCCCTCGATGATCAGAATATCGGGGTGGCGGATGACCGTCGTCTGGCCGGGCAGAATGTCGTATTGGAAGTGCGAATAGACCGGCGCTTCCGCGCGATCGACGCCGGATTTGACGTCGCCGAGGAATTTCAGCAGCCGCTCGATATCGAAGCTTTCGGGAAAGCCCTTGCGCTCCATCAGGCCCATGCGCGACAGTTCGGCATTGGGATAGAGGAAGCCGTCGGTCGTCAAAAGATCGACGCGCGGATGATCGGGCCAGCGGGCCAGAAGCGCCTTCAACACGCGAGCGGTCGTGCTCTTTCCAACCGCCACCGAACCGGCGACGCCGATGATGAAGGGTACCTTCATGTCCTTGCGGCCGAGGAATTCCAGCGACACCGAATGGAGCTTCTGCGCCGCCGCCACATAGAGGTTCAATAGGCGCGACAGCGGCAGATAGATTTCCTCAACCTCGCCGACCGACAATTCCTCGATGACGCCCGAGAGCTGCTCCAGCTCACTCGGCTTCAACGTCATGGGTGTATCGGCTCTGAGCCGTGCCCACTCGTCACGGGTGAAAACCCGGTAGGGTGAATAGGCAGACTTTTCCCCCCTGCGGTGCTTGAAGCTGCGCACAGGGACCTTTGGCGCAGCCCTCCGCCGCGTCATCACGACGGCGATCCCCCGCGGCTCTTCTTCTCGTCGATGCCGGACGTGCCCATGCGCCGTTCAAGCTCGGCATACACGTCGGCCAGAGCGACGCCGCGCACTTCGAGCAGCACCAGCAGGTGGTAGAGTGTATCTGCAGCTTCTGCCGTCAGCGCCTTTGGATCGCTGCCGACGCCGGCGAGCACCGTCTCGATGGCTTCCTCGCCAAACTTGCGGGCGCACTTTTCCGGGCCCGCATCCAGCAATTGCCGGGTGTAGGATTTATCGGCCGTAGACTTTCTGCGCTCGGAAATGACGGCGGCGAGCTTGTCGAGCGTCGAAGGGTCGGCCATTGCAATCGTCCTGGACTTGGCGCGGCCGGACGTGAAGCGTGAACGACGGCCACAGGGACGCGCACAGCACCAATTTCGCCGCGCTACGTCAAGTTGAGCCTCGGTATAATATCAACAGCCGTGCGTCGGCCGGCCTGATCAGGTCTCATGTGGGCAGGTTAAGGCCGTTTGCGACGCAGTGTGGCCCTGATTGGTCAGCTCAACCGCCGCCAAGGCGCTGGCGGATGTAATCGAGCTGATCGAAGTTGCCGAACTTGATGATCAAATGGCCACTCTCGCCCGAGGCCCGCTTGATTTCGACCTTGAGCCCGAGAAGATCCGCCAGTTCCTTTTCGAACGCCTTGGTATCGGCATCCTTGTCGCGAGCCTTGCGGGTGGATGATCCGCCGCTCTCGGCCTCGCCGCGGTTTTGCACCAGCGCCTCGACTTCACGCACGTTCAACTGCTCTTCAACGATGCGCTGCGCCAGGGCTTCGCTGTCCTCGCGGCCGATCAGAGCGCGGGCGTGACCGGCCGTCAGGCTGCCCTGCTGCACGAGCGCCTGAACCGAGGCCGGCAGCTTCAATAGCCGCAGCGTATTGGCGACGTGGCTGCGACTCTTGCCGATGATCTCGGAAAGCTGCTCCTGGCTGTATTCGAACCGCTCGATCAGATCGCGATAGCCGCTTGCTTCTTCGATGGCGTTCAAGTCCTGACGCTGGACGTTCTCGATGATCGCAAGTTCGAGAACTTCCTTGTCGGTCAGCTCGCGAATAATGACCGGCACCGAATGGATGCCGGCCTTTTGCGCCGCACGCCAGCGCCGTTCGCCGGCGACGATCTCGTACTCACCATTCATTACCGGGTTCGGCCTGACGATAATCGGCTGCACCAGACCCTTGGTGCGGATCGATTCCGACAACTCGGCCAATTCCTCGTCGCGGAAATCCTTGCGCGGATTGAGCGGACTGCCCTTCACCTGTGCAATCGGCACCAGCCGCTGCTCGCCCTCGGGCGGCAGACGGTTGCCAGTTTGAACCGGCTCTCCGATGAGAGAAGCCAGACCGCGGCCCAATCGGCTCTTCGGCAGTGCGGATTGCATGGAATGTCGCGTCCTTATGCAGTGTTTTTCATGTTCAGCGCGATACACAACGCAAGGCAACGGGAGGCAGATGATTACGCGGCCTTGAAGTGCCGCTCGCGTTCGATGATCTCGGTGGCGAGCCGGATGTAAGCTTGGCTTCCCGCGCAATCGTAATCGTAGAGCAGGATCGGTTTTCCGTGCGACGGCGCTTCCGCTACGCGGGTGTTGCGCGGAATAATCGTGTCGTAGACCTTGGGGCCGAAGAAGGCGCGGACGTTCTCCGCCACCTCGCGCGACAGCGACGTGCGCGCATCATGCATGGTCAGCACCACGCCTTGGATCTCGAGCTGCGGGTTGAGCGTCGAGCGGATCTGATCGATCGAGTCTTTGAGCTGCGAGATACCTTCAAGTGCGTAGAACTCGCACTGCACCGGCACCAGCACCGCCTGCGCCGCGCTCATGGCGTTCAGCGTCAGCACGTTGAGCGAGGGCGGACAGTCGATGAGCACATAGGAATATCCACCCTCGTTCGGCCGCGCGCGCTGCTGGCCGACGAGGGCGTGAATGGCATCGCGCAGCTTGAAAGCGCGGCTCTGATCGCCTTGCAGGATCTGCTCGACGCCGACCAGATCGGAATTGGCCGTGACCACATGCAGCCCCGGCACGGCGGTGGCGATGCAGGCATCCTTCAACGAGCACTCGCCGATCAGCACATCGAAGGAGGTGCGGTGGCGATCATCCGGCGCGATGCCGAGACCGGTCGAGGCGTTGCCCTGTGGATCGAGATCGATGACGAGAACCTGCTCGCCGACCGCCGCCAGTGCCGTGCCCAGATTGATGGCCGTCGTCGTCTTGCCGACGCCGCCCTTTTGATTGGCGACCGCGAGCACCCGGGGACCTGCAACATAACCTGCCATGGCTTGGCACTCCAATAGTCTTGAAGACGCTCTACGACCTCACACATCCAAACGCCTGAGTGCAGACACAATGACGATGTGCCCGCTGTCGTCGGTCCGGCTGTTCTTCAGCTCGCAATCGAAGGCGAAGTGCGCCCGCGCCTCTTCAAGCTCGGAAACGACCTCGCGACCCTTGGCGAACAGCCCGACCGTATGTGACGCAAAATAGGGATAGACCAGCTCGAGCAGACGCGGCAACGGGGCCAACGCTCGTGCGGTGACGCGGTCCACGCGATTCACCTTATCCCGAGTCTTTTCGTTTTCGATTCGCGCACACACGATGTCCACAGGAACTCCAACGGTTCTGGACACTTCGCGCAGGAAGGCGGCCTTCCGGCTGTCGCTTTCGATCAAGATGTGGCGAGTGCCGCCCCTCTCGGACGCCAGGATCGCAATGACGAGACCGGGAAAGCCCGCACCCGACCCTACGTCGAGCCAACAGGCCGGCCCATCACTGGGCAGTGAATTTTCAGGGTCATTCAGCCAAAGCTGGGCGCTGTCGGCAAAATGCCGGTGCCAGACGTGCTCCAGCGTACTCGGGGCAACAAGGTTAATGGTCTTTTGCCAGCGTTTGAGCAGGGCGGCGTAAGCCACTAATTTCTCCACGGTTTCACGTGAAACGCCGAACGCCGCCTGGAATGCCTCCGGGCCGTCGATCAAGTCGCGCCGCTCAACGCTCATCCGGCCTGCCTGCGGCTCGCCTGGGCCGCTTTGAGATGGGCCAGAAGGATGAGGGTCGCAGCCGGCGTCATGCCCTCCAGACGGCCGGCCTGGGCCAGGGTGGCCGGCCTGTGGGCGTTGAGCTTTGTGCGGACCTCAGCCGAAAGGCCCGGCACCGCGTCGAAGTCGAAATCGGCCGGAATCCCGACCGCCTCGTCCCGGCGCAGCGCGGCCACGTCCTCATCCTGGCGGCGGACGTAAGCGGCGTACTGGGCATCAATCGCCAGCTGGCCGGCCAGCTTGGGCGGCAGGGCCGACAATTCCGGCCAGATCGCCGCGAGCCGCGCCAGATCGACCCCCGGAAAGGCGAGCAGCTCGAACGCCGTCCGCCGCCGGCCATCCCGGTTAACCATAAGGCCGTGACGGGCGGCTTCGGTCGGCGTCAGACTAAGTTGGTTCAGCAAGTCGAGGCCGTCCTTGAGGCCCAGGGCCTTGATGGCGAAGGCGGTGGACCGGCCACTGCCGATGCAGCCGATTTCGAGTCCCAGAGGCGTCAGGCGCTGGTCGGCGTTGTCGGCCCGGAGCTTCAAGCGGAACTCCGCCCGTGACGTGAACATTCGGTACGGCTCGGTGACGCCGCGGGTGACGAGATCGTCGATCATGACGCCGAGATAGCCCTCGGTCCGGGAGACCACGAACCGCTTGGCGCTTTTCGAGGCCACGAGCGCCGCATTGATCCCCGCCGCCAGACCCTGGGCACCGGCCTCCTCGTAGCCGGTTGTGCCGTTGATCTGGCCAGCCAGAAACAGACCCGGCAAGCGCTTCACCTGCAGATCGGCCGTCAGCTCGCGCGGATCGACATAGTCGTACTCGATGGCGTAGCCAGGTCGGAGGATGACGACGTTTTCCAGCCCCGGCATGGTCTTGAGAAACGCCTCCTGGATATCAGCCGGAAGCGAGGTCGAAACCCCGTTGGGGTAGACCGTAGGATCGTCCAGGCCCTCGGGCTCCAGGAAGATCTGGTGCGACGCGCGGTCGGCGAACCGGACCACCTTGTCCTCGATCGACGGACAATAGCGCGGGCCGACGCTGCCGATTTGACCCGAATACATGGGCGAAAGCGCCAGATTTTCGCGAATGATGGCGTGGGTCGACTCGGTCGTCTGGGTGATCCCACAGGCGATCTGCGGTGTCGTGATCCGCTCCGTCAGAAACGAAAACGGGACGGGATCGGCATCCGCCTGCTGCATCTCCAGGCCCGGCCAATCGATGGTCCGGCCGTCGAGACGGGCGGGCGTCCCGGTCTTCAGGCGGCCGAGCCTCAGGCCCAGCGCCAGCAGACGGTCCGATAATTTCAGCGCCGGGGCTTCGCCCGCCCGCCCAGCTGGGATCGTCTGCCGCCCCATATGAATGAGGCCGTTGAGGAAGGTGCCGGTGGTCAGAACTGCGGCTCCGGCGGTCAGCCTTCGGCCATCGGCCAGGATCGCGCCCTCTACCCGGCCGGCTTCAACGATCAAGTCTTCCACGCCGTCTTCGATCACCACGAGGTTCGCCGTTTCAGCGATCGCGGCCTGCATGGCCTGGCGGTAGAGCTTGCGGTCGGCCTGGGTCCGGGGGCCATGAACCGCCGGGCCTTTGGAGCGGTTGAGCAGGCGGAACTGAATGCCGGCGGCGTCCGCCACCCGGCCCATCAGACCGTCCAGCGCGTCGATTTCGCGGACCAGATGGCCCTTGCCGAGCCCGCCGATTGCCGGATTGCACGACATCTCGCCGATGGTCGCGGCCTTGTGGGTGACGAGCGCCGTCCGGGCGCCCATGCGCGCAGCGGCGGCGGCGGCCTCGCAACCGGCGTGGCCACCCCCTACGACGATCACATCATAGGCAATTGTGCTCATGGCCATGGACCTAACGCATCCACGCGGCGGGCAAAAGACGTTTCACGTGAAAAGGTGGGCCCGAATGTGGTGTGCTTACGGAAGTTTTTCCGCGCAAGGCGAATTTGCGGGCCTTGCACGGCTGAGTCCGCGTCAAGGCGCCTGTGGCAGGCTGAAAATCGGGGATAATTTGGCAATGTTGACGGGCGTTCCGTAGCGGCTAGCACGCTACGGATTGCCAATTCAAATCAGCGTTTGAACTGAATTCGGATCGATATCTTAAGTGTGAATGACTTCGTAAACATCAGAGACTCCTTTCCGACACCATACGATCGGTGTCAGACAACATCCTGCCTTTCCATTCCCAAGTGTGCAAATTAGCGAACGAGACGGACACCGCTACTTCCCGATACAGAACCGGCTGAAGATCTCGCCCAGCACGTCCTCGACATCGACCCGGCCGGTGATCCGGCCCAGCGCGTGGGCGGCGCGGCGCACATCCTCGGCTCGCAGTTCGGCGGCATCGGGATCACCGCTGAGAAAATCGGTGAGTGCGTTGAAAGCGTCTTCCAATAGCCCGCGATGACGGGCGCGAGCCACGACCGGATCGGCACTGGCCGTCATGGCGCTCGCCGCCCGCTTGGCGATTTCGCCGATCAGCTGTTCGAGCCCTTCTCCAGTCTTGGTCGAGATCGCCACGTCCCCCTCTCCCCTTGGGGAGAGGGTTGGGGTGAGGGGGCTGTCATTTTTTGCGCTGAGAACACGCCCCTGCATTCGGCCGTCGGCCAGCGTCTCCCCAAGGGGAGTGGGGAAAGGCTGGAGATCGATCTTGGTCCGCACGCTCAATGTCGTTTCACGTGAAATTTCGTCGGGCGGCGCGTCGATGCCGGTCTCAGTCAACCACAGCGTGAGGTTTGCCTCGCGTGCGGCCGCCAGACTGCGGCGGATGCCTTCGCGCTCCACCTGGCCTTCGGCTTCGCGAATGCCGGCGGTATCGGACACGATCACCGGATATCCGCCAAGATCGAGCCGGACCTCGATCACATCGCGAGTCGTGCCCGCCTCTTGCGAGACGATGGCCGCCTCGCGCCGGGCGAGCGCGTTGAGTAGACTAGACTTGCCGGCGTTCGGCGCGCCGAGCAGAGCGACGCGAAAGCCGTCGCGCAGAATTTCGCCCCGATGACCGTCGTCGAGATGCCGGGCAATCCTGTCGCGCAGGCCCTTCGCCTTTTCGCGGGCCATTTCGACAGCACGATCCGCCACGTCGCCTTCATCGGAAAAGTCGATGGCCGCTTCAACGAGGCCTGCGATTTCGATCAACTGGCCTCGCCAGTCCTCATAGAGCTGCGGCGTCACGGTGAGTGCCAACCGGCGCTGGGCCTCGGTCTCCGCGTCGATCAGGTCGCCCAGCTGCTCGACCTGGGCAAGGTTCAACTGGCCGCTCAAAAAGGCCCGGCGCGCGAACTCGCCCGGTTCCGCCATCCGGCATCCGGGAATTGTGGCGAGGGCTTCCAGCGTGGCGCGGATCGTCGCCCGGCCCCCGTGGATCTGGAACTCCACCACGTCTTCACCGGTTTCGCTCTTGGGGCCGGCAAAGAAAACGACGACCGCCGTATCGAGGAGCTCGCGCGTCACGGGATGAAGGATGCGGCGGAAGGCGGCCCGGCGATCCTCGACCTCGCGGCTGAGCATTGCCGACATGACCGCGCGCGCTTCCGGTCCCGAAACGCGGATCACCGCCAATCCGGCTTTGCCGGAGCCGCTGGAAAGCGCAAAGATTGTCGAACCGTCCGCCATCGTTTCCGCGTACTCGTTGACGGCGCTCCCCGCAACCCTATCGAGCCCATAGCCTCAATGAGCGAAAACCGCCTCAAGTACGAGACGAGCCCGTACCTGCTCCAGCACAAGGACAACCCTGTCCACTGGTGGGCCTGGGGTCCTGAGGCCCTGGCCGAAGCCAAGCGGACCGGCAAACCGATCCTGCTGTCCGTCGGCTATGCCGCCTGCCACTGGTGCCACGTGATGGCGCACGAAAGTTTTGAGGACGAGCCGACGGCGCAGGTCATGAACGACCTGTTCGTCAACATCAAAGTCGATCGCGAGGAGCGGCCCGACATCGACGCGATCTACATGGGTGCGCTGCATCGGCTCGGCGAGCAGGGTGGCTCGCCGCTCACCATGTTTCTCGATAGTGATGCCCGGCCGTTCTGGGGCGGCACGTATTTCCCGAAGCAGTCGCGGTTCGGCCGTCCGGCCTTTGTCACCGTGTTGCTGCGGCTCGCCGAGGCCTATCAGAGCCAACCGGAGAACGTGCGCAACAACGCCGAGGCAATCGTTGAATCCTTACAGGCCGAGGGACGGACGATCGCGGGTGCCAAATTGCCTGATGACAAATTGATCGCCGAACTCGTCCGCCGCATCACCAGCGCCGTCGACAAGGTCCACGGCGGATTGTCCGGCGCGCCGAAGTTTCCGCAGTGGAATGTGTTCTGGCTGCACTGGCGCGGGGCCATTGCTTTTGACGACCCGGCGGCCAAGGAGGCCGTTGTGACCACGCTCACGCATATCTGCCAGGGCGGGATCTACGATCACCTGGGCGGCGGCTTCGCCCGTTACTCGGTCGACGAGCGCTGGCTGGTCCCGCACTTCGAGAAGATGCTCTATGACAACGCGCTGCTGATTGACCTGATGACGGAGGTCTGGCGTGAAACCCAATCGCCGCTTTTCGCGGAGCGGATCAGCGAGACGGTCGCGTGGCTGAAACGCGAAATGACCGGTGAGGGCGGCGCCTTCGCCGCCTCGCTCGATGCCGACAGCGAGGGCGAGGAAGGCAAGTTCTACGTCTGGTCTCTGGACGAGGTGGAGCGCGTGCTCGGCGCCCATGACACCCAGCTCTTCAACCGAATATATGACGTGACCGCCGAAGGAAATTTTGAGGGCCACAACATCCTCAACCGGCTCGGCAGTCTCGCGCCACTCTCTGCAGCAGAAGAAGCGCGGCTCGCTCAGATGCGCGCCAAACTCTTTGCTGTCCGCGCACCGCGTGTCCGCCCCGGGTGGGACGACAAGGTTCTCGCCGACTGGAACGGCTTGATGATTGCCGCGCTCGTCCGCGCGGCCGTCATCTTCGAAAAGACGGACTGGCTCGATCTCGCGCTCAGTGCGTTCGATGGCGTCTGCGAAAAGCTCGATGCCGGTAATGGCCGGCTGTTTCACGCCTACCGCGCCGGACAGGCCAAGGCGCCGGCGACCGCGGCCGACTACGCCAACATGGTCTGGGCGGCGCTGCGCCTCTATGAGGCAACCGGAGAGGATCGCCATCTCGATCAAGCGAAGGCGTGGACCACAACCCTGCAAACGCACTACTGGGACGGTGGCAGCGGAGGATATTTCACATCGGCCGATGACACCTCCGACGTGATCGTGCGGATGAAGTCGGCGCACGATGACGCGGTTCCCAATGCGAACGCCATACAACTCTCAAATCTTTTGAAGCTCGCCGCTTTGACCGGCGACACGGCCTATGAGGAATTCGCGGAGGCTCTCCTCTTGGCCTTCGCCGGTACGATCGCGGGTGCCCCGGTCGGCCACTGCGGCTTGATCGCTGGCTCGCTCGACCAGGGCCGGCTGTTGCAGGTCGCTGTCACAGGCACCAGCGCGGGGGCACTGCAAGACATTGCCCGCCGGACCTCAATGCCCGGCGACGTGTTGTCGCTGCAAACCGCAGGAAAAATCAAACTGGCCGCTTTGCCAGATCAGAACGCTAAAAATAGCGCTTTAGATTCATGTGGTTATATCTGCCTCGGAAATACGTGTTTGGAGCCGGTCCGTGAACCATCCGAACTCAAATTGCGTCTGCTTGAGGCGAGACGCGCTAAACTGACTAGTGTTTTCTGGTCTTTACGCGATTGAAAGGCCGGCTACGGAAAGTGCCCCGGTATTCATCACCGAGTTGAACGGCGCGGGAGTGCCGGATTAGCATTTGCGTACTGCGTTTTGGAGACTTGTTATGACGGCCCAAGCCCTTCCGCGCGATGGCGCGGCCCAGCCGGCAGAATCCCGGCCCCGTCAGCAGCGCTACTCGGCGGGCGAAATCGCCAAGCTGAAAGAGCGCGATAACACCACCAACGTCGGCTATCTGGCGATTGTCTACGGCATCATGGCGGTGACCATCGCCGCAACCGTGTGGGCGTTTGAGGCGGCACTTGCCGGTGACCTCGCCTGGGGCTGGGCGATTGCCGTGTCGATCGTCGCGGTGTTCTCAATGGGCGCCTCGCAGCATCAGCTGGGCGGCGCGATCCACGAAGGTACGCACTACATGCTGTTTGCCGACAAGCGAACCAGCGAGATCGCATCGGACTGGCTGTGCGCCTTCCCGATCTACACGTCGACCTACGCGTTCCGCCTGCATCACCTCGCCCACCACCAGTTCGTCAACGATCCCGAGCGCGACCCGAACTTCGATCAGGCCAAGGAAAGCGGCCACTGGCTCGACTTCCCGATCGCGCATATCGAGTTCCTGCTCGCCACCGCCAAGCTGCTTTGGCTGCCGAATACGATCCGCTACATCGTCGCCCGCGCCAAGTATTCGGCCATTGGCGTCGATACCAACCCCTACGCCGATACGACGCGAAAGGGCTCCAAGTGGGCCATCCGCAACGGCGTGCTGTTCGCCGTCGGCGCGCCGGCTGTGGCGATCCCGCTGATCGCCACAGGCCACCATCTGTTGGCCCTCGCAGCGGTCGTGACGATGTGGGCGGCGATCAGCATCTACTATTACGCTATTCCGGACGATCACTATCCGCAAAGCAAGATCGACCCTGTCGTCTCGCACCGCGCCACCGCAATTGGCCGCATGACCTGGCTCGGCATCATGTACGCGGGCCTCACCGTCCTGGAACTCGTCACCGGCGCGCCGGCCTGGGGCTACTACGGCCTGCTCTGGATCCTGCCGCTGTTCACCACCTTCCCGCTGTTCATGATCCTGCGCGAATGGCTGCAGCACGGCAACGCCGACCGCGGCCGGCTGACCAACTCGCGCATTCTGCTGTCGGGCCCCGTCGCGCGCTACGCGATCTTCCCGTGGGGCATGGACTATCACCTGCCCCATCACCTGTTCGCATCGGTGCCGCACTACAAGCTCAAAGAGCTCCACGAGGTGATGCTGCGCGATCCGGAATACAAGGAAAAGTGCCTGATCGCCGAGGGCTGGGCCAAGGAATCTAGGCCCGGCGCCGCCTATCCCTCGATCATCGAAATCCTGGGACCGAAGTTTGCCAGCGAGAGCAAGGAAATCCACATCGACAATGAAACGCTGGCCGAAGCGAGCGTCAACGACAAGGCCGGCGTGCAACGCCACGTCGAACAGTCGATGCAGCAGAAGATGTGAGTGCATCGTTCGGTGCTGAAATACACAAGGGCCGCTTCGATGAAGCGGCCCTTTGCATTTCAGGTCTAACGCAGACGTTACGTATTCATCTGCTGGAAGAACTCGCCGTTGGTCTTGGTGGCGCGCAGCTTGTCGATCAGGAACTCGATGCCGTCCTGCGTGCCCATCGGATTCAGGATGCGGCGCAGAACGTACATTTTCTTGAGCTGATCCTTCGGCACCAGCAGGTCTTCCTTACGCGTGCCGGACTTGGCGATGTCGATCGCCGGGAACACGCGCTTGTCGGAGACCTTGCGGTCGAGCACCACTTCCGAGTTACCGGTGCCCTTGAACTCTTCGAAGATCACTTCGTCCATACGGCTGCCGGTATCGATCAGCGCCGTGGCGATGATGGTGAGAGAACCGCCTTCCTCGATGTTGCGGGCGGCACCGAAGAAGCGTTTCGGGCGTTGCAGAGCGTTGCTGTCGACGCCGCCGGTCAACACCTTGCCGGATGACGGCACCACGGTGTTATAGGCGCGGCCGAGACGGGTAATCGAATCCAGCAGGATGACGACGTCGCGCTTGTGCTCGACCAGACGCTTGGCCTTTTCGATCACCATTTCGGACACCTGCACGTGCCGCGTCGGCGGCTCGTCGAACGTCGAAGAGATCACCTCGCCCTTCACCGAGCGCTGCATGTCGGTCACTTCTTCCGGGCGCTCGTCGATGAGCAGCACGATCAGATAGCATTCCGGATGGTTGGCGGTGATGGAGTGGGCGATGTTCTGCAAGAGCACTGTTTTGCCGGTACGCGGCTGGGCCACGATCAGCGCGCGCTGGCCCTTGCCCATGGGCGCGACGATATCGATGACGCGCGGGGAGAGATCCTTGATGGTCGGGTCTTCGATCTCGAGCTTCAGCCACTTGGTCGGGTAGAGCGGCGTCAGGTTGTCGAAGTGCACTTTGTGCTTGGTATTTTCCGGGTCCTCGAAGTTGATCTTCGAAACCTTGAGGAGCGCAAAGTAGCGCTCGCCTTCCTTCGGCGAGCGGATCTGGCCTTCGACCGTATCGCCGGTGCGCAGGGCAAAGCGGCGGATCTGCGAGGGCGAAACGTAGATGTCGTCGGGACCGGGCAGGTAGTTGGCTTCCGGCGAGCGCAGGAAGCCGAACCCGTCCTGCAGGACTTCGACGACGCCGATGGCGGTAATTTCGGTGTCCTGTGCGGCGAGCTGCTTCAGCGTCGCGAACATCAGTTCCTGCTTGCGCATGGTCGAGGCGTTCTCGACACCCGCCTCTTCGGCAAAGGTCACGAGCTCGGCGGGGGATTTCCGCTTCAGGTCCTCGAGCTTCATTTCAGTCATAGGAAAACTCCGGCGGGGCCACGTGGCGTGGCAAAACGAGGGTCAGCGATGAGATGCGGAGAAAGGTGGGAATTCGGCGGAGACGGTAAGGGCGGGCGCCCTTCGAAGCAGCGTCCGGTTTCCGCAAAAACCAGCGTGCCGACGGAATCACATCCGTCCAGCTCTCTTAAGGTGCTGAGCGGTCTTATACACCTATTCGCCCTGCTGGTGCAACGGCCTCAGAACGGCTTAACGATGACCAGAATCACGATGCCGATCATCAGCAAGGTCGGGATTTCGTTGATCATGCGCCAGCGCCGGGCCGCGACGGTGTTGCGATCCTCGCGGAAGGCCCTGACGGCCTGCGAAAAATAGCCATGAACCGCCGACAGCAGCAGAACGAGCAGCAACTTGGCGTGAAACCACGGGGCCGTAAAATGTCCTCCGGCCCAGCCGAGCCAGAAGCCGGCAACCCAGGCGAAGACCATGGCCGGGTTCATGATGATGGTGAGCAGCCGGCGCTCCATCACCTTGAAGGTGTCGGACTGTTTTGAACCTGGTTCGGCGTCGCAGTGGTAGATGAAGAGCCTCGGCAGATAGAGCATGCCGGCCATCCAGGCGATGATGGCGATGACGTGCAGCGCCTTGATCCAGAGGTACGCGCCTTCGCCCAGAACGAGCATGGCGGCGCCGGCCAATGCCGCCGTGACGATGAGTGATATTACGGCCCGGACGGCCGGCGATCCCTTGGGCACGAGCGTGGCGTCAGATTGGCTCATGCGCGGCCCTTTGCAGCCCGGACGCGCTCGACGAGCCGAGCCACGTGCTCGGGCGGCGTTTCGGGCACGATGCCGTGGCCGAGATTGAACACGAAGGGTTTGCCCGTCATGCCCGCAACGATCTCATCGACCCGGCGGTCGAGAGCCGCACCGCCCGCAACGAGCAAGAGCGGATCGAGGTTGCCCTGAGCGACGATGCCACGGCCCGCCACCTCCTGCATCACGTTCAAGGGACACGACGTATCGCAGCTGACCCCATCGATCCCGGTTGCCGCGGCGAACTCCATCAATTTCGCCGAGGCCCCGCGTGGAAAGCCGATGACCGGCACATGCGGATGCCTCGATTTCATTTCCGAAACGATCTGCTTGGTCGGCGCCACGACCCAGCGGTCAAATTCGTCTTCGGCAAGGCTTCCGGCCCAGCTGTCGAAAATCTGCAGCACACCAGCGCCCGCCCGCACCTGGCCGTCGAGATAG
>CXWK01000830.1_pt1 | contig 98313 bp, 91 predicted proteins | sample 590851 | NCBI WGS metagenome assembly CXWK01 (sample SAMEA3498364, study PRJEB10139) | wastewater metagenome | biome: wastewater treatment plant; material: activated sludge | place: Denmark | collected 2014-08-01 | reverse complement strand
GATGCGCCGGAGGTGGATCCCGTGATTCGGATCGCCGACCCGCGTGCGACCTGGAGCACCGGTTCGATGCCGCGGGTGCGGATCACGGCGGCGGACGGCTACGATCTGGTCGCCGAAGCCGTGCGCTGATGACCCGATGATCGTCCGGCAGCTTCCCAACCTGATCACCCTCGCGCGCCTGGTGCTCGCGGTCGGCGTGTTCGCCTTGCTCAGCCGCGCGCTGCGCCTCGCACCGGATTCGGAGGCCTCGAGCTTCACGCTGCAGGCCGCCTTCGTGCTGTGGTTGGTGGCGGTGATCTCCGACACCGTGGACGGCTGGCTCGCGCGCCGCCACGGTTGGGTCAGCGCCTTCGGCCGCATCGCGGATCCGGTGGTGGACAAAGTGCTGACCCTCGGCACCTTCGCCTATCTCGCCCCCGGCGATCACGTGTACGGACGCGCCGGTGATCTGCTCCCGGTGATGCCGATCTGGGCGTTGGTGGTGCTGCTCACGCGCGAGTTCCTGGTCACCGCGCTGCGCGGTTACGTCGAGAGCCGCGGCCTCGAGTTCCCGGCCGAGCGCAGTGGGAAGCTCAAGATGGTGCTGCAGAGCGTCTTCACCGGAGTGATGATCGGCGCGGCGAGCGGCATCTCCGCGCCGCTGCACTTGGTCTGGCTCGAAGACCTGATCCGCCATCCGTGGTCGGTCGCCGCGCTGTTCTGGGCGATGATCGCGCTGACGATCTTCTCGGGCGCGTCCTACTGCCTGCGCGCGATGCAACTCCTGCGCGGTGCGAACGGGAGCGGCACCTCGCGATGAGCGATGCGCTCGAAGAACTCCGCCGCGCACTCGATCTGCTCGACCGCGCCGAGGTCGCGGCGCGCGGCGAAGCCGTCGCATTGATGAAAGGTTGGCTCGCCAGCGAAGCCGGACGCGCTGCCGGCGCCGCGCAAGCCGCCGAAGGCGGGGACGCTCCGCCCGGGCGCTTCGGTCTGATCGGCGACTCCCCGGCGATGCAGAAGGTTTTCGACCTGCTCGCGCGCGTGGTGCGCACCGACGTGCCAGTGCTGGTGCTCGGCGAGAGCGGCACCGGCAAGGAATTGGTGGCACGCGCGCTGCACACCTCCGGACCGCGTCGCAAAGGTCCCTTTCTGGCGGTCAACTGCGCCGCCATTCCCGGCACCTTGCTCGAAGCCGAGCTCTTCGGTCACGTGAAAGGTTCTTTCACCGGCGCGCATCGCGACCGCGTGGGCTACGCGGTCGCTGCCGACGGCGGCACTCTCTTCCTCGACGAAGTCGGCGAGATCCCGCTCGACCTGCAATCCAAGCTCCTGCGCTTCCTGCAGGAAGGCGAAGTGCGGCCGGTCGGCGCCAACGCCGCGCTCAAGGTCAACGCGCGCGTGGTCGCTGCCACCAATCGCGATCTGCTCGGCGAATCCCGCGCCAAGCGTTTCCGTGAGGATCTCTACTACCGGCTTGCAGTGATCACGATCGGCATGCCGCCGCTGCGCGACCGCCGCGAGGATCTCCCGCATCTGATCCGCCATCTGATGGCGCGCCAGACCGCCGAAGGCCTGCCCGGCGCGCGCATTCATCCCGCGGCACTCGCCGCGCTCTCTGCCTTCGGGTGGCCCGGCAACGTGCGTCAACTCCAGAACGAGTTGGTGCGCGCCGCCACCTTTGCCGCCGACGGCGAGATCGGGCTCGACGAACTCTCCGCCGAAGTGCGCGCCGCGCGCTAGTGGATGCGGCCTTCGGGCGGGATCGGCATCAGCGGTTTGATGCCGAGGTTCACCACGTAGGCGAGCACCAACAGGCCGAGCACGAGTAGGGCCATGTCGAGCAGGAAGCGCCGATCCCAGCGCTTGCGCTCGGCGTAGTAATAGAGCACTTCCTCGCGTGGACGGAACTCGCTCTTCCACGGGAAGCGGTCGGCTTCGGCCTGTTCGATCGCTTGCTGGCGCAGTTCGTCGAGCATCTCGTCGAGGCGCGCGGCGCGATAGCGCTCGAGCAATTCTGACTTGCGTCGCTGCAGTTCGCGGATGGTGGTCATAGCACCGTAGCCAACGCGCGGGCCGTGTAAAGGATCACAACCACGGAGAGGCTGCCGAGCACCACACCCAAGGCAATCGCGAAGAGGAAGCCGAGCACTTTGCCCGGCGCGCGATTGAACCAGGTGGCTGGCGGCGCGCCGAGATCGCCGCGTCGCACCGCTTCGTCGTGGAGGACTTCGAAGGCCTGTTGGCGCAGGTCGCGCTCCAGCCGACGCTTGACCTCGTCCGGGATCTCGGCGAACTCGGGGCGGTCGGCCGCGCGCACTACCAGAGCGCCTCCTGACGGAAGAGCGCGGCACGCGACATCGCCACCGCCGCGGTGGTCGAAAGCACGATGCCGAGCAGCGCCGCGGCGAGCAGAATCAGCGGCACGTTCGGGAACCACGGCTTGGTCGGCAGCGCCGGCGCTTCCGCGGTCTCGAGGAAGGAAGTCGTGCGACCCAGATAGAGCTGGGCTTCGGAGAGCCGCCGGCGCGTGTCGGAGAGCGCCTGGCGGAGTTGCGCAAGTTGGGAATCGAAGTCCGAGAGCACGAGGTTGTACTCCGGCAGTTTGGCGAAGTCGCTCTGCGCTTGTTCGAGCAAGCGGCCGTAAACCTCGCGTTCCTTCGCGGTCACGGCGATCTGCACGAGTTGATCGTAGAACTTGCTGGTCAAGTTCTCGGCGAGCGGATCCGGACCGAAGTCGGCCGAACCGGCGATGCGCTCCACCTCTTCGGTGAGTTGAGAACGCAGCGTGTCAATCTCGGTTTGCTTGAGCCGCACTTCGCGCGTGCCTTCCTTGAAGGACTGGCGAATCTTCGCCATCTCGAGTTCCGCCGCAATGATCTGACCCTTGATCTGCTCGATGCGCGGGTTGGTGATCTCAGCGAGGCTCCGCTGCACGAAGAGTTCCGGATCCGTCGGATTCGGACGCTCGCCGATCTGGCGCTCGAGTTCGCTGAGGCCGGTCTGCAGCGTGACGGCGCGCGCGTCGAGTTCGTCCACGCGCTGCCGATAGATCTTCACGCGCTCGGCAGTCATCTGGAACTCCATGCCGAAGTCCGCGGTGCCGAGTCCGGTGAGGAAGTCGAGCCGCTCGCGCTCGATCCGTTCGATTTCGCCACGCGTCGCGACGGCGCGCGCGTCGAACAAGTCCGCCTTCTGCCGGATGTCGGACTTGGTGGATTGATCGAGCTTGTCGCGGAAGAGCCGCAGATAGGTCTCGGCGATCTTCTGCGCCAGCGCCGGATCGTTGTCATAGACCGTGATCGTCAACAGGTTGTAGCGATCGATCTCGAAGGCGACGTTCTTCTCGAGTTGTAGGCTGTCGCGCCCCTCGATCTCCACCGCCACGCTCTGGCGCAGATCGGCGCCGCGCAAGACGCCGAGCAGGGAATCCTGCATCTCGGTGCTGCCGCTCGGCAGTTTGGGTGCGCGCGGCAGGTTTTCGGCTTCCGTGCTCAGCGAGAGCATGTCCGGGTTGGACGGCACGAAGCAGCGGGCTTGTGCGCGGTACACCGGATCGAGGCGCCCGGCGATCAGGTAGGCCACGACCACGGCAACCACCGTGGCGACCGCGACCACGTACAGCCGCTCGTAGAGGAGCTGGAGCGGTCCTTTCTCCTGGTGGCTCAAGGTCGTACGGCGACAGGGCTTCCGATCCGGTCCTCGCGGTGCCGGCGATTTGCATTCTATCGGCGCCGGGAGGCGACAAGTGCGGACGCAAGCTCGCGAATTCGCGTGCGGAAGGAGCTTTCGGAGAAAGTGGCGGCGTGGGCTCGCAGCGTCTCCGCTGCGTAGCGATCGGGATCGAAGCGGCGGAGTGCGTCCACCAGACAATCCACTTCCTGCGCGGCGAAGTGCTCCCCGGTGCGACCGGACAACACCGTTTCCAGACTCCCACCCGCGCCGAAGGCCAACACCGGACGTCCCGCGGCCTGCGCCTCGACCGGCGAGATGCCGAAATCCTCCTCAGCGCTGAAGAGGAAGGCGCGACAGCCGCTCATCAGCTCCGGCAGCTCGGCGTCGGGCACGAAGCCGAGGAATTCCACGCTCGGCCCGGCGATCCGCCGCAGCCGCTCCAGTTCCGGACCTCGTCCGGCGACTTTCAAAGGCAGGCCGAGCTGCGTGCAAGCGCCGACGATCAAGTCCACGCGCTTGTAGGCCTCGAGGCGGCCGACGGTGAGGTAGTAATCCCCCGGCGCGCCGCGCCCACTGGCCTCCAGGAAGGGCTCGACGGCGACGGGCGGATAGACGATCTCGGCGTCTTTCCGGTACAGCTCTTTCACTCGATTCGCGGTGTAGCGGGAGTTCGCCACGTAGAGGTCCGGGCGACCGGCGGTCGCCTGATCCCAACGCCGCATGCGGCCGGACATCCAGCGCAGGAGTGGGCGCATCGGCGCGGGATAGCCGGCGAGGAAATCCTGCTGCCGCTCGTAGGCGAACATCATCGGTCGGTGGATGTAGCAGAGGTGCGGCACGCCCGCCGGCGCGCGCAGACCCTTCATCCAGGAGACCGAAGAGGAAAGCACCAGATCCAATCCTTCCGGAAAGCGCAGGCGCTCCACCATTCCCGGGTAGAGCGGGAGCGGCCAGCGGTATTTGGAGGGAGGCAGCCAGCGCTGCAGCCAGGAGGAGCGGATGTCCCAACTCGCATAAGCGGGATTCGACTCCGCGAGCAGAGTGAAGACCGGCGCGTCCGGCCACAGCTCGTGGAACTGCTCGAGCACGCGCTCGGCGCCGCCGTGGCGGACGAAGTCGTGCGCGATGGCGACGCGCAACTCGCTCATTGCGCGCTCCCGCTTTGCTCGGCGCGCCAGGCTTCCCACATGCGGCGGCCACGCGCACGGCCGCGCCATGCCGGTCCGAGTGCGCCGATGCCGAGCAGGTAGCGGCTCGGCCAGAAGCGACGCAATAGTGAACCGGTCAGACCCCAGGCCAGGCCGGGGCAGGGGAAGTTGCCAACCAGCCATGCAAAGGGCATGTGGCAGGCGCGCCCGAAGACACCGTAGTGCTTGAGCAGCACGAAGGTTTCGTTCGCGGCGTTGTTGTGAATGGTTTCGGGCAGGAAGCGTCCGGTGTTGAGCACGCGCGGCGCTTCGTGATGATCCGCCTCGACGGCGGGATCGAAGATCAGGCGGTAGCCCTGGCGCTGCACGCCGAGGCAAGCGTCGAGCTCGAAGCGGAAGCAGTCGCCGAGCAAACGCCGCTCGAAGCCGCCGTGCGTGCGCAGCGGCGCGATGCGCAGCGACATGTTGGCGCCGCGGAAGTGATCCACGGCGAGCGCACGCGTGGTGTGCCGTGTGCTCTGATCCATCACCAGACCCGGAAAGATCACGCGGTTGCGGAAGCGTGCGCGGCGCTCGTCGGGGGCACCATTCACCACGTTGATCGCGGGGCCGGCGACGCCGCCGATCCCGGGATCGGCTTCGTAGTGACGCGCCAGGTTCTCCAGCCAGAATGGACGCGCGATCGCGTCGTCGTCGAGCAGGCAAGCGACGTCGCCCTCGGCGGCGGCGAGCAGCGCGTTCTCGGCGGTGACGATCCCGGGTGCGGTGAGCAACACGCTGCGCACCGCCAGGCGCGGGTGCCGCGCGGAGAAATCATTCACTACGGCGACGCCTTCCGGATCCAGGTCGGGGCGCAAGGAGACCAGGATTTCATCCGGCGCGCGCGTCTGCACCGCCAGCGCTTCCAAGTTGCGGCGCAGGAGCTCCGGGCGCTTGAGCGTCGGCACGAAGACCGAGAAGCGCAGGGGCGTGGCGGCGGTGCTCGACTTCATTGCGCGCCGGCCTCCGCGAGCGCTTCGCGATAGACGCGCAGGTGTGCAGCGGCGCTGCGCGCCCAAGTGAAGGAAGCAGCGCGCGCTCGGCCGCGCGTGATGAGTTGAGCGCGTTCCGCGCCGTCCGCACAGGCGCGGCGCAGTCCCGCGGCGATCGCTTCTGGATGCGCCGGATCCACCAGCACCGCGGCACCCCCGGCGACCTCGGGCAAGGAACAAGCATCGGCGGCCACCACCGGTACGCCGCAGGCCATCGCTTCGATCACCGGAATGCCGAAGCCTTCCAAGTACGACACCAGGGCGAAGCTGGTGCAGGAGCGATAGAGCCGCGGTACGTCCTCGTCGTCCACGAAGCCGGTGCGCAGTACGCCGCGATCGTGTCCCTTGGCGCAGATGCGCGCCCACATCTCGTCGAAGAGCCAGCCCGGCGCGCCCGCGAGTACCAGTTGACCCTCGAAGCCGTCCGCGCGCAGCAATTGAAAGGCCGCGCACAATCCTTCAATGTTTTTGTTCGGCTGTAGGGTGCCGATGCAGAGCAGGAATCCGGCTCGGATGCCGTAGCGCTCCGCCAGCCGCGCGAGGTCGGCCGCGCGATCGCGCGCCGGCTCGAACTCCGGACCGATGCCGTGATGCACCACCGCCACGCGCTCCGCATCCACGCCGAGCCGCTCGACGATGTCACGCTTCGAGAACTCGCTGACCGTGATCACCCGGTGAGCGCGGCGCGCACTCGGCGGCACGCTACGCGCGCGTTCCCTGATCCAGCGAGCCGGCAGGCCGGCAGGCGCGCGCAGAAAGGCGAGGTCGTGAATGGTGACCACACGCGCCGCAGTGCGCGTGCGCGGCAGCAGGTCGAAGGGACCGTGAAAGAGATCGTGTCGGCCTGCGGTCCACTCCGCGGGTGCATGCAGTGCTCGCAGCAGTTGCGGCGGCACATGCGAGACGCGCCGCTCGCTCACGCCCGCCAAGCGACAGGTCTCTTCCATCTTCGCGCGGTGCGCGCGTCGCGTGAAGTTGAAGTAGAGTGCCAGCTTCCACTCCGTAGGCAGGACTGCGGGCAGTGCGCGCAGCAGCTCGAGGCCGTAGCGATAGGCGCCGCCCTTGTGATACCCCGTCAGTGCCATCGCCGTGGCGTCGAACAGGATCTTCATGCCGGGAGCGCGCAAGCCATGCGGTAAGCGTCCACGGTGCGTTCGGCGCAGCGCCGCCAGGTGAAGGCTTGCGCGTGCGCGCGACCGCGAACGCGGAGATTCTCGCACAAGGCATCGTCGGCATCCACGCGCGCGAGCAACTCGGCGATCCCGGCTTCGTCGTCGGGATCGTGCAGCAGCGCGGCGCCACCCGCGACCTCCGGCAGCGCGCCGCGATCGGAGCAGATCACCGGCGTTCCCGCGGCCATCGCCTCGAGCACCGGCATGCCGAAGCCTTCGTAGCGCGAAGGCAGCAGCAGTGCGCGCGCGCCAGCGATCAGGAAGGGTAGATCCTGCTGCGCGACGAAGCCGAGGAAGCGCACGTGCTCGCGTAGCGCCGGATGGCGTGCGAGTGCCGCGTCGGCTTCCGCCATTCCCCACGCAGCGCGGCCAGCGATGAGCAGCGAGGAGCGAAGTCCGTCGTGCGCGAGCGCGCGGCCGTAGGCCTCGAGGAGCGCAGGAAGATTCTTCTTCGGCTCCACCGATCCGACGAAGAGGAAATAGGGACGCCCATCCAGTTCGAGTCGGCGCGCGGCGGCAGCTCCGCCAGCGGGATCGGCGGCAGCGGCAGCGAAAGACTCGTCCACTCCGTGCGCAACCACCACCGTGCGACCGCGCGCCACGCCGTAATGACGCACGAGATCTTCACGCGTGTGCTCGCTCACGCAGATCCATAGATTCGCGCGCGCAGCCAGCGCCTCGGTGCCACGCAGCAATCGCGCCGTCCAACGCGGGTGCAAGAACTGCGGATGGTGCAAATACATCAGATCGTGCGACGTCACGACCACGCGCCCGTCACTCCGCAAAGGACACACGGGTTCGGGCAAGTGCACGAGCTCGTGTGCGCCGGCGAACCACTCGAAGCGCGCGCCGATGCGCCTCATCGCGTGCAAGCATTCCGGCGTCATCCACCAATGACGCAAGATGGCACCGCGCTCCTGCAGTGCCTCGAGCGCGGCCCCACGGCGCGGGTTGAGAAAAGCGCTCAGCACCACGAAGCGCAGCTCGGGATCCGCGAGAGCCAACAGCTCGGGTACCAAGCGTTGCCAGTACGCGTCAATGCCGCCGAAGTCGCGCGCGCGCGCGAGGCGATGACCCTCGATCAGAATCTTCACTGCGTGGCTCCGGTCGAGCTCAGTTCCTGGCGCACGGCCTCGACCGCGTCCCAGTGAGCTTGCGGATCGAACTCCTGGCGCACCCACTCCCGCATCCGTTCGCCACGGGCGCGGAGTTCAGCGGGATTGGCGGCGAGCTCGTCCAGCATCCGCGCCAGGTCTTGCGGATCCTCGTTGCGGAAGGTCCAACCGCGCTCCTCTCCCAAGAGTTCCGGCACGCCCCCGCGCCCCGAGGCGAGCGCAGGTCGCCCACGCGCGCCCGCCTCGAGCACCGTCAGCGGCGAGTTCTCCGGCACCCGGGAGGGTAGGACCAGGAGGTCGGCACGGGCGTAGGCAGCTTCCATGGCTTCGGGATCGCAGTGGCCGAGGAAACGCACCCGGGGGGATAGTCCGAGGGCGCGAGTGCGGGCGGCAAGATCCTCGGCCTGATCGCCGATCCCGGCAATCTCCAGGGTGGCTGTGGAAGCGGCGCCGGAGGTGCGGGTCAAGGCCGCAAGAAGGAGGTCAACCCCTTTGGAGCGGTAGAGGCTGCCCGCAAAAAACAGGCGGATAGCCTTGTTACTTGCTGAGTTCGGCCAGGGGAGAGCCTCTCGGCGGGCGATCGGAAGGCGCAGAACCCTGGTTTGATGGCTTCCGAAGCCCAATCCCTCTAGCAGGGCGATGGTCGGACAGAGGAAGAGGGACACGGCCTCTTGAGCGTTCTGGCGCGCCCTGCCGTGGGCGCGCGTGCTGAGAAAGTCTTGGATCCACCCTCGCAAGCCCATCCGAGTGCGCTGCAGACTCTGGCCTTCTGCCAGGCTGAAGTCGTGCACGGTCATCAGAATCGGGACTCCGCAGGCCGCCAGGGCAGGAAAGACAGAATTGCGAAACGCCGCGCAGTTCTGAACGTGGATGAGCTGAGGACCCGTCGTCCGGATCCAGTCCATCAGATGCTCCACCAGCGGTGCGTGCCTACCATCGAAGTCCATCCTGCGGCGAAGCGTGCTCGTCGGCCAGGAATACTGAAAGCTCTGCGCCCCGCGCAGGGCTGGGTGTTGGATGGGCTGGTCCAAAGACCATCCCCACTGCTCGTGGCCCCGCTCCGCAGCCTCCTCGATCAGGAGGCGGAGGTAGGCGCTTGCGCCGCCTGCGATGTGGGGCGCGTCGTGCAGATGGAGGAGCCGCACCGGCCAGCTCAGCCTAAACAGGCGCTCGTGGAAATCAACAACTTATTAGCCTTGTTTTGCGGGCTGGAGGCCGTGCCCAGGATTCTCGGAATCAGGGTCAAACCGAGCCTCCTGCTTGCCGATGGTAGCCCCAAGTCGTGTCGGTCAAGTCCGTCCCCGCAGGGCTTGATCTTGGCCGCCCGCGACTGGACAATGTCGCGCTCGCTTTTCGGCTTAACCCCCAAAAAGCGGGACTCCCGATCCTGAACGGACTCCCTTCCGCCAGGATCAGTTCCCTCCCGCCCGCAAGGGCAATCACGAGGAAGTCAAGGAATGAAGGTTCTCAACTACTCATTCGCGGCCCTGGCCGCGATCGCTCTGGCTAGCCAGGGCGTTGCTCAACAATCCGAGGAAAGCCTGGAGCGTGCTCTGGCTGACCTCAACAGCGGTCTCACCGCACCGGCCGGTAACGGAAACCTGAAAATCGACGGCGATTTCCGCGCCCGTAACCGCTGGTACGACGACGGCGTCGACACCAACAACCGCGACATGGACACTCGCGCGCGTTTGAACTTCCACTTCAACGTCAACGAGAACGCCCGCGCGTTCGTCGGCTTCAGTGGCCGCGAAGCGTTCGGCGGAACCGTTTCCGGACGCCATGACCTCGGCGACATCTCCGGCGGATCTCCGGAATCCTCAGGCCAAGGTCTCGACCGCGCCTGGGTTGCCGTGGACAACCTCGTCGGCGATGGTGGCACCGCCACGATCGGTCGTCGTTACTGGACTGCCGGCTCCGGCCGTGCGCTCGGCTCTGAAGAGTGGGACAACTGGGTCACCACCTTCTCGGGTATCTGGTACGACCACGCTGCTGGCGGCTTCAATGTCCAAGGCGCGATGATCAACGGTGTGGAGAATGGCTCGTCCGCGACGGACGACATGCTCTACTTCCTGTCCGGAACTTGGGTCTGCGACATGATCGAGGCCTGTGGCCCGGTCGCGATCTCCCCGTGGTGGCTGCGTGACGAGACCGCCAGCGGCGGCTCGGCGGGCGGCACTCACGAGACGTGGCTCGGCGGTGAAGTGACCGGCGCCGTGATGGGCATCGGCTACGACCTCGAATACGTCCGTTACGAGTACGGCGACGTCCAAGGCAGTGCCTGGTTCGTCGGTGGTGAGCTCCAGCTCGAGCAGCTCGAGTCCATCCCCGGCATCGAAGGCGGTGGCCTCAACATCGCGATCTCGCAGGCGGACGATGAGTTCTTCGTCCCCGGCGTGAACTCGACTGGCACCGCTTACGGCCTGCACTACCACGACTCGATCGGCTTCGCCGACGTGCTCGGCACCTCCGGCATCTGGAGCACCGACACCGATACCTGGCGTCTCGGCGTGGACATCACTCCGGCCGAAGGTTGGACCGGCGCCCTGGCGTTCATGAACATTGACACCGGCGGCTCCGAGTTCGACGAGATCGACCTGTCGGTCGGCACCAAGCTGAACGGCAACGTCAACGCTTGGTTCGGCTACGCAATCGTTGATCCCTCCGGCGGCTCGGACGACATGTCCGTGTTCTGGGCGGTCCTCGATCTGGCCTTCGGCGGCTAGTCTTCGGACGATTCGCTGACTCTGGCGGGCGCTCGCAAGAGCGCCCGCCTTCGTTTTGGGCTGGCACGCGCGGCGCGCACAATAGGTCCGCATGAGTTTGGTCGGACGCCTTCCCGCCGGACCGCTGGACGTGATCGGCGACGTCCACGGGGAGATCGGCGCACTCCAGGAGTTGCTGCACGCACGGCTCGGCTATGCGCGCGACGGCCATCATCCACACGGACGCACCGCGATCTTCGTCGGCGATCTCGTGGACCGCGGGGAGGACAGTCGTGCGGTCGTCTCCCTGGTCAGTGACTGGCTACGTCGTGGACGCGCTGCTTGCGTCCTCGGCAATCACGAGCTGAATCTCCTCCTCAACAAGCGGCGCTCCGGCAACGAGTGGTTTCACGGCGAAGAGCAAAATTTGCGCGGCGGTGGCGGAGTGATTCCGCAGCGGGTGCTGGTTGGGGACGATGAGCGCCATGCCCTGTTGGCGTTGCTCTCCGGTTTACCGCTCGCATTGGAGCGCGAGGATCTACGCTTGGTGCACGCTTGCTGGCAGTCGTCCGCGATCGAGGCTCTCCGTGGAGACCGACGCACGGCGCAAGACCGCTTCTGGCACGAGCAACTGCGCATCGAGTCCGAACTGAAGGAGGAGGGAATCGAGCGCGATTCCTTAGAGGCGGATCTCGCGCGCCAGAACCGCAATCCGATCACCGTGTGCACTTCGGGGCTCGAGCGACCCGCTCTCGCTCCCTTCCGCGCAGGCGGACGCATGCGCCGCGTCGAACGCGTGCCGTGGTGGGATCACTACGCGGAGGAGCCGGCCGTCGTCTTCGGTCACTACTGGCGTGCGCTCGACGAAGCCGATCTTCCGGTGAAGCGCGGTCCCTATCTGTTCCCCGGCCGTGCGCCGCACGAGGCGCTCGGACCGCGCCAGAACGCCTACTGCGTGGACTTCAGCGTCGGCTACCGCAACGTGGCACGCGCGAAGCAAGACGATCCACAGGCGCGCCGCAACGCGTTGGTGGCGCTGCGTTGGCCGGAGCGGGAGCTCATGTCAGACTCCGGAATGCTCAGCAGTTTGCGCTGAGCGTCGCGCTACTCAAGCAGCGAACGTGATTTCTTCCGCGTCGGCCCAGAGTTCGTCGAGCGCGTAGAACTCGCGCGCCTCCTCGGTCAGCACGTGCACGACCACCACGTCGAAATCGCACAGCACCCAGGAGGAACGACCGCCCTCCTCGAGACCCGCGCGCCCGAGGGCTTCCTTCGCCTTCGTGCGCAGCGCCGCGGCGATCGCACGCGTCTGCCGCGCGCTCTGCGAAGTCACGATCACGAAGAAGTCCGTGATGTAGAGGAGTTCGGAGACGTCGAGCACGCGTACGCGCTCGCCCTTCAACTCCAGCGCCTCCCGCGCCAGCAGTTCAGCTAGCGCACGGGAACGTTCCTTGGCGGCAGTTTGATCCAAGCGAGGGGAGTGAGGCGGGGCGGCCCCGGACCAGCCGGTGTGCCGCCCCGCCGAAGTCTAACCTAGGATTTGAAGAAGGGCAGGAGAAGCAGGCTCACCACGGACATCAATTTGATGAGGATGTTCAAGGAGGGGCCAGAGGTGTCCTTGAAGGGATCGCCGACGGTGTCACCGACTACGGCTGCCTTGTGCGGATCGGAGCCCTTGCCGCCGAGGTTGCCCTTCTCGATGTACTTCTTCGCGTTGTCCCAAGCGCCGCCTGCGTTGGCCATGAAGATGGCCATCATCACGCCGCTCGCCAGCGCACCCGCGAGCGCGCCGCCGAGCATCAGGACTCCGCCGAACTTGCCGATCAGGATCGGCGCGGCGATCGCCAGCAGACCCGGAAGCACCATCTCGCGGATGGCTCCCTTGGTCGAGATCGCGACGCAGGCCGCGTAGTCCGGCTTGCCGGTGCCTTCCAGGATTCCGGGAATCTCACGGAACTGTCTGCGCACCTCGCCGATCATCGCGTAGGCGGCGCGGCCCACGGCCTGCATCGTCATGGCGCTGAACAAGAAGGGCAGCATGGCGCCGAGCAGCAGACCGATCACGACCTCGGAGTTGGCGATGTCCATCACCTCGGTCCCGTTGCCGAAGGCGGTGAAGAAAGCCAGCGAGGTGAGCGCGGCGGAGCCGATCGCGAAACCCTTCCCAATGGCCGCGGTGGTGTTGCCGACTGCGTCGAGCGAGTCGGTGCGCATGCGGACTTCCTTCGGTAGCTCCGCCATTTCGGCGAGACCACCCGCGTTGTCAGCGACCGGTCCGTAGGCGTCCACCGCCAGCGAGATGCCGAGCGTCGAGAGCATGCCGACCGCAGCGAGTGCGATGCCATACACACCAGCCTGGTCGAAGGCGATCCAGATCGTCGCGCAGATCACCAGGATCGGAGCGCAAGTGCTCTTCATGCCGACGCCGAGGCCACCGATGATGTTGGTCGCTGCGCCCGTCTTCGATTGCTCGGCAATGGACTGCACCGGCTTGTATTCGAAAGCGGTGAAGTATTCCGTGATCTTGCCGATCGCCACGCCCGACGCCAAGCCGGCGACGATTGCGATGAAGATCGAAGTGCCCTTCAGCGATCCGAAGTTGGTGTCCGAGCCGCCGGTGAGCAGCCAGGCCAATCCCACCAGCACCACGCTGGCGACGATCATGCCGCGGAACAGTGCGGAGTGAATCTTCGATTCATCGTTGGTGCGCACGAAGAAGGTGCCGACGATCGAAGCCAGAATGCCTGCGCCCGCTAGGGTCAGCGGCAGCATCACGAGGTTGGCGTTGGCGGCCGGATCGGTCACCGCCGCGACCAATCCCAGACTCATGGCTGCGATGATCGAGCCGACGTAAGACTCGAAGAGGTCAGCGCCCATGCCCGCAACGTCGCCGACGTTGTCGCCGACGTTGTCCGCGATCGTCGCAGGGTTGCGGGGGTCGTCCTCAGGAATGTTCTTCTCGACCTTGCCCACCAGGTCTGCGCCGACGTCGGCCGCCTTGGTGTAGATGCCGCCGCCCACGCGCGCGAAGAGCGCGATGGAGGAAGCACCGAAGGAGAAGCCGAGCACGCTCTGCAGCGTCGTCGCGGTGATCGCTCCGCCGTCTGCTGCGAACATCTTGGTCAGCAGCGCCACGCCGAGCAGGCCGAGGCCGACGACGGTCATGCCCATCACGGCGCCGGAACCGAAAGCCACGCTCAGGGCCGGCGCGAGTCCGGTCTTGGCGGCTTCGGTCGTGCGCACCGCGGCGCGTGTCGCGGTGTGCATTCCGATCCAGCCCGCGAGCGCCGAGAAACCGGCGCCGCACAGGAAGGCGAACGCGGTGTTCGGTCCGCCGCCCATCTTTTCACCGAGCGCGAACAGCGCACCGCCGGCGATCACCACGAAGATTGCGAGCACTTTGTACTCGGTCACCAAGAAGGCGCGTGCGCCCTCCTGGACCGCGCGCGCGATCTCCTGCATGCGTTCACTCCCGGCGGGAGCGCGCATGACTTTGGCTTGGAAGAGGAAGGCGGCGACCAGGGCGGCCGCACCGCCGACCCAGGGCAGGTATTCGATCAGGGTATCCATGGACGATTCCGATGGGGGCGACCCGCGCCGATCCGAGGAGTTCGGCGCAGATTGTGGGGCAAGATTCTAGCCTTTCCCGTCCTCGCGGCGGCGACGGCGGAGCAGGAGTTCCTTCAAACGCTCGCCGCGGCGCCGGCGCAGCTTCAGCACCAGCCAAGCGACTAGGATCAGGCCGAGGATCGCGAGCGGCACCTGGAAGCGATGCATCCAGAGCTGCACCGTCTCCAGGTTGGCCGAGAACTTCCAACCCAGCCAGACCGATACCGGCACCGTGATCATGGCGCCCGTGGTGTCGAGCAGCAGAAACTTCCACCAGGGCATGCCGAGGTTGCCGGCCACGAGGTAGGTGAGGGTCCGGACCCCAGGGAGAAAGCGCGCTAGGAAGACCACGCGCGTGCCGTACTGCAGGAACTGCTGGTTGAAGCGCTTGCGCCGCTTGGGGCGCATGGCGCGGCGCAGGATCGGCCAGCTCAGGACGCGGTCGCCGGCGAGACGCCCGAGCGCGAAGAGCAGCGAATCCCCGGCCAGGATGCCGGCGGTGCACCAGAGCAGGGCGGCGAGATAGCTGAAGTGGCCTTCGGAAACAGCCCAGCCGGAGGCCAGGATCACGAGTTCTTCCGACCAGGGTGGCAGGCCCAGGCCGCAGGCGAAGAGCAGCAGGAAGACCCAGATGCCGGGGTGGGTCGAGATGGTCTCGAGGATGCTCTCCATCACTCCTCGACTCCGTAGGTGATGCGGAAGCGCTCTGCTAGGAATGTGCTTCTCTCCGAAGGAGCGAGATCGAGGGCGCGGAGGTAGGAATCCGCCGGGGTGGTGAAGGGGTAGCGAGGACCTCCACCGGCAGCGAGCCACTCCTCGGTCACTTGGCGTCGCTGGGGGGCGTGGATGGGGTCCTTCAGCCTATTAACAAGGATTAAAGCTTGTATTAATCGCGCGTCGTAGGGGTCATCGGAGCCCGCGAGTGCGTCTTCGAGTAACTCTAGGCCTTGCAGCGCACGGGTCCGAACCTCGACGGGAGGCATGGCCCAGGATTCGCCCGTCATCTGGAAGCCGAGGCGGTGGGCGGCGAAGCGGAGTGGGGCGTCCCCGGCGCCGATGCCGACGAGCTCGACACCGAGGCGCGCGAGTCCGTCCGCGTCTTCGTTGAGGGCCGCTGCCTCGAACTGACGCGCGGTCCACCAGGCCTGCAGAGCGCGCATTGCAGGCATGCCCCCGAACTCGCCGCGACCGGCGACGGCGGTCACACCGACCACGGCGACGAAGCTCCAGAGCGCTGCGCGGATCATCGCTCTCGCCTCCATTTCCAGGAGATCAGAAGTTGCGCGAGCAGGCCGTAGGCGATCCAGATCGCGGGAGTCCAACCGGTGGTGGTGCCGCTGCGCAGTTCGAAGCCGCGTCCCACGGCCGCGAGGCCGCGCAGGTCCGGAAAGAGGTTGCGCAGAGAGAGTACGGCGCGCGCGAGCAGCTCGGTCGGCCCCTGTTCCAGGCGCGGCGGCTCGAAGGGATCGAAGGCGAGCAAACCGGCGAGCGCTACCGCCGTGAGCGCGGCAAGTGGACCGCCGACGCGTCCGCGGCGAGCGAGCAGCAGCACGAGTGCGAAGAGCGGTGTGACGAAGAGCGCTTGGCCGAGGAGGAGCAGCGGCGCGCTGCCGAGACTCGGCCGTGGCACTTCGAGGCGCACCAGAGGACGCACCAAGGCGGCACCCGCGGTGCGCGCGTCCGAGTTGAGACTGCGCGTGAAGACACCGCTCCGTTCTTCCGCTTCCGCGAGATTCGAGCGCGCGAGCACTCCGGGCTCGAGCCGCAGGAAGAATCCTTCCTCATTTACGAGCGCGGCATCCGCTACTGGCGCACGTTCCCAGGTGAAGGCGAGCAGCAAGTGACTCCCGCTCGCGATCGGGCCGCCCGCGTCGAAGCTCCAGGCGCCGTCGCCCGCGGCACGCACGTGCACGGGGTGCAGGGCCGGAGGAGACTCGCGGTCCGTGGCGAGCGCGAGCGCCAGCGGCGGCAGGGCGCAGATCGCGAGTCCTGCGAGCAGAGCGCTCCAGGCTGCCAGCAACGCGTATCCGGGTGCGTTGCGTCCACCTGGATCGCGCAGCGCCTCCTCGAGCTCGAGGCCATCACGGCGGCGAGCGTCCACCACTGCGCCGAGCCGGAACATCAGCACAATTGGAAATAGGGAACAATAAGCCAGATAGGTGCCGAGGCCGTCCTCCGGGCCGAGCACGGGATCGAGGGCGAGCAGTGCTGCGAGCAGTGCTCCGATCGGCACGGCGATCCACGCGCGGCGGCCGACGAGCGCGCGCCACCACGGCAGCCAGAGAGCCTTGCGAATCACGCAGCGCCTCCGGCTGCGCCGAGGCGCAGGACCACCGGCGCGAGGGATTCGCAGCCTACGCCAGGCGGTGCCACGATCAAACTCGCGCCGTCGGTGCGCGCTTCCAAGGCGCGCAACAGCGCTGCGAGGCCTTCCGGATCCAGCGCCGTCTGCGGCTCGTCGAGGATCAGCAAGGCCGGATTGCCGAGCCATGCACGCGCCAGATTCAGACGCTGCCGCCAGCCGCGCGAGAGTTCGCCGATTTGGCGCCCGCGCGCTTCGCGAAGCTCGAAGCGGTGCAGCGCTTCGTCCGTCTGCTCGTCACCGTCCGCCGCGTTGGCGCCGGCGAGGGCTGCGAGCTCCTGCAGATATTCACCACAACGACGCTCCAGCGGAAAGGCGGGCTCCTGCGGCGCGAAGCCCACTTGAACGGGGCGCACGAGCGCGCGCGCAGCGAGCGGAAGCAGCCCGCAGAGGCCGAGGGCGAGCGTGGTCTTGCCGCTGCCGTTCGCGCCGAGCACGAGACCGCGGGCGCCCGGCGCGAGTTCCAGGCTCAAACCCTCCGCCAACGTCTTGCCGCCGCGCGCGAGCGCAACGCCGTCGCAGCGCAGGATCGGGGCTGAACTCATGGAGCCGAAGGCTTCCGACATCTTAGAGTGTCGCGCGATGCGTCTGCGCCGCCGCGGCACCGGAGAGACCCGCGCCCTCGAAGAGGGGATGGTGTTCGGTCGTCTGCCGAGCTGCGACTGGCCGCTCGACGACGGCAGTGTCTCGCGCCGGCACGCGCGGGTCCTGAAGGAGTTCGACTCCTGGTTTTTGGAGGACCTCGGCAGCTCCAACGGCACAATGCTCAACGGGGTGCGCGTGCCGCGCCTGGAGTTGCGTGGTGGGGATCTGATCACGCTTGGTTCGATCGCCTTCGACGTGCTGGCCGACGAGGGCGCTTCCACGACTCCCGCCGTCGCCACGGAGCGCGCCACGCCCCTGGCGGTCTCCGCTCCCGCTGCGCCGAGCGCCGCGCCGGACGCCGATCGCGAGCGCGCGCGCCTGCATGCGAGCTTGCGTCGCCCGGAGCGCTCGCGTGGCTTCGGTGACCTCTCCCAGCAGTCCACGGGGATGAAACTGCTCGCGCTCCTGCTCGGGCTCGCCGTGCTCCTCGGCGTCGGCTACGGAGTCCGCGCGATCGCCGGAATCCTCTAGTTCGCGCTCGCTGCGGCGCGCTCGGCGTGCTTGGCGAAGGAGGTGATCGCGCTGCGATAGACCGCGGCAGTCTCCCGCGCGCATCGCTGCCAGGAGAACTCGCGCGCGCGCTGCAGCGCCACCGCTGCGGCCTGCCGCCGCCACGGATGACTGGAAACGATGCGCTCGATGCCTTCGGTGATCGAATCCACGTCCTTCGGATCCACCAGCATCGCGCTCGGTCCCGCCAACCAGGAGGCGGCGGTCTTCACCGAGACCACCGGTGCCACGCCGCAGGCCATTGCTTCGAGCACGGCGAGACCGAAGCCTTCGTGCATGGACGGGAAGAGGAAGGCGAGTGCGCCCTGATAGGCGCGCAACAACTCGGCATCCGGGAGCGACTCGACCCAGCGCACGCGGTGGCGGTAGCGCGAGGCTTCGAGGCGGAGTAGAAACTCTTCATAGTCCCAGCCGCGTCGCGCGACCAGCATCCAGTCCGGCGCGGCGTCGCGCGCCCAGGCCTGTTCGAGCGCGAGCAGCAGGCGCAGATAGTTCTTGCGCGGCTCAAGGGTGCCGACGGTCAGCAAGTAGCCGGAGTTGGGCAGCGCCTGCGCGGCGGGGCGGAAGTAAGGCGCCACCCCGTGCGGTACCACCACGATTTGTTCATCGTGGGCGCCGAGCAGTTCGGCGTCGTGGCGCGCGGGTTCGCTGGGCACGATCACCTTGTCGGCGTGGTTGACGGCGCTGCGCACGCGTCCGAGCAAACGCGCCGAATCCCAGCCGTGGAACTTGGGATCCATCACGAAGGATGCGTCGTGCAGGGTCATCACCGCCGGCACGTTGCGGACCTTGGGATAGTCGTAGTCGGTCCAGTGGAAAAGGTCGGTGCCTTGGGGCGCGAGAAAGGGCGTCAGCGAGCGCCGGTGCCGGAATCGCGATGCGGTCAGGCCGGGCGGCAGCGAGCCGCCTGGACGCCAGGCGTTGCTGAACAATTCGAGCTGCGGACCCTCCTCCGGGGGCAGTTGCGTGAGTGCTACCGCGAGTTCGCGCACGTAGCGGCCGATGCCCGCGTAGTTGAAGAGCGCGGGGCGGACGTCGTAACCGACGCGGAGGTTCGTCATCGCGCTGATGTTAACGGGAGGAGAGCTTGCCGGTGAGGCGCGCGTGCATGGATTGGATCACCGCTTCGGTGAAGGCATCGGTGCCAAGCTTGCCGCCGAGATCGCGCGTGGCATGGCCAGCACCGATTGCGTCGCGGACGCCTTGATCGAGTGCGCGCCCGAGACCACGATTGCCGGTGTGCTCGAGCAGCATCGCAAAAGCCCACAGCGCGGCGGCGGGGTTGCACACGCCCTTTCCAGCGATGTCGGGTGCGGTGCCACCTGCTGGATCGAACATCGCGAGCTTCACCTTGCCCGCGTCGTCGAAGGAATAGGAGGCGCTCGCGCCGAGTCCCAGTGAGCCGATCAGACCGCAGGCGGCATCGGAGAGGAAGTCGCCGTACTCGTTCGGCGTCACCACCACGCGGTAGGCCTCGGGCTGCATGATCAGCTTCGCGAGCAGTGCGTCGAAGAGTTCGAGCTGGTGGCGAATGCCGGGATGCGCGAGCGCGACCTCGCTCACGACTTCCTCGAAGAGGCCGTCGGTGGCGCGCTGGATTGTGTACTTGGAGGAGGAGGTCACCGCGCAGCCGAGCTTCGCAGCCAGCGCGAAGGCGAAGCTCGCGGCCTGGAAGGAGGGACGGCGCTCGATCACGCGCACGCTCACCGCCGCCTCTCTGCCGATGCGGCGTCCGGCGTCCTCGTAGGTGCCGCCGACGGCGATGCGCACGATGTGCAGATCCACTTCGCCTTGGAAGCGCGTCGGCACTCCCGGAATGCTCGCGACCGGTCGGTGGATGACGGTGAAGTCGAGCCGTTCGCGCAGAATTTTGTTGGGACTTTCCTTCTCGGTGACGGTGGGATACTTCAACGCCACGCCGCGCGCGCGCAAAGCCGCTTCCGCCTCCTGATAAGCGCCTTCCGCGTCCCGGCGGCGGCGCGTCAGCGAAAGATCCACCGCTTCGAAGGCCACCCCGATCGGTAACGCCGCGGCGACCCGATGCACGGCGGAGGAGAGTTCGGCAGAGATGCCGTCGCCGAGAAATTCGGCAACAGTGAGATCTTGGGGAGCGCTCATGGACTCCGCATTGTATCGCAGATCGCGCTCAGAGCGGATCCGCGTGCACCGTCACGGCAGCGTTCGGAAGCGCGCGTTCGATGCCGACGCGTATTTGTTCGCCGAGGTCGTGCGCCTCGACGAAACTCATCGAACGGTCAATGTCGAGGTGCAGTTCCAGAAAGATGTCGGTGCCGCTGCGCCGCGAACGCAGATCATGAAAACCGGCGAGGCGCGGCGTGAAAACCGAGGCCGCGCGTAGCACGGCCACCGCTTCGTCCGCTCGGAGTCCGCGGTCCATCAAGGTTTCCATGGACTTCAAGAAGATGCGGCGCGCTGTGTTCAGAATCAGCAGTCCGATGCCGAGTCCGACCGCGAGGTCCGGCCACAACGCACCGTTCAACATCCAGGACAGCACCAATCCGACCGCGACGGCGCCATTCAACAACAAATCCGAGGTGTAGTGATGCGCATCCGCTTCGAGCGCGGGCGATCCGGTGATGCGTGCAGTCCGTCGCAGGCCGCGCACCAGCCACCAGGTCGCGGCGCTCGACACCACCATCACCGCGATGCCGGCCCACTCGGCCTGCAACTGCGCATCCTGCGGATTCACGAAGCGACTGACGGTATGCGTCACGAAGCCGAGTCCGGCGATCAGCACGATCACGGACTGCAGCAGCGAGGCCAAGCCCTCAGCCTTGCCGTGGCCCCACGGGTGTCCGGCGTCGGCCGGGCGCTCCGCTGCGAGCACCGCCCACAGCACCAGCAGCGAGGCGAGCACGTCGAAGACCGAGTCGAGCGCGCTGCCGAGCACGCCGCTGGAGCCGGTGAAGATCCACGTGACGGTTTTCAGCGCCACCAGGCCCAACACCACTTTCACGGTGTTGCGGGCGGCGCGGGAACGGCGCGTGGGGGCGGCGGTCACGTGAATCCGGGAAGGAAACGGAGCTTCCCGTCGCCCATACTCTAACGGGGATGTCGCTGCGCCCGATGATCGTGACGCTGCTGGGCGTGCTGTTGCTCGCGCTGGCGTGGGTCGCGTTCTCGCCTGCGCCCGAGCCGGCGCTCACGCCTCCCGCAGTGGAAGGCGCGAGTGAAACGCCGCCGCCGCCGATTACGCCTGGCGCACTCGGAACTCTCGCGCCGGGTCGGTTGCCCGGTGAAGGGCCTTTGCACGTCGAGCTGCGTTGGCTGGGAGCACGCGACGACGCGCGCGCGGCGACGCAGCTTCCCGGACGCCTTGAAGGCACCGTGATCGGACCGCGAGGCAGCGCAGTGAGCGGCGCGCTCATCACGGTAGTGGGCGGTCCGCAGGACGGTCGCTTCGCGCGCGCCGACGAGCTCGGTTGGTACAGCCTCGGTCAACTGCTCGCCGGCACGCACTTCTTCGTCGTGGAGGGCGCCGGTTTCGGGCGGACGGTGCGCATGCAACGGGTGCTGGAGCGCTCCGTCACGCGGCGAGACTTCATCATCGGCGCGCCGGTGAACATGCACATTCTCGTGCGCGATCACGAGGGCAAGCCGTTGCCGGGCGTACGCGTCTCCACCGAACGTGGAGAGCATGCAGGAGTGACGGGCGAGGACGGCATCGCACTCGTGGACGGCGTCAGCTCGGGACCACGCGTTCTGATTGAGGTGGAAGCAGCGGGTTTCGTACCCTGTCGTTACGAGCTGAATCTGGCCGCGAACCTCGGCGGTGCCGAAGCCATCGAGATTCCTCCGCTCGCGCGCAGCGCCACTCTCCGCGTCGCGGTGCGCTCCTGGCCAGGCGGACCGCCCCCGCGCGTGACCGTGATTCCGCGCGCGACTTCGTCCACGGGCAATCAACCCGCCTGGGAGCGCTGGCAGGAAGTCGAAGTGAATCGTGAAGGATTTCTCTCGCTCGAGGGATTGCCCGCGACCCATCTGCTCGACGTGCGCGTCGTACATCCCATGGGCACTGCCGAGCCGCCGATGCGCGCTCTCCGCCCGTCGGCAGAGACGCCGGTGCTCGCGGAATTCGTGGTACGAGGCTCCTCCGCGACTCTGCGCGGGCGCATCACCGACGAGAGTGGCGCTCCGGTAGCCGCTGCCGACTGCGTGCTGAGCAGTCTGCGACCAGATCTGGTGCTGAGCCGCCTCTACCCGGGACTCCTCGAAGCGCAGACCGCCCTGCCGCTGCCGGTACCCGGTGCGCTCAGGCGCGAAGTGCGTAGCGCGACGGACGGCGCTTTCTTGTTCGCCGCCGGCGATCATCCGGATGGCACGGGATCGCTCCTGCTTTCCGTGAGCAAGGAAGGATTTCGCCCGGCGCGCATCGAAATTCGGACGCTTGGTCAGGACACCCCGGTGCGCTTGGTGCGCGCGAGCCAGTCCAATGCCCTGGTTTTGGTGCGCCGCGACGACGGTGAGGTTCCATCGGCGCGCTTCGTGCTCGATGGCGAAGAACTGCCCGACGCCGAAGGCGGCGAGCTCGGCGGGCTCTGGCCCGGTTTCTACGAAATTCTGGTGATGCGCGGCGAGACGCGCATCCTGCACCGCGCGGAGTTCTGGATCGAGGCTCGCACGGAGCTCGACCTCTCGCCCTAGAATGCGCCGCATGCTGCGGCTCGAGCTCGGGGCGGATTGGCGTGCTGAGGATTTACTCGCGCTCGCCGCCGGTGCGCCTGCCAAGCTCGCTTTCACTCCGGCCGCGCGCGCGCGCGTGAAATCGGCACGCGCCGCGGTCGAACGCATTTTGGCCGTCGGCGATCCGGTGTACGGCGTCAACACCGGCTTCGGGGCGCTCGCCAAGGAGCGTATCGCGCCGGCGGATCGCAGCGATCTGCAGCGCAACCTTCTGCTCTCGCACGCAGTCGGCTTCGGTGCCGATCTGCCGCCTGCCGTGGTGCGTGCGGCGCTCGCTCTGCGCATCCACTCGATGTGCCGCGGCGCGAGTGGTGTGCGCCCGGAATTGGTGCGCTGGCTGATCGCGCTCTTCGACAGCGGTTGGCTGCCGCGGGTCCCTGAGAAGGGGAGTGTTGGAGCTTGCGGCGATCTCGCGCCGCTCGCGCATCTCGCGCTGCCGGTCGTCGGCGCTGGCGAGATGATCGGTCCGCGCGGCGAGCGCCTTCCGGCGCGGCGCGGACTCGCGCGCGCCGGACTCGCGCCGCTCGAGTTGGAAGCGAAGGAAGGGCTCGCGTTGATCAACGGCATGCAGATTTCCTGCGCGATCGGACTCGCCGCATGGGGAAGGCTGCGCGCCTGCAGCATCACCGCCGACGTCGCAGCGGCGCTCTCGGTAGAAGCCTTGCTCGGCAGTCATCGGCCCTACGACGCGCGCGTGGTGGCGGTGCGACCGCACCCCGGCGCGCGCCGGACGGCCTCCAATCTGCGCAAGCTGTTGAAGGGGTCGCGGGTGGCGCGCTCGCACCGCGACTGCGGCCGCGTGCAGGATCCCTACTCCTTCCGCTGCGTGCCGCAAGTGCACGGCGCCGCCAAAGACGCACTTGCTCACCTCGGCGCCGCACTGAGCTGCGAGGCGAACTCGGTCAGCGACAATCCGCTGGTCTTCACCGACGGCGCTGGCACGACGGTGAGCGCCGGCAACTTCCACGGCCAGCCGATCGCGCTGCCGCTCGACTACGCGGCGAACGCCTCGGCCGCGTGGGGCAACATCAGTGAGCGCCGCGTCAGCACTTTGATCCATCCGGCGATGAATGCCGGCTTGCCCGCCTTCCTCACGCCGCAGCCCGGGATCAACAGCGGTTTCATGATCCCGCAGGTGGTGGCGGCGGCGCTCGCCAGCGAGAACAAGTTGCACGCGATGCCCGCCAGCGCCGACACCGTGACCACCAGCGCCGATCAGGAAGATCACGTCTCGATGGGCAACCACGCGGCGCGCAAGCTGGCGGTTTCAGCGGAGAACCTCACGCGCATCCTGGCGATCGAATTGCTCTGCGCCGCCCAGGCACGCGAGTTCCATCGCGATCTGCGCGCCGGCGTCGGGGCGGAAGCCGCCTACCGCTTGATCCGGCAGAACGTGCCTCCGCTGGCGGAAGATCGCTACATGGCACCCGAGCTGGATCGGCTACACAACCTGCTCGCCGAGGGCGCCTTCGTGCGCGCCGCCGAGCGCGCCTGCGGAGAGTTGCTGGCATGAGCGCCGGCCGCGTGTTGCACAGCGAGACGCGCGCCGCGGTGATCCTGCGCGTGGCACTCGGAGCCTCGGCCTTCGTGATTGCCGTACTCGCGGTGCTGCTGCCGGCCGACCTCCAAGTGCGCATCATTCTCGGCTTCACGGCGGCCGCCAATGTGCTCCTGCTCCTTGCCTTGCACAGCCTCACGATCGAAGTCCGCGAGGACGCGCTCGAGCTGCGCTTCGGCGTCGGCCTCCTCCGTCGGCGCTACCCGATCGAGAAGATTGCTTCCGCGGCCTCCCGGCCGTGGTCTTGGTTGCGCGGGGCGGGTGTGCGAGTCGGCCTGCGCAGCACGGCCTATTTGGTGGCGCCCGGAGAGGTGATCGAGCTCCAGCTCGTGAGCGGTTGGCGCATTCTCTTCACTTGCGCGGACTCCCGCCGCCTACTCCAAGCTCTGGAGGCTGCCGGGGTGCCGACGGCCGCTTCGAAGGGGCGCTGATTTCCCCCCATTGGCGCGAGATTTCGGCAATCTTGCCGAATATGATCCTGGCGTGGCTGCCGCCCGTCCCCTCCTGGTGCTCTACGCAGAGACGGAGGAATCGCGCGACGTCGGCGAGCGCGCGGCGGTGTTCGAACGCGTGCTGCAAGCTGCAAAATCTTTGAATCAGCGTTACGCCGACGCGCTGCACGGACGCTGGGAACCCATCGGCGAGAACGCACTGCGAGCGGTCATCGAGTTTCCGGATGCCGCCGCGCAACCGCTGGAAGCGCGTGCACACGCCGCGCGCACCACCGAGATGGCCTTCGAACTGGTTCTGCGCATGCAGCCACTTCCGATGCGCATCGGGCTGGGATGTGCTCCGGGTAAGGAGGCTTCGGCGCTCGCGCGCGCGCGCGAGTCCGCGGTCGCGGCGAAACGCGCACGGCTCTTCGCGCAAGCGCGCGGCTTCGAGGCGCTCGGTGCGCCGCGTGGTAGCGACACTGCCGTGGGAGGCGCGTGGGCGATCACCGGAGCTCTCACGCGCTCATGGACCGACCGTCAGGCGCAGTTCGTGCGTTGGGTCCTGCGCGACGGTGTGCTCGACTGGCGCCGCGAGACGCCGCGCTTCGTGAAGGAGCGGCGGCGCAAGGAGGTGGCTGCTGCCTTCGGCGTGAGCCCCTCGGTGGTGACGGAGAGTCTGCAGTCCGCCGACGTGACGGCCTTCCGACACGCGATCTGGTCGGGTGCCTGGGCGCTCACGCAAGCTTGGAGCACCGCCTCTGGCGCTCAATCCTCGACGGAAGAGGATTCGGCGAGCAGCTCCTCGATGATGCGCTCGTAAGCGAGGCGCTGTCGCTCGTACTCGACGCCGGTTGCCGGACCGGCGAAACCGCTGTGCACTGCGCGGATGCGGCCTGCTGCATCCAGGAAGACTGCGGTCGGAAAGGCTTTGATGCGCGTGAGCAGCGGAAAGGCACGCGCGGCAGCCTCCTTGTCGGCCGTGCCGCCGAGCAGGATCGGCCAGCGCGCGCCGTGACGATCGCGGAAGCGCCGCAGTTGTTCGGAGTCGCGTGCGATTTCGCCGGTGAGCTCGAATCCGAGGCTGAGCACATGAAAGCCGCGTTCGGCGTAGCGCGCGTGCAATTCGGCCCACAAGCGCGCTTCGTCGTTGCAGTTCGGGCACCAGGAACCCATCAGCGAGATCACGCGTGCTTTGCCAGCGAAGGCGGGATCGTCGAGCGCGCGTTCGACGCCCTCGAGATCGCGGAACTTCAACGAGCCGAGCGGCGGCGCCTCGGCGGCGGGCGCGACTTCCGTCAAGGGATCCGGAAGACTTGCGTGCGGATCGCGTTGGGCGGTCCAAGTTTCGTGATGGGTCGCGCCGGACCAGAAGTCTCCGCTGAGGTTGCCGTCTTCGCCGAGGCGTGCGCGGAAAAGGAAAGCGTGCGCACCGTCGAAGGCGGAGAGGCGCAGCGTGCGGTCAAAAGCGTCGCCGGCGAGGAAGCGATAGTCGCCGAGTGTGGTCAGAAAGGTGCCTTGCGCCGCGCCGTCGGCCCGCGCGAAGAAAACTCCGATGGCTGGATCGGCGGCGTCCTCGAAGCGCACTGCCCAACGTCCGGTCCACGCCGCTGGATCGTCGGCGAGCGCGCCTTGCGCCGCCGTGAAGCGCGGGCTTGCGCCGAAGACCGCGTGGAAGGGGAGTTCGATCCAGGTGTTCGGGCCGCGGCGCTTGCGCCAAGTGCCATCGAGGCGTGATCCCTCGAGGCCGGTGAGGGCGCGAATCTCGGAGTCGTAATGTGGGAAGCCGAGGCGCACGCCGTCGGCGACCGTCGCGCTCACGACGGGAATCGGAATGGATTCGCTGCCGTTGAGGATCGTGAACTCGAGTGCGCCGGGCGCGCCGCGCGACTCCATCAGGAAGGGCAGTTCGCCGCCCGGTACATCCAACCACGCGCGCCAGCGTCCTTCCGGCAGCGCGAAGTTGCCTTTCGCGTCGGCGAGTTGAGCGAGGACGAAGGCGGCGGCGAGCAGCATCCTGGCATCGTAGGCGGCACGCGGCTTCGGCGCTCCGCTGCCGTATAACCCTGAGGTTGAGCTCTGCGCGTCCACTCCGCAAGGTGTTGTGCGCGAATCGCGGCGAGATCGCGATCCGCGTGTTCCGCGCGTGCAACGAACTCGGCATGCGCACGGTTGCGATCTTCAGCGAGGAGGACGCCACCCACCAGCATCGCTACAAGGCTGATGAGGCCTATCTGATCGGACGCGGGCTCAAGCCGGTCGAGGCTTATCTCGCTGCTGCGGAGATCATCGAGCTCGCGCGCCGCACCGGCGCCGACGCGATTCATCCGGGCTACGGTTTCCTCGCCGAGAACGCCGATTTCGCCGAGGCCGTCCGCGCCGCGGGCCTGGCCTTCGTCGGGCCGAGTGCGCAGGTCATTCGGCGCCTCGGCGACAAAGTGGTGGCGCGTCAGGAGGCACTGAGACTCGGTGTGCCGGTGGTTCCCGGCTGCGAGCTGCCCGACGACGATGCGCAGGCCGCAACGATTGTGCGCGAGTTCCTGCGTGAACACGGTCCCGGTTTGATCAAGGCGGCGCACGGCGGGGGTGGCCGCGGCATGCGCGTGGTGGAAGTTGCCGAGGAGGCGGAGCGGAGTCTGCGTCAGGCGCGCTCGGAATCGCGCGCGGCCTTCGGCAGCGGGAGTCTGTTCCTGGAGGCCTATCTGCAGCGCGTGCGCCACATCGAAGTGCAGATCCTCGGCGACCGGCACGGCAACGTCGCGCACTTGCTGGAGCGTGATTGCTCGATCCAGCGCCGCCACCAGAAGGTGGTCGAGATCGCGCCGGCGCCGAATCTCGCGGATTCGTTGCGCACGGCTCTTTTCGACGACGCGCTGAAGATGGCGCGCGCGGCGAATTACCACAATGCCGGCACCTTCGAGTTCCTGGTTGCCGGTGGGAAGCATTACTTCATCGAAGTCAATCCGCGGCTCCAGGTCGAGCACACCGTCACCGAGCAGGTGACCGGCGTGGACGTGGTGCAGGCGCAGCTCCTGATCGAGAGCGGCGCGCGTCTGGACGGCCCGGAGATCGGAATTCGTTCCCAGGCGGAAGTGCGTGCGCGCGGCTGGGCGATCCAGTGCCGGATCACCACCGAGGATCCTGCCAACGAGTTCCTGCCGGACACCGGAACCATTCTGGCCTACCGATCTCCCGGCGGCTTCGGACTGCGGCTCGATGGCGGCGACACGCTCGCCGGAACGCGCGTGACCGGCCACTACGATTCCCTATTGGTGAAGTGCGTGAGCTGGGGGCCGAGCCTGGAGCGCGCCGCCCGCACCGGCCTGCGCGGACTACGCGAGTTTCGCATTCGCGGCGTCAAGACGAACTTGCCCTTCCTGCGCAACGTGCTTGCGCACGCCGACTTCCTCAGCGGCGAGACCTACACCGGCTTCGTCGAGGACCGCCGCGAGCTCTTCGAGTTCACTCACACGCGTGACCGCGCGACGCGTCTGCTTGCTTACCTCGCCGACGTGATCGTGAACGGTCATCCGACGGTGCCGCCGGAGCAGCGCCGGCGGCCTTCGGAATTCGTCGCGCCGACGATTCCGCAAGTCTCGGCGGGCGATCCGCCCGCGGGCACAGCACAGATCCTCGCCGAGCGCGGACCCGAAGGACTCGCGCGTTGGGTGAGGGAGCAATCGCGCCCGTTGCTCTGCGATACCACCATGCGCGACGCGCACCAGAGCCTGCTCGCGACGCGCGTGCGCACGCGCGACATGGAGGCCGTGGCGCGCGCCACTTCGCACATCGCGCACGAATTGTTCAGCCTCGAAACCTGGGGCGGCGCGACCTTCGACGTGGCCTATCGTTTCCTCAACGAGGATCCGTGGGCGCGACTCACGACGCTCAAGCGGCTGATTCCCAACGTTCTCCAGCAGATGCTGCTGCGCGGCGCGAATGCAGTCGGCTACACCAGCTATCCCGATGCGGTGGTCGAAGGCTTCGTGGACGAAGCCGCCGCCGCTGGCGTGGACGTCTTCCGCGTGTTCGACAGCCTCAACGACCTCGACAACATGCGCGTGGCGGTGAAGAGAGTGCTCGCTACCGGCAAGGTTGCCGAAGTTTGCATCTGCTACACCGGCGACGTGGACAATCCGGCCCGCACCAAGTTCGGGCTGGAGTACTACGCGGAGTTGGCGCGACGCATCGAAGGCATGGGCGCGCACTTCTTGTGCGTGAAGGACATGGCGGGTCTGCTGCGCCCGCAGGCAGCGCGCATGTTGATGGAAAGCCTGCGCAAGGCGAGCAATCTGCCGGTGCACCTGCACACGCACGACACCAGCGGCAACGGCGTGGCGATGTTGATGGCGGCGGTGGAGAGCGGCGTGGACGTGGTGGACGTCGCGCTCGCGCCGATGGCTGGGCTTACGAGCCAGCCGAGCATGAACGCCCTCATCGCAGCACTGCGCGGCAGTTCTCGCGAGACCGGACTCGCCAACAAGGCGTTGCAACCGCTCGCGGACTACTGGGAAGCGGTGCGCGATTTCTACAGTCCCTTCGAGTGCGGCTTGAAGAGCAGCACCTCTGAGGTTTACTACCACGAGATTCCGGGTGGCCAGTACTCGAACCTGCGACCGCAAGTGGCCTCGCTCGGTCTGCTCGGGCGCTGGAGCGAGGTCAAACACGCCTTCGCGGTCGTCAACCGCTTGGTAGGAGACATCCCCAAGGTGACGCCCTCCAGCAAAATGGTGGGTGATTTCGCGATATTCTTGGTGCAGAACGATTTGCTCGCGTTGCGCGAGGATCTGCCGCGCAGCGTGGAGGCGACGCGTCAGCGCGTGCTCGCCGAGGCGCGACGCCTCGATTTCCCGCAGAGCGTGGTGCAGTATTTCCAGGGCTATCTCGGCGAGCCGCCGGGAGGCTATCCGGAAGATCTGCGCACGGCAGTTCTCAAGGGGCAACCCGTGTTGCATGGGCGCCCGAGCGACGGGCTGCCGGACTTCGATTTCGACGCGGCTGCCGCGCGCATCAGTGCACGCACCGGACGTCCCGCGCTGCGCCGCGAAGTGCTGACCAGCGCGCTCTACCCGCGCGTCTACGACGAGCATCTTGCGTTCGAGGCGCGCTGCGGAGACGTCTCGATGCTGCCGACCCCGGTTTACTTCTACGGCCTGGATCCCGGACAGGAAGTCTGGGTGGAGATCGAGACCGGCAAGACTTTGGTGATCGAATTGGAAAACGTCGGCGAGGCGGATCAGGAGGGTTTGCGCACGGTCTATTTCCGGCTCAACGGGCAGAGCCGCGCGATCGCAGTGGCCGATCGCTCGCTGGCGGGGGAGAGCGTTGCGCGACGCACAGCCGACCCCGCATTGCCGGGAGAGATCGGCGCGCCGATGCCCGGTTCGGTGCTCGCGCTGCATGCCACTGAAGGCGCCAAGGTCGCTGCCGGCGAACCTTTGCTGACGCTCGAAGCCATGAAGATGGAAACGGTGGTGCGCGCACCAGTGGCGGGCACCGTTCTCGAACTCGCCGTCGAAGCCAAGCAATCGGTGCGCGGCGGCGATCTGCTGGTGGTGATGGATCCGGCCTGAGCGGAACGTCTGCGCCGCAACGGGGTTCCACTTCCGCCTACACTGAACTCATGCTGTTCTTGCTGCTGCCGATCATGGTCCAGGAGCCGGTGTCCGATCCGGCCGAGGTTCAGCGCCAGGAGCGCGCCGCCGCGCGAGCTGCCGCGCGCGAGCAGCAGCGCGCGCTCGACGCGGGGCAACGCGTGTTGATGGCCGTGTTCCAGGAGGACAAGTTGCAGAACCTCGGTCGCGAGGAGTTGCAGAAGCGCATGCTCGCCTTCGATCGCGACGAGGACGCGCGCGTCTCCTTCGAGGAGTTTCAGCGGCTGGCGGCGTGGTCGCCGGTCCGCGCGGCGCGCGGCGACGACGCGGCCATGAAGATCGAGGACGCTTGGAACCTGTTGCTGCGGGTCGCGGACGCCGATGCCGATGCGGCCCTCACGCACGCGGAAGCGCTTACCTTCTTTGACGCTCGCGATCTCGACCGCGACGGAACTCTCACGCGCAACGAGCGTGCGGACGGTCCACGCGTCGGCGACAAGGCGCCCGATTTCGCACTGGCGAGCGCAGGGAGCGAGGAATTGAGTTCGCTTTCCAAGCTGCTCAAGGAGGGCAAACCCATCGCGCTGCTCTTCGGCAGCTACACCTGAGGGCCGTTTCGCGCGCAAGCCGGTCGGCTGCGCGAACTGCAAGAGCTCCACGGCGAACGCGTGAACTTCCGCATCGTCTATCTACGTGAGGCGCATCCGGTGGACGGCGATGCGCCGCCGCGCGAGGACGAAGCGCCGCGCATCCCGCAACCGGTCACGCTCGCTGCGCGGCATGAGGTTGCGAGCGCCTGTCTCGCGGGACTGGAGTTGGCCGCGATCCCCGCGTGGGTGGATGAAATGGACGACGCCGTCAGTCGCGCCTACGCGGCGCATCCCGATCGTCTTTACCTGATCGGCGCCGACGGCAAGGTGGTATGGAAGTGCGCGAAGGGACCGCAAGGTTTCGATCCGGACGGACTCGACCAAGCGATTCGCAAGCTGCTGAGGCCTGTGGAGTCGACCAACCAGTCATCGCCTACGGCAGAGTGAGTTGCAGGCCGTTGGAGGCAGAATCTGCGCTCCAGACCTGGAACCATGCTCGCGCGCCGGACGGCGCACCGTTCGGAACCGTGAGTTGGATGTTCGCCCCGCCGAGCGCGTCAACGCTGCGTGGCCCGACCAGTTTCAGCAACTTTGGAACCAGAGTGCCGCCGCGGAAAGGGCGGTCCTGACGCTGATTGCCGACCACGAACCACGCCTGCCCATTCGGCGGCAGATGCTCAGAGCTCAGGCTCATCGCACTGCCAGGGAGCAACGCTCCGGCACCGCGCAGCAGCGGCAAACCGGAGGCATTGCGGAGATGGCCCACCGTGAGCTGCAGCCACGCTTGCGGCGCGCTTGCATTTGCGAGCACGGACAGGAGGCCGGTGTTTCCGTAGTTGCGGAGTCCGATCGCGAGATCCGTCCGCCCGTCGGCATTGAAGCGGCCAGCCGCCACTGGTCGCGGCTGCGTGCCGGTGGCGAAGAGTTGCGGAGCGTGAAAGCTGCCGTCGCCATGATTCACGAACACGCCAACTTGATGGATCGAGTCAAAGGAGGCCGCGAGATCCTCGGATCCGTCTCCGTCGAAGTCGCCGGCGGCGAGGTCGTCGAGATCGCCGGAGGCGGTGGCGATGGAAGCCCCGTAACCTCCGCGCGCGCCGTTGAGGCGCGTGACGACGATCTGATTCGAGTAAAGCGCGATCCCGGCGACATCCAGGTTGCCGTCACTGTCGAAATCGCCAAGGGCGAGGCCGGTGCCACCACCGCCGTAACTACTGCCGCTGGGGAATCCGCCGGAGCCATCGCCCCAGAAGATCGAGATGCCCCAATAATGGCCGAGTGCTAGGTCCGGACGCCCGTCGTGATCGAAATCGGCGACGGCGATGCGTTGGGCCATCAGTCCGTTCGCGGCGTTCACGGGCACTCCTGCGCCGAACTGTCCGGAACCGTCATTGAGGAAGATCATGACGCCGTAGAGCACGTTTCCGGCCACGGCCAGATCCACGTCGCCGTCTTGATCGAAGTCGCCGGTGGCGAAATCAATCGGGAATTTCCCGGCCGTGAGTACTTGGGAGAGAATGGGAGAGCCCGGATCTTGTGGGTCGGCGAAGTAGACCGCAACTTCCCGGCCGTCGTTCCAGGCGTTGCCGAAGACGAAGTCGGTCCAGCCGTCCGCGTTGAAGTCGCCGCCTCCGACTCCCCAGGAACCGACGTCGTGGGGTGAGCTGAAGCTCAGGTGTAGGGAATCGGTGTCCTGGAAGTCACCCTGTCCATCGTTGAAGCAGAGAGAGACTTCGAGCGAGACGGAGGATGGGACGACGAGGTCCAGATCGCCATCGTGATCGAGATCCGTGATGAGGATGTCCTCAGGTTGATCGCCGGAAAGGTCGCTCTCCACTTGCGGAGCGAAGTGGACGACACCACTCTGGACGGCAAAGACGAGCAGCAGCGCGAAGGTCATCCGTTCATCGTAGGTCAGGATGGGAGAATTTCACGCATTCCGGATGACTCGTCTGGAGCCCGATGGCGCCGATTAGAATGGGCGGATGAACAGCAAGACCGTGAGCAGGAGCCACATTTGGCGGCGCGCCGCGGCGCCGGTGACGATCCGGCCGGGACAGGCTCAGCGCGCGCCGCGCGGGGCGGAGCTGCACTGCGCCGACTGGCACGCCGAGGGCGCGTTGCGGATGTTCCTCAACAACCTCGACGCCGAGGTCGCGGAGCGGCCTGAGGATCTGGTCGTCTATGGCGGCACCGGCAAGGCGGCGCGCGACTGGGAGTCGGCGGCGAAGATCGTCGAGGAGCTGCAGCGGCTCGCGCCGGATGAAACGCTGTTGGTGCAGAGCGGCAAGCCGGTGGCGGTTTTCCGCACCCACACGCACGCGCCCAAGGTGCTGATCGCGAACAGCAATCTGGTCGGTAAGTGGGCGAATTGGGAGCATTTCCGCGAGCTCGAGCGAAAGGGCTTGATGATGTATGGGCAGATGACTGCCGGCTCGTGGATCTACATCGGAACGCAGGGCATCCTGCAGGGCACCTACGAGACCTTTGCGGCGGTGGCCGCCAAACGCTTCGGCGGAACGCTCAAGGGGCGCGTGTGCGTGACTGCCGGACTCGGCGGCATGGGTGGTGCGCAGCCGCTCGCGATCACGATGAACGAAGGTGTAGCACTGTGCGCAGACGTGGATCGCTCACGCATCGAATTCCGTCAACGCACGCGTTACCTCGACGAGATCGCGCCGAACGTGGAGGAAGCGATTCAAGAGGCGTGGGCAGCGGCGGAGCGTGGTGCCTCGGTGAGCATCGGCGTGGAAGCGAACGCTACCGAACTGTTGCAGGCATTGATCGAGAAGGGGATCACGCCGGACGTGCTCACCGACCAGACCAGCGCACACGATCCGCTGAACGGATACGTGCCGGAAGGCATGACCCCCGCCGCGGCCGCAGCGCTGCGTGTGCGCGCGCCGGAGGATTATCAGCGACGCTCCTTCGCCACCATGGGCAAGCACGTGCGGCAAATGCTGCAGCTCCAGCAGCAGGGCGCCGAAACCTTCGATTATGGGAATAATTTGCGCGCCTTCGCCAAGGAGGAGGCCGGCGTCGCGAACGCCTTCGACTTCCCCGGCTTCGTGCCGGCCTACGTGCGACCGCTGTTTTGCGCGGGGCAAGGTCCGTTCCGTTGGGCGGCGCTGAGCGGCGATGCGGAAGACATCCGCAAGACAGATGAAGCGATTCTGCGACTCTTCCCGGAGAAGCAACAGCTCGCGCGCTGGATCCGCATGGCGCAGGAGCGCGTGGCATTTCAAGGCTTGCCGGCGCGCATCTGCTGGCTCGGCTACGGCGAACGCGATCGCGCGGGTCTGGAGTTCAATCGCATGGTGCGCGATGGCGAGCTGAGCGCGCCGATTGCGATCGGGCGCGATCATTTGGATTGCGGCAGCGTCGCCAGCCCCAATCGCGAGACCGAAGCCATGCGCGACGGCAGTGATGCCGTGGCCGACTGGCCGTTGCTGAACGGCATGCTGGCAGTGGCCGGCGGGGCCAGTTGGGTGAGCATGCATCACGGCGGCGGCGTGGGCATCGGCTACAGCCAGCACAGCGGCCAGGTGATCGTGTGCGATGGAAGCGTCGAGATGGATGCGCGCATCCGCGCGGTGCTGACCAACGACCCCGGCATCGGCGTGATCCGCCACCTCGACGCGGGTTACGACGAGGGCGCCGAAGTGCCGCTCGGATCGGCGCGGCGGGTGTGATCAGCCAGCGGACCGGCGTCTCGCGAACTCGTCTCTTCGCCAGGTCAAGGCATGATCGCGAAGTGGAAAGTGCGGCGCACGGACACGGCGCAGAAGTGGCGACAGGAGACCATTGGCGCCCTCACTCGCCAAGTGCGGGGCGCGCAAGATCGCGGAGCCATTGATGCCGAGCAGCCAGGAGTCGAAGGCGCCGTGGTGGTTGCGACACAGCGCGAGGCCGTTCTGCGGGTCCAGGCCGACCTCTGGAAACGCGGCGACAGTTTTTAGATGCGCAGCTTCCACGAGGGGTTGAAGCTGGATTGGGCAGAATGCGCACCAGCCGTCGAAGTTTGCCAGCACCTCGTGAGCGAAGACGCGCTGTCCTTGTCTCCGGGTGACGCTCGTCGTCAAGAATGTCATGTCGAAGTCGGCTGTCGCGATGCGTGAAAGGATTGCTGCGCCGGTCTCGGCATCTCCCTCAAGGATCTTCCAGCGCCCATGGCTCGGTTCGAGCATGAGGCCGAGCCGGGCGAGAGCGGGGAGCACGGCTGGCTCACCGGCATCCTTGAGCTCAGCGATTCGGGCGGCGGCTCTCCCTTCCCATTGCTCTGCAAGTTCCGGAAAGCCTGGCGTTTGGCTGCGCGTTCCTCCCGCCACAAGCGTGGCGAGTCGTCTGGCCTCGGGCACGCCACGCCAGGCTGCGCCAGAGCGGAGCCGCTCCGCGATCAATTCGCGCAACCACGCGCGCCCTTCACTGCTCAATACGATCGGGAGAAACTCCGGAGTAAATGCGACGCGAGCGCCGTGAATTTGCCAGAGCTGATCAGGCATTGACCCACGTCGCACTGCGAGATGACGGAGTGGTTGAAAGATCCGGCCCGGCCCTTGGTAGGCGCCGACTCTCAAAAGGAGCAGATCGAAGGCGGCGGCGAGCGCGGAGTCGCTTTCAATGGACGCTTCTGCGTCTTGTCTCCCGCGCTCCAATCGTTCCAGGATCGTGAGAATCAGTGCCGGCTTATAAGCCGGCTGCACCACGCGCATTCCATCAAGCGCTCGTTGCCAAGCAAGCTTGGAAGCGGCGACGCTCTCACTCATCCCAATAGCGGGCGCGTTGGGGCAAGAGCAGTCGGACGCCGCCCCGCGGATCGGGGACGTCGCCGGTCCGGCGCGGGATCAAGTGAAGATGTGCGTGCTCAACCGTTTGCCCGGCATCCGGACCATCATTGATGCCGATGGTGAACGAATCCAGGTTGTGTCGCGCGTGAAGGGAGTGCCGTACAGCGGCCAACAAGCCGAAGAGATCCGCGCGCTCATCGTCCGGCAATTCAAAGATGCTGCGCACGTGCCGCCGAGGAACGACCAGGGTGTGGCCCTCTGCGACAGGGAAGGCATCTCCCATGGCTACGGAATGCGAACTCTCCAGCAATCGGAATCGCTCAGGAGTACAGAAGGGGCACTCAGCCATTGCCGAGGCATCCTAGCGAGGAGTGCGAGGTCTTCTGGCTAGCACTACCAGGACAGTTTGGTGGATGCTCGCTCTCGCGCGGCCGCCGTCTCGACCGGCACCGCCAACTGCACCTGCGCCGGCGGCGCCGTCACCGCGCCATTCATGCCCTCGATCTCGACTTTCCAGCGCGCGCCCTCCGGCAGAGGAGTCAGGCTGCCGGGGAAACGGTTCACGCCCGGCTCATTCACGCGATCGATCTTGCGGATGCCGCGCACATATCCCGGGAATCCTTTGACCTGCACTGCGTAGTGAACGCCGAAGGGATTGCGCATCTCCTCGTAGGAGAAGATCGGATACGCGATCAGGTCGCAGCCGGCTTGCTGAATCGCGTCTTGCACGGCCGACGACTTGAGCTCGTCGAGACGGCTGTTGCCGAGCAAGGCGCTGCCGCTGAGCGCGGTCTCGCCACCGTAGATCGCGGGTGCGGCGTCGTTATCGCCGACGTCGAAGAACAGGATGCGTCCGCCGGTACTCTGGCCGCGCACCATCTCTTGACCGAATTCGATGTCCACCAGCCAGTCCTGCGCAGGCGCGGACACGCCGAGCGGATGGTCGAGCATGGCGGTTTCGACGACCTGACTCTGGCAGGCGCCGAGGATAGGAAGCAGGATGATGAGCCGAGGGAGATTCGTGGTCATGAGGCAATTCAGACGAGTTGAGGGGGGAATAGCCCGACCTTGCGGTCGGGCCCATAGGAAGAAAGAGAGCAGTCCCGCAAGTGGGACACGGAATTTCGGCCCCCCGGCCGATTCTCCGACTTTCATTATCCCGGACTCGTGAGACAATTCCTGACCCAAGCGAAACGACATTCTCGTTCTCATCGCTAAACTCGTCCGTACCTATCCATGACCAACCGCCCCATGCTCTATCGGCTGCGCGCCATCGAGAGAGCGCTGCGCAACGCTACCGCCCCGGTCACTGCTGGCGTTCTCGCTGGGGATCTGGGCGTCACGCGACGTACGATTCAGCGCGACCTCGATACCTTGCGCGAGGATCACGGCGCTCCCATCCGCTACGACGCGCGCCTCCGCGGATTGGTTCTCGACTCACCGGGGTGGAGCTTTCGTCCGATCCAGATCAGCGGCGCGGAGCTGCTCTCACTCGCACTCGGCGCGCAACTCGCGGCGGAGTATCGCGGCACCCCCATTGGGCCTGCGATCACACGGGTGTTCGCCAAACTGCAGGAGGTGCTCGATGAACCCGTGGACCTGGACCCCGCCGCACTCAGTGAACAGGTTTCTTTCTTCGGCGGTGCGACGAGGCCAGTGGACGAGAATATTTGGATGAAGCTCGCGCATGCGCTCCGCGAAGGAGTTCGCCTGCGCATCGAGTACCGGGCGCCCGGCTACGACCGCGCATCGTCGGCCGTGATTGACGCCGTGCATCTCGCATGCCGCTTGGGCGATTGGTATCTGATCGCCTGGCGAACGGACGGAGAGCGTCCCGGCACCCGGGTTTACGCTTTGTCGAGGATCCGCGAGGCCACGGTGCTGAAAGAGCGTTCGACGCCGCGCAGCTTCGATCATGAGCGTGATGCCGACGAACGCTTTGGCCGTTTCATTCCAGGCGCTAGCGGCGAAACCTCCAAAGCCTTGCGCGTGAAGATCAAGTTCGCGCCGCGCGTGGCAGAATTCGCGCTGGAGCGCGTGTGGCATCGAGACCAAATCGCCAAACGGCACCGCGACGGCTCCGCCACTCTCGAATTGATGATTCCGGGCTTCGACGAGGCCTTGGCCTGGGTGCTGCGCTGGGGTTCCTCCGCCGAAGTTCTCGCCCCGCCCGAGCTGCGCGAGCGTGCTGCCACGGAAGCGAGGGCGATGAGTCGCGCTTACCGTGTCAGTACCAGTGCTTGATAGAGTCTCGGCATGCAACGTTCCCGCATCATCGCCTCGTGCGCGTTCGTGATCGCACTGACCTCGTGTTCGAAGCCGAGCGCAGAACCGGACGCCGCCGCCGTGGCGGCTGCCACGACCCGCGCCGAAGCAGCGGCGCGCTCGCTCACGAGTGCGCTGATCGGGGAGTTGAGCAAGGCCCTGGAAGCGGGTTCCCCCGCGGAAGCCGTGACCGTCTGTGCCGACGTGGCGCAATCCATCACGATTCGCAACGGCGGCGAAGACGGTTTCGTGATCCGGCGCACAGCGCTCAAGCTTCGCAATCCGATCAACGAGCCCACCGCGTGGGAGCGCGGCGTCTTGGAACGCTGGTCTGGAGAGCAGGAATCCACGGATTGGAGCGAGGTAGCCGAGACTCCGGAGGGCCATGAACTGCACTGGATGCGCCCGATCCGCCTGCTTCCGATGTGCAGCGCGTGCCACGGCACGCCCGGCGAGCAGATCGCGCCGGCGACGCTGGCTGCGATTCAAGCTCACTACCCCAACGACCGCGCCACCGGCTTCGCCCCCGGTGATCTCCGCGGCGCCATCGTCGTTCGCGCGCCGCTGCCGTGACTAGCGCCGGCTGGGCTTCCGATTTGCCGACCTTCGAGCGGTCGCCCTCCAAGGAAATTCGGGATGCCTTGCGGCGCTTCGTTCGAGACGCCAGCCCAGAACAGATCCGTGCCTGGGACGATTCCATCCCGCGGTTGCAAACCGAAGCGCGCGAATTGATCACTGCCGAGTCGGCAGCCGCCGGATGGGATGCGATCCTGGAGTATCGCTTGTTCTACGACGAGCGCCGCGCCGATGCGGTGGTGTTGGGCAACGGTGCGGTGGCCGTCATCGAGTTGAAAGGAAAGCAGAATCCGAGCGTGGCTGACCTCGATCAGGCTGCGGCCTACGCGCGTGATCTCCGTGCCTATCACGCGCTCTGTCATGAGCGGCCGGTGAGTGCGATCCTGGTGCCGACGCGCGCAGGTCCCAAGCCTCGTGAACGTGGCGGAGTCTGGATCGTTGGACCGGAAGGTCTCGCCGCCTTACTGAGAGATCTCGCTCAGGGACAGCACGCTCCCGGGCCAACGCGAGACGAGTTTCTCGATGCGTCGAACTATTCGCCCCTGCCGACACTGGTGGAGGCTGCGCGGGAGCTGTTCCAGCGCGGGGAAGTGCGCGAGATCTGGCGCGCTCGAGCACACACGGATCCAGCCGTGAACTCGATCGCGGCAATAGCGCATGAAGCCGCGCGGACGAAGACCCGCCATCTCGTCCTCGTCACCGGCGTCCCAGGTGCGGGGAAGACCCTTGTCGGCATGCGGGCCGTGCATGCGCATCATCTCGATGATCTGTCGGTGCCGCGTAAGGGCCAGAAGCCCACTCTTCCTGGGCTGTATCTGACCGGCAACATTCCACTGTCTCAGGTTTTGCAGTACCAACTTCGCGGCGCAGGGGGCGGGGGAAAGACTTTCGTGCGCCACATCAAGGCATATCTCGATCGCTACGTGCCCAAGCCAGACCTCGTCCCTCCGGAACATCTACTTGTCTTCGACGAGGCGCAGCGCGCATTCGATCGGGACCGCGTGGCGGAGACCCACAAGGATTGGGACGAGTTGATCGTGGGGTCGGAACCGGAGCTCTTCCTTCGCGTCTGTGAACGAATGCCAGAGTGGTCGGTACTAGTCGGGCTGATTGGAGGCGGCCAAGAAATCCACATCGGCGAGGAAGGCGGCATGCACCAATGGCGCGCTGCGCTCGAGGCGAGTCCAACCGATGAAGCCTGGATCGTGCATGGTCCGGCGGACATGGAGCGGTTCTTCGTTGGTGGGCGCATGGAGTTCCGTTGGAACATAGCATTACACCTCGACACCGAGCTCAGGTTCCACGCGGCAACGCAACTCCATACCTTCATCGAACGAGCCCTGGCGGGCGATTCAGCCGAAGCCGCACGAGTGAGTGAGGCACTCTGGGCGCCGAGCGGACGCCAGGATGACGGCCTTCGACTCTGGATGACGCGGGACCTCGCGTTGGGATGCAGCTATCTCCGTGAGCGCTTCGGCAGTGAGCCCATGCGCCGATTTGGATTGCTCGCATCGTCTCGCGATCGAATCCTGACTGAGTACGGAGTGGACAATTCGTTTCAGACGACCAAGCGGCTGAAGCGTGGACCCTGGTTCACGGAGGGTGACGAGAACCCGGACTCCTGCCGCCACCTGAGCACCGTCGCAACGGAGTTCGATGCTCAAGGGCTGGAGCTCGACATGGCGCTCCTCTGTTGGGGCAGCGACCTCATCCGCAAGGATGGCGAGTGGAGCAATGCCTTGGCAGCTAAGTATCGGAGCGGCGGCCGCGTTCGTCCGGTGGATCCGTTCCAGATGAGACTGAACGCCTACCGAGTCCTCCTGACCCGCGGTCGAGAAGGCACGGTTGTCTTCGTGCCGCCGGACTCTCAGCTCGACGAAACCTGGGAGCATTTACTCGCCTGCGGCTTCCGACCGCTCGAGGACTCGTCGCCCGACGAAGCACTCACCCCTTGAACACCCGCTCGCCGTGCCAGACGAGAACCTCGGCGCTCGGGCGTTCGGAAGCGGAGTTAGGAAGGACGAGCAGTGGTTGGCCGTCGTGCGGGTAGTAGCGGCGACCGTTCTGCCATTCACTCTTCAGGCGCGGACTTACCCGCACCTCGTGCTCCGGCGTGATGGTGACGTAACCCTGGTCGAAGAGTGCGTGGAATTCCTTGGTCAGCAGCAGACCGTTCTGCACGTGATTCGAACGCGGTCCCAGGTAAGGCTGAATGTGCGCCGCATCCAGCACGATCTCGGTGTGCTCGCCGGTGATCGCGCAACGGCCGTCGTAGGCGTCCAACATGCGCGTGCGGAAGGCGCCTTGCCCCTCGCGTCGCAGGCCGCGCGCGATCACGATGCGGCGCTCATCGGTCTCGAGCGGAGTGAAGGGCTCTGCTCGCAATTCGTCAGGCATTTGCGTTGCCTCGAAGGCGAGCTCGGCCGCCAGCCGCGCGACCAAGACCGGATCGCGCACGGTCTTGCCCCGCTGCAGACCGCTTTTCTGCCATCCCTCGCGCTCGCCCCACGCGAAGTGCGCCGCGTCGGCGCGCAGCACCACACCGCGCAAGACCGTGCAACCGATGCGGTCCGACAATTCCTTCCCCGTCAAGCGCGCCAACTCGAAGGGATCGGCACAACCATTGCGCGTGCCGAAGAACTCCCAGGCCTCCGCCAGCCGCAGCGGGTGAAAAGCCGCGAAGAAGCCGTAGCCAACGATCTTTCGATGGGGCGCCTTGAGCCGGAAGAACACCGGGTCGCCGGGCCGGAAGTTCTTGAGCTTGGTGCCGCCCGGATTCCAGAAATTCACCTCGTCGAGCGTGCCGCTCTCGCCCGCCTGCTCACGCAGGTGGAAGAACCAGCTCGGATTCGTGACTGCGACGTAAGCTTCCACGCGCCGCACTTAGGATAGCCGCATGAGTCCGCCGCCCGACACCCTCGCCGCGCTGCAGGCGGCGGTGATCCGCTTCCGCGACGAGCGCGAGTGGGCACAGTTCCACACGCCCAAGGATTTGGCGCTGGGACTCAACATCGAGGCCGGAGAGCTGGCCGAGCTGTTCCTGTGGAAGTCGCGCGAGCAGACCACCGCGGCCTTGAAGGGCGACCCGGCCTTCCGTCAACGACTCGCCGAGGAACTCGCCGACGTGCAGATCTACCTGTGTTATCTCGCGCAAGCGGGAGGCCTCGATCTGAGCGAGGCAGTCCGCACCAAGCTCGTCCTGAACGCCGCCAAGTATCCGGTGGAGAAGGCCCGCGGCAACGCCACGAAGTACACCGAACTATGAACGATTCGGTGCTGCGCGCAGCCCTGCGCCACTTCGGGCACGAGGAGTTTCGCACCGGTCAGGAGGAGGTGGTGCGTACGCTGCTCGGCGGCCGCGACGCCCTGGCGGTCTTCCCGACCGGCGGCGGGAAATCACTCTGCTACCAGTTGCCGGCTCTGATCATGCCTGGGACCACTCTGGTGGTCTCGCCGCTGATCGCACTGATTCGCGATCAGCTTGCGGGCTTGCGCCGTCGCGGCATCGCGGCTGCGGGCATTGACAGCTCCCAATCCTGGGAGGAGCGCGCGGAAGCCGAGCGCGCTTTTGCCGCCGGTCGCCTCAAGTTGCTTTACGTCTCTCCGGAGCGTCTGCTCACGCCCGACTTTCTCGAGCTCGCCGCGCGCGTGGACGTGCCCTTCGTCGCGGTGGACGAAGCCCACTGCGTGGTGCGCTGGGGACACGACTTCCGTCCCGCCTATCTCGAGGTGGGCGCCTATTTGCAGCGCGCGCGACCGAGCCGCATCGGGGCCTTCACCGCGACCGCAGCACCCGGGCTACGCGCTTCGATCATCCATTCGCTTGGTCTGCGCCAGCCTGCCGCTTGCGTGCACGGTTTTTTGCGTTCCAATCTCCGGCTCGGCGCGCGCAAAATGGAGGGCGGCGAACAGCGCTGGCAGCGGGAGATCCTTGATGCCGTGCGTTCACGGGAAGGATCCGGCCCCGCACTGATCTACGTGACCACGCGACGGATCGCGGAGGAGCTCGCCGCCTCGCTCGCCGCTTCCGGTCTGCGCGCGGCGCATTATCACGGCGATTGCACTCCCGAGCAGCGCGAGCGCGCTCAGCAAGGTTTTCTCGCCGACGGTCTCGACGCTCTCGTCGCCACCCGCGCCTTCGGCATGGGTGTGGACAAGCCCGATCTCCGCTTGGTGATCCACGCGCAAATGCCTGGCTCCTTCGAGGACTACTACCAGGAAGTCGGTCGCGCCGGACGCGACGGCCTTCCCGCGCGCGGTGAGATCCTGTGGCGCGGCCAGGACTATCGCACGCACGATTTTCTCATCAATCTCGAAGGTGAGGACGGGGCTGCCCGCGACGCCGAAGTGCTGCGCGCAGCCAAACAACGCCTGAATTCCTGGTATCAAGCACTCGGCTCGCAGATCTGTCTGTGGCGCGCCATCCTCGACTACTTCGGAGATCCCGATGCTGGAGCGCTCACGGATGGGGGCTGCGGCGCCTGCTCGCGCTGCGCCGATCGCGTTGGCGCCGTGCACGTCGAACTGGAGGGCGAGCAGGCGCGCATCGCGAAGGTCATCTTGCTCGCTGCGGCGCAGCGACGACGCTTCGGCCGTCGCAAGTTGATGCTGATCTTGGCCGGCTCAGAAGCCAAGGATCTGCCCAGTGGGCATCCGGCCTTCGGTGCGCTCAAGAATCTCTCCCAATCTGAGATCGGCACTTGGCTGCAAACGCTGCTCGACGAAGGCTACCTCGGCCTGGAAGGCGACGAGTATCCGGTGCTCGCGCTCTCACCCAAGGGCGCGCAAGCTCTGGAGTCGCAGGAGAGCTTCAGCATCACGCGCAGCCTCACGCGGTCTCCTGCGCCTGCGCCTGTGCCTGCACCTGTGCTCACGGAGTCCGACGACGAGGCACTGCTCGCGCGCTTGCGCGCCTGGCGACGTGAGCGCGCGCAGCAGCTCGGCAAGCCCGCCTACGTCGTGTTCAGCGACAAAACGCTGCACGCGCTCGCCGTAAGCAAGCCGGGCACGGCAGAGCGATTGCTCGCCGTGCCCGGCATCGGACCGTCGAAGCTCGCGGCCTTCGGTGATGAACTGCTGGGCGTACTCATCGCGCCGGACTCCTCCCTCTAGCGGGTTCGGGGCGTCCCGCCCTCCTCGTCGAGCGCCTCTTGCACGCTGTGCATCAGGCTCGCGCGATGGGCATGCACGCCTTCGCTGCGACTCTGTTTGAAGGCTGCCATCTGCGTCAGCTTGCGCGTGGATTCGGACCAGTCACGCTCCGCCTGCTCGGCGAGACGCGAGATCGTCAGCACCATCTCCTCGGTTCCCGCAGCACCGCGGCAGTAAGCGCCGAAGGCGGCAGCCTCGGCCACCGAGGCTTGCCGATCAGCAACTCCGGAGCGATTCATCATCATCACGCGTCGCGTGAAGTCCGCGGCCCATTGCTCGGCGACTTCGAGGACCACGGCTTCGTCACGCGCCGCGCGCGCCTCGGCGTCGGAGGCGGCGCGATCGAGCCGCAGAGTTGCGTGGAGGGGCAAGAGGTCTCCTCGCGTCTCCGGGTGCTGAGCGATGAGAGCGGCTTCGACGGCCCACGGTCCGCTGCCGGCACCGTCTTCCGCGATGAGGCGCACGGCCAAGCTGCGTCGCGCGCCAGCTTGAAGCGCGCCGAGTCGGATGCGCAGCACGCCGTCCGCAAACTGCAAGCGCTCCGGACTCAGCACTTGAATGCGAAAGCCTGCCGGAACGGCGAAGGATGCCTCGGAGGAAACCGCGCCCAAGCGCTGCATGCCATGAATCTCGCCTTCGAGCAGAGCAGTGAGTTCCTGCGGCGCGATCGCGTGATGCAATCTGCCGCCGCCGGACATCGCGAGCGCCTCGAGTTGTTCACTGGACCAATCGTCGCCGACGCCGATTGCCGAAGTGCTGATCCCGCGCAGACTGATCGAGGCAGCGAACTCCGCTAGCGCATCGGGCTCCGTCACGCCCACGTTGCCCATTCCGTCCGAGAGCACGACGACGTGCAGGCTGCGACTCGCGAAACGGGGATCGTCCGCGAGCAGTGCGTCGGCGGCGAGCCGCCATCCATCGCAGAGCGCCGTCGAGCCGCCCTCGCGCAAGCCCTGGATGGCGATCACGGCCGCCGTGCGTCCCGCAGCATCCATGGCAGTCAGCGGAAGGCGGATGCTCGCCGCCTCGTCGAAGGCGCAGATGCCGAGCAGATCGCGACTGTCCAAACCGGCGAGCACGCGCGCGCAGGCTTCGCGCACGGCGGTGAGTTTCGCGCCAGCCATCGAGCCGCTCACGTCGAGCGCGAGCATGACGGCGAGGGGGGAGCGCGGAGCGTTCTGCGCCTGGGGAGCGCAGATCACGTCGAGGAGCAAGGTGCGGGCTTCGGGCAGGCCGGGGGTGAGGAAGCGGCCGTCGGTACGGAGGATCAGTTGGAGCGGAAGGCTTTGCGTCATGGCGGAATGGATCCCTATGCGAGGCGGAGCCGGCCGCAGGCGAAGAAACTCGCCTGCAGCCGATGGATTGCGGCGCCGCTCACGCGATGCCGCCGGAGGATCCACGCAGATCCTGAGGAAGCTCTGGTCGTCGTCGTCCGGCACCGACGCGGCTCCATAGGGGCGCCGCAAGTGCCGGACGAGCGATCCGAAGCTCGTTCAGCGATCATCCCGCCGCACTGTGACATTCGAAGTCACAGGCGTCTGATTTTCGGCAGGGAATGAAAACGGCGTTCTAATGGGAGGGTCAGGCCACCCCTTGCCATGCTCACCCTCCTTCCCCTGCTCTGTCTCCTCCAGGAACTGCCGTCGGCCGAGGTCGTGGCCCCCCGCCAGCTCCCGCTCGCTTTCGTCAGCAACCAGGGCCAGTGGCCGGATGCGATCCGTTTCCGCGCGGATTCGGGACCGCTCGTCATCGGCTGCGAGCCGGATGCGTTGCATCTGCTCCTCCGATCCGAAAGTGGCAGCGCGGCCTCTTTGAGAATGGCGTTCAAACACTCTCCTGCTGCACTGAACCCGGTGGGTACGGAGCCGCTGCCGACGCAGTGGCACTATCTGCTCGGCGACGACCCCGACCAATGGAGGAATGCTCCTGCCTACGCAGGAGTGATCTATCCACAACTCGCGGAGGGGGTGAGTCTGCAGTTGCGAGACGCTGACGGCCGCGTCGAGTACGACCTCTTGCTTGAACCCGGCGCGGATCTCGCAGACTTCTCGATCCGCTGCGAAGGTGCGCGTTCCTTGAGGCTGGACTCCAGCGGCGCCCTGGTGATCGAAACCGCTGCTGGAGACTTACGCCAAACGCCGCCGGTGAGCTGGCAGCTCGGCGAGAATGATGAGCGAATACCGCTTCCATCGTCATTTCGCTTGATTGGTGCCGACTCCTTCGGCTTCCTGGCTCCCAGCGCCGACCCCGCGTTGCGGACCGTGATTGATCCAGGACTCGACTGGTCCACCTTTCTCGGCGGCAGCCTGACCGACTACGTCACCAGCGTGGCCGTCACCGTGCAAGGCGACTTGCTGCTCACCGGCACCACGATCTCCACTGATTTTCCGGTGACGCCCGGCGCCTTCGACCTCTTCAAATCCGGCGGCAACGATGGCTTCGTCGCCAAACTCTCAGCAGATGGTTCCCAATTGCTGTGGGCGACTTATCTGGGCGGATCCGCCTACGACGAAACTCTGATCGTGCGGCCGGACTCGCTCGGTCGCCCGGTGGTGCTCGGCTACACGGAGTCCGTGGACTATCCGACCACGCCGGGCGCCTTCGACCAAGTCAAAGGCGGATTGGAGGATGGCTTCGTCGCGCGACTCTCCGCCGACGGCAGCATGCTGGAATGGTCCACCTTTCTCGGCGGCATGTTCTTCGACGAGCTGGGAGATCTCACGATCGCTTCCAATGATGAAGTGATCGTCGTAGGCGCGACTCAATCGCCTGACTTTCCAACCTTCGGATCCGCAGCGTCGGCGATGTCCGGATTCCCGGGTAGCGACGGTTCGATCACTCGCTTCTCAGCGGACGGATCCACGGTACTCATGAGCACCTGCTTGCACGGGCCGACCTCAGGCTTCGCCTTCGAGGACTTCGCTGGACACGTTTTGATTCTTCCGGGTGGTGGGTCGGCAGTCGTTCTCGGTGAAACGGAGGATGCATCCTTTCCGGTCACTGCTGGCACTCTCGACACGATCTACTCGGGAAATCGTGACGGATACCTCGCGATCGTGAATTTGGTCACCGGTGCCATCGAGGCTGCAACGTTCATCGGCGGCAGTTTTTACGACGAGCCAACCGATCTCGCGGTCAGCCCGGGAGGCACCATTTACGCAGTGGTGCACACCGAGTCTCCCGACTTTCCCGTGCACCCCTCCGGCTACGACCTGCTCTACGATGACCGCGGCGATGTCGCCGTGATCGCACTCGACGGATCTTTGGTGGGCTCCGGTCCCGGCATCCCGCTGCACGGCAGCTTCTTCGGCACTCCCGGAGACGAAGATGGAGCGGGCATCGCGATCGCGCCTGATGGAAGCATCCTGCTGGTCGGCGGCACCAATCATCCGGGACTTCCCACCACGCTCGGCGCCTGGGACACCGTCTTCAACGGCGGAGTGCAGAAGGATGACCTGTACATCGCGCGCATGAATTCATCCCTCACGACCCTCAACTACTTGAGCTACCTGGGCGGCACGCAGATCGAAGTTCCCACCGGGCTGGCCGTGACTGGTCCAGATTCCGTTGTCATCAGCGGCGCAACCCTCTCCGCGGACTTCCCGACGCGCGCCGGAAGCTACGACCGCAGTCTCGGTGGCAGCGCCGACGGATTCGTGCTGCGCCTCGATCTGCGGCCGTGCCCGATTCTCCAAATTCTTCCGGATCCGCTCGTGCGCGGACAGCAGGCGACTTTCCGCGTTTCCGAACTCGCGCCGGGCGAGCGCGCTTTCCTGCTCTTCGGCACCGCGGGACTCGGCTTCGGATCCGCCGCGGGTCCGTTGGGCGGATTGAACTTGGATCTTGCGGGTGCCATATCCCTCCTCAATCAGACCGGTCCGGCCAACGTGGGCGGCGTCGGCACGCTCACGCTCACCATTCCTCCCTCGGTGGCGCTCAATCAGATCTGGTTTCAGGCCGCGGTCAAGCGCGGGGCAGGTGCTTCCCACTCCCTCAAGAGCAACGTGGTTTCTCGTGCCATCCAGTAGGGATCTCTCTCCGGCATCGCTCACTTCGCTACCTTGCGTGGATTCGAATCCTGAGCGATCGTCTTGATCATCATTGCGCTCCTGCTGCTCGGATTATTGCTCCCGCAGCAGGAAGCTCCAGCTGGGCCCTGGATCCTTCAACTCGGCGTCCAAAGACAATTTTCTCAGGCAATTACGGAAATCTCGAGGAACTGACGCTCTTGATGGAGGAGCGTTTGCGCCTGGAGCTCGCGCTCCACTTCACGCTGAGTTCCGTCACGACGGATCACGCCGACTCCAAGGAGCTCCTTGCATCCTTGGCTCCGCGCGAGGCCTCGCTGGACTTCGTCGAGCACCACTTTCACTCTTCGGATGGCGCAGGTATGAAACGTCTCGCCGTGTGGACTGTGCGTCCGGAGTTCGAGGCACATGTGCTGCTGGATGTGGATTCGTCGTACGCGGCGCACGGCGCCGGAACCGCCTGGCTCGCTCGGCAGGTCGGACAGCGCGGCGGCGCAGGTCTGGCGCGCCCCGCCGAAGTGGAAACTAACGAGCGCGCGCGCGCTGCACTCTACGACGCACTATGACCTTGGAATTCTCAAGGGTGCGGACACCTTGCTCACGGATGCGCTGCGTGAAGCTTCGCCTTCCTGCGCGTGGAGATTCCGTCGAGATAGGGCGTTGCAAGGTTGGCAAGTAGCACGGAGATCGCCGCACCATCCGGATAGGGAGTGTAGAAGCGAATCCACATCGTGCTGGCTCCGGCAACCACCGCGAACAAGACGCGTCCCAGTCGAGTGCTCGGCGAGGTGACTGGGTCGGTGAGCAGGAAGAAGGCGGTGAACAGGGTGCCGCCCGCAAGAACGTGCGCGGCGAGATCGTGGGACAGCCACGGCGTGTGACCTGTTTGACGGCCTCCACTCGGGAAGGCCAGCACGCAGACGGCGATCGTGCCGATGTAAACCAATGGCACGCGCCAGTCTGCCACGCGTACCGCCATCAACAACAACCCGCCAATCAGGACCGCTATGGGAGAAGCCTGAGCGAGCGCACCGAAGCCGCTGCCGCTCAGGAGTTCCGTCAGAGCTCGTTGCGTGGCGCCAGATTCTTTCGCCAGGACGGTCGCTCCGGTCACGCCGTCGAGCGTCCACTCCGGCGCGAGGAAGAAGGTCGGGAGCACGAGCATCAGAGCGACGCGTGCGAACGCCGAAGGATTCATCAAGTTGCGTCGATGTCCTCCGAAGGCATGCTTGGCGACCGCCATTGCCGTGATCCCGCCAATCGCCCCGAGCCACCATGGGGACTCGCGGGGCATCATCATGGCAAGCGAGAGTCCGGTCACCCAGGTGGCCGGATGCACTTCGATCCTCATTTTGAAGAGAACATCGGTGAGCCAGGCGGCGAGACCGGTTGCGATGATCAGCGCAGCCTCCGCGCCGCCGCTACGCCACAACACCGCGACGCACGCGGGCAATACGGCCAACAGGGTCCAGCCGGAGAACCCAGCCGAACTCGCTCCGGAGTGGAGGTAGGGACCTTGCGGTGAAGGCGCGTTCACTCAGATGTATTGAAGAGGGTGGAGTGCGATTGCCATGCCGCCACAGCAGAGCAGGCGGATGGGGGCACCCGCGAGCGCCGATGGCAACTTCGACCGGTCGCAGCGTGCGAACACGGGATCGAGGAGCAGCGTTCCGCCGATCCAGATTCCCGCAGTCAGGAATGCGGACGTCGCGTCCGGATAGTCCGGAATGCACAGCAGGAAGGCGGGCGCTGCGGAAGTCCGTAGCACGAGAGCTGCGAGGACGAGCGGAGCGAGCAGTAACAGTTCCCCGCCGATGGACGGCAGCCCACTTGGCAGAGCAGCGGCCAGAACTGCGAGGGGGGCCAGTCCGGCGAGCAGGCGTAGGCGCGCCCGCTGCACGAGAGATCCGGCGGCCAGTGCGAGCATTGCGGCGTCGTAGGGGATCACTTTGGACTCCTCAGACGTACGCATGCGGCAACTATGCCTGCGCCGATCAGAAGGACGCCAGGCTGCATCCACAGCGGGGGCAGGAAGAACGCGGCAGCGGCGCCGATTGGAGCCGCTAGTAATGCAGAGTTTCGCGTGCCGAGCGCGCCGGCGCCGGCCACGCTGGCCGGCGGTGTCCAGGGAACGATGATCGCCGTAAGCCATCCAGCGCTCGTCCACCCGAATGGCCCGAGCGGTCCGAGCGCAGCGCCGAGGATCAAAGCACCGCACCAAGCCGCGGTCTCAAGCGGGGTCAACGCCGCCAAGGCGGGTACTGCGGCGCCGATGAGAGCAGTTGCGACCGCGTCAGTCGACGGGAGTCTTTCAACGGAGCGCATGTCCTGCCTCCTGCCATGCGCGCAGCCGCGCGTTGACCGTGTTCTGAAGCGCGCGGCACGAGATCGTTGCGCCGGCGATCCCGTCGACGATCACAGGTGGCGCCGCCGGCAGGCCGCGGAAGGAGTTGAGAAAATTTTCGTCCTTGAACGCGCGACGATCCAGACCCTCCACGGATTTGAGAATGAAAACGTCCTCGATGAATCCGTCCGCGATCAGAACCGCGCCTCGGAAGCGCTGGCTGAACCCGCGTTCCTCGAAGAACAGCAGCGCGGCCTGGCCGTGACGATACGCCGGCTGCCCGACGAGCCGCTGACGCTGCCGATTGCCGATCTTCTCCATCGCGAGATCGCCGTCAGCATCAGACGGAGGCAGAACTCCGCGCAAGAGCAAGCTCAACGAAAGCAACACTACGGCAATCAACAGATCGCTTTTCACTCCATCCTCCGGAGCAGGTCGCGTATCTCCTGCTTGGCGTCGTGCAGCAAGGGCACCAATCGAATGTGGGAGGGACAGACGAACTGACACGCTCCGCATTCGACGCAGCGGTTCACCGACTCGTCGGCGGTGACGATCAACTCGCTGGCGGAGAGGCTCCACGGGCAAACATCCTCGCAGCGGCCGCAGCGCAAGCACGGCTCTTCGCGGACCAGGGATGCGCGCACTTGCTCTCGCGTCAACGCCAGGATCGCGATGCTTCCCGGCGCGATCGGCTCGTTCAAGTTCGCTGGCCTGCCCATCATCGGGCCGCCCATCAACACGAGTTCAGTACTGGACAAGTCGGCCTCCACCGCCTCCAGCAAGTGAGACACCGGCGTGCCGATTGCCACCCGGTAATTGCCGGGACGCTTCACCGCGTCGCCGTCCACCGTGACCACCCGATCGAGAAGCGGCACGCGGTCGTGGTACGCCGCGCAGAGAGCGCGAACGGTTTGCACGTTCATCACCAGCGCGCCGACCTGAGAAGGGCGCGCGCCGGTGCCGAGCCTCACGCCGAGCGCTCGTTCGACCAGCAGTCCTTCGTATCCACCGGGATATCCGGCTTCGAGCTCGTCGGCGATCACCCGGGACTCCGTCGCGCCCACCGCCAGCATCGCCAGCGCGGTGCCGCGTGCGACTTGCTCGGATTCCTCGGCGAGGACCGCAGAATCGCAAGTTACAAATGGCTCGCTCTCGCAGCCGTTGACCAGCACGATGCGTGCGGTGCGCGTCAGTTCGATCTTGCGAAAAGTAGGGAACATCGCTCCACCCATGCCGACCAGGCCTGCCGCGCGTGCGGACTCCGCGACATCGCTCTCCGGGAGCAGGATCGGTGACTCCCTCTCGCCCTCGACGACGATCGTGTCGTTGACTGCGGTCACACGGCCGGCCCACGCTGTGTGGCGGACCGCTCCGTCCCCGCGCCTTGCCACAACCTGACCAGCACGGACACGATCCCCGACGCCGACGACGGGCACTAGGCCATCCATGGGTACGTGCAGCCTCGGAGAAGCGGGTAACTCTCGAATCGGAGAACCCGCAGTACGTTTGAGCGGCGGAATATTCATCGTTTGAACTCCGTGAGCTTGTGACATGCGGAGCATTGGCTTCTGAAGTTCTGTTCGTGACAGGTCAAACAGTCTTGAGCGCGCAGCTGTCCGATGGCGCTGTGAGCCCGGCGGGATTCGACGTCGAGCTGCGGATATCCGATGCCACCGGTGTGCCAGATCGGCACCTTCTCGGCGTGGCAGTCGTCGCACTGCGCCTGCTCGTGGCATCCTGTGCAAGAAGTCGGCTGTGCGTAGGCGGTCTCCCCGTGACGGTCGCTGAGGAAACTTTGCGTGTGCGAAGGCGGCAACTCGTCCTGATGGCATTCGGCGCATCCCGAGAATTGTCGGCACTCGTCACGGGTGGGCACGACTGCTCCGTCTCCGTGGAACAGGGTGGCCGCAATCGTGGTCAGCAAGGCGATGCCGGCGACGAGAATGGTGCGTTGATTCATCGGGAGTTCTCGCCGGGCGTGGCGCCGAGGTCCACCCAGCGAATGAAGGCGGACACTTCATCCTGGGTCAATCGCAACATCGAGTGCGCCTCCCGGCTGGTCAGTTCTCTGGGAGCGTGTAACTCACGTCCGAGCAGCACTTCGATCAGGGGACTCTTGACCGCCATTGCCTCGCGGTATTCCACGTGGGGAAGCAAGGCGCCGTAGGCGTGCGCTCCGGAGAACTCCGGGTGACAGGATGCGCATTTGGCTCTGAGAATCGGAACGATCGTGCGCTCGAAATCGGGGGTCAGGCTCGGTTCGGCTTGACCGTTCTGCCAGTTTGCGGGGCGCAGCTTCTCGCCGACCGCGGAATCCCAGATTGCGAGCGTGCGCGACGCCGCCGTCACCGCATCGACCAACTGCAAGGTGTCCTCGCGTCGACCGCTCATGGCGCCGTGGCAACCGCCGCAAGTCTGTGGGAACAGCACGCGCGGAATCGAGAGCGTGTGGCGTTCGCCGGGCAGACAATAGAGCCAGCGGTTCGGCATCGCGACCGACATGCCGAGAGAATTGAGTGCTTGGATGTCGAACGCGACATGCGCGGGAAGCGTCAGATAGACCGACCCATCACGCGCCAATTCTTGCTCGGCCAGAACGACGCGGCGCGCCGGCCCGGGCTCCCCGTTCCGCAGCGGAAGCGAACCGACCAATCGCACGGCGGTGATGCGGTCGACCTCACCGTTGGTCTCACCACAGATTGGGCACTCGTCGGTGGCGAGGTGCTTCGGCCCGAACGGCGTGACCTGTTCGAAGAATGCGGCCAACAGCGGGAGGTCGTAGATCTCCACCAGTGCCGGCGTTCCTTCCGGGTAGCGCGGGTAGCTGGGATCATCATTCGGCTTGCCCAGCAGTCCCGGCTCGGTCTTGAGGGTCTTGTGAACCGGCTCCTTGAGGCGCGGGAGCACCGGACGTGCCCACAGTTCCGCATCCGGTCCGCCGACGATCACTTCACGCCGAAACTCGCCGGCGCGCAAGCCGTCTGAGGAATGGAATGAGGGTTCCGGAACCAGACGCACGACGTCGAAGTTCGGCGCCGCGTCAGGATCGTGGAGGTCCACCGGCCCCGGCGCCCATGAGATCAGGATGCTGCCGTCCGGAAGGGGATAGGGGTCGCGGTAGGCACCGCCAGGCGAGACTCCGCCGAAGGCGGCATCCCGATCCAGCTCGATCCAGCCTGGAAAGAAGCGGGGCAAGGAGTGTTCGGGAGTGCCTGCGAGGTAGGGCAGCGTGAGGTCGTCCTGGGGATTGTGCTCTTCGATCGTGGGGCCGAACTGGTGATCGGAGATGATCACGCTGCCTCCCCACCAAGAATCCGCGTCGCGTCCGATGCGGACCTCGAGGCCGTTCGGAAGCTCGCGGTCCCCGGCAAGGATCGGCACCGCGGAGCGATTGCCGTTGTGGGTGTGGAAGTTCGACCCGTCGACGTGGACGCGGAACAACGCACCATTGAAGTAAGGGCGCGAACTCTGCCAACCGGTGCGGAGGCAGGTGAACATCACTTCTCCGGAGGAACGCATCGCCGGGCGGCGGACTTGGCTCGGCGACCACGTCATGCGCGCCAAACTGCTCTCCCACACTGCGCGCTCCATGCCTGCCGCCGCGCGCGCGATTCGCCAAGCGTCGTACTTGGGGGCCATGCGCGCTTCGGCCGCAATTGCATAGTGCGTGGTGTTGTCTGCCGGTGCCGGCAGGGGCTCGTCGAGCCACAGACTGCCGGGCTCGGAGCGCACGATGGTGCGCACCGAATCGGCGCCCGAGCCGAGCAGCACGCTGAGTTGGCAGCCGACGAAGGCGCCGCTGGGTTCAGTTCGGTGCGGATCCCGAATCTCGAGCACTCCTCCGCCGGTCGCCTCGCCGAGAATTGCTTCCGGGCTGCTCAAACACCATTCCCCGGAACGATTGGAGGTGAACACGATGTTGACGCGACCAAGATCGCTGCTCTCGTGATCGGAGGGGTCGGGCACGTAGAGGGGGTCTTGACAGTGGACCTCCGGATTCTCCGAGAAGGTGATCTGACGCGCATTGCCAGTCTCGAACTCGATTTCCCAAAGGTTGAAGGACTCAGCGCTGCTACGCCGCATCGCAAATGCGACGAAGCGTCCATCGTAGGAGACGTCGGGCGCGCGCACGTCCGCAGGGCCATCCGGGTGAAGTTTGGCCGTGAGGTTGACTTCCGACGTGCCCACACGCCAATAGAGATCCGCTCCTGGCAAGAAACTCGCATCCTCGAAGAAGCGCTCGGGAGTGTTGCGGGGGCGGCGTACGAAGACGAATCCCGCGTCGGAACTCGTCGGCATGGCCGAGCGTTCGCGGGCCTCCTTCGCCTCGAGTTCCAACCAGGTGAGGAAGATCTGGTAATCGGGATCTCCGACCTCCAGGAAGGCGTTGCCCCCTTTGTGGATGATGCCTCCCTGCGCGATCGGAATGCACTTCTGGATCTGGCGCGAGGCCTCGACGTCGCCGCTCAGGTTCACCAGTTGCGTGATGGTGCCGAGCATTTGAGCGCGATTGCGCTGATTCATGCGGGCCGTGAACGGATTGTCTTCCAGCAGCGGCATGCCTGAGTCCAGGCGCAGATCGTTGAAAGCAAGGGTGCCGTGACAATTCGCAGAGAAGCAGGTCTTGCGAGAGAGCAGCGGAGTTATCTTCTCGGCGAAGAACTTGGCAGCCGCGCTCACGGGCGCTTTCGATTCCGCGCGCTCTGGCATTGATTCTTCCGACCACTGACGCAGGACGCGGAAGTCGGCGTCCTCGAGGTCGACGAAGATCGCCGGATGATGAAATCCGGATAGCGCGGAAGGAAGCGTCGCTCTCAGAAGCGGGCTGGCGAGCAGTGGGCTGCTGGGATCGAGCCACAGGCGTAGGATTCCTCGAACCTCGTCCACGCTGTCGTCGGGAATGCTCCCATCGGCGAGCACCGGCCAGCGCAAGAGTTTTCCGGTGTGCGCCTCCTCCGCAACGCGGGTGAATGCTTGCTCAGAGACCCCGTGGCAACTTCCGCAATGCTCGCGCAACAGCGGCAAGAGATCGGCCTCGAACCGTGCACGCTCGGTTTCACTCTGCAACGGAGAGGAGTGTTCGGTGCCACAGCCGGACATGGCGGCCGCGAGTGCGGCACCAATTCCCGCCAGCAGAACTGTGAACGCGAAAGGGGAATTCAATCTAGCCATGTGAGTCTTCCTGATCGAATGGTGACTCCGTCGCTCGCATGTAGAGCACCTTGCGAGCTGATCGCGAGTGCTTCGATCTCAGGTGTTGCATGCGCCAGGCGCAGACCGACTTGCGCGCCGAGCACTGGTATCGCGAGAGCCAACGCGGCGGCGTCGGCCGCGTGAGGAGCGAAAGTCAGGACTAGCGCGAGCTCCTTGGCCGGACGGCCCGTGCTCGGATCCAGGATGCCGATTCGCTCGCAGCCTTCCAGGAGAAAAGGCGGGTCCTCACGGTAGTGCACCACCAGTGCTCCCGGCCTCAACTCTCCGATGGCGAGATACCCGCTGCCGGATGGGTCGTCGATCGCCAGCCTCCAAGGGCGACCCTCCCGGGTTCCATGAACGACTTGGCAGCCGGCTGTGGCGACCCAGTAATTGTCGAAACCGGAACGATGGAGTTCAGCGGCGGCTTCGTCCACCGCCCATCCGATCGCCACGATGCCGAATCCGATCTCTCCGGTGCGCAGGAGCGGATCCTTGCATCGCGCGATTTCCTCCGGACTCGGAATGCGGCCCTCGGCGAGCTTCGCTTCCCAAAGCTGATACAAGGGCAACGCTTCGGGATCGAATGCGCCGCCGGTGGCCACTTTCCACCGCTCGGCGAGTTCGGCCAACGTCGGGCTGAGTCGCGCTTCGTGATCGAGCACGGCTTCGAAGCGGTCGAGCGCCCGCGCCGCCGCCTCGCGTGCCACGTTGACGCCGCCCTGTTCGGCCCAGATCGTGACGATCGCCCGTACGCCACCGACCTCGCGGACGTCGTTCACCGTGCCGACCAGCGACTGCTGGGGCTGGCTTCGCGCCGTGAGGCCTGCGAGCAGGAGGAGTGCACCGCCGGCAATGCCGGCGATCACTCGATGGAGTTGAGGAAACGTGCCAGGCATTCGACGTCCCAAACCGTCAGGTGCGAAGTGGTGCCGTGGGTGTCCGGCAGTCCGTGGAGTTCGTTGAGGCCGCGCTCCATCCGATTCGGGCGATCCTGATCGAAGCGTTCGTGCGGATAGCTCCGCAGCGCACGATGCCCCGGCGGGCAGATCAATTCCCGGGCGTTGAGAGCGTGGCCGTGGTGCAGGAAGGCTTGCGGGCGGGACCAGATTCCTCGCAGCGAAGGAGAGACGAAAAATCCCTCCCGCTCCTCGATTCGGCCGCCGTCCTCAGGGTCCCAGGGGCGAATGAACCCGTTGATCTGGTCGATGCGGTCCGCACTGATCAGGGTGTGGATGTTGTCGCGGGCCACAGGAGATACCAGAGGCGGGAAGGAGCGGTTCTGGTTGTAGACGTGGGTCTTGTCCGTGAAATCGGGCGCCGGATGACAACCGGAACACCCCACGCGCGGATCCCTGAACAGCATCGCGCCGCGGGCGATCATCGGATCTTGTGGATCCTCAGGATTGGGAAGGAATCTTCCCTCTCCGGCCTGATAGTCGCCGATGAAGCGTTGGAACTCGCGGAATTCGTAACTACGTCCGAGCCAGCGGGAGGCCACGCGCGTCATGTGGATCTCGCGGCGCTTGATGAGATCGGGAACGGTGAACCCTACAGGTTTCCATCTCCCGGTCGCCACCACCACGGCGTCGGCCGAAACCGCGTAGCGACCTTCTTCACCGGCCTCGACGAAGATGTCGCTGTAGTCGCCGGCAGGAATCACTCCCTGGAAGTCAACCAGGGGATTGTGTTCCATCATCATGGTCAATGGTTCGTCGATCGTGAGCGTGCCCTCAGAGAAGAACGGGACGTCCAAGACCAAGCCGCGCAGATCCGGGACCTCGCGACTGCCTCCAACGCGCTCGGTTCCGTCGCGACCCTGCCCCATCGCCTGGCTCACGCTCCATTTCTTGCCGTCGGACGTGTCGCGATAGTGGCAGTGGACGCAGCTCTGATCCTGGTCCGCAGAGAACACGCTGGTCTGCACGAAAAACTCGCCGAGTTCGAAACTGTTCGCCGGGAAGGGCTCCTGGATCCGGCTTACCGACAAGCGCTCCGTGTCGCCGGTGACGAGGTCCACGAAGGTCACGGACTCGGAGAGATGATCGGCAATCACCAGTGTGGATCCGGCGGCAGCGATCCCGGTCGGCTTGAAACCGGTTTCGAAGACCCGGCCGGGAACTAAGCGGGCTTCCGGCGCTGCAGCTGTCTCGATCGTCCACTCCTGCACCTGAAAGGTGCCGGACATCGTTAGGTACGCGCGCCTCCCGACCGTCGCGATCTGCTCTGGGAAAGCTCCCACCACTTGCATCAAGACCGGCGCCACGTCGCCCCGCTTGTCGCCCGGTAGCGCTTCGAAGGAATCCGAGGTGTAGCGCGTGAAGTCTTCCGTCGCCGCGTAGGCAGCGACGTTCTCGGACGCAGGATCGAGAATCACGACGTCGTTCGTGATGTCGCGAAACTTCTCCTGTTTGGTGCCGTCCACGCCGTCGAACGGCCCCAGCGGCTGCTGTTGCTCCAGAGGCAGCGGCTTGCCCGTGGTGAGATCGCGGAACAAGGTGAACTCGGCTTCGGGATGCTCGCGGTCGAGGGATTCGCGGCCCGGGTCGCGCTCCTTGGGAAAACCGGAACCCACTCCCAGCGTTGCGAACATCAAGCGGTCGCCCGCCCAGGCGATGTCGTTGACCGGTGAGCGGGTGAAGATGCGTCGCGTTTCGCGCATCGTCGCGAGATCCACTACAGACACGTCCAGAGACCCCGTGTTGGCCACGTAGAGCGTGTCACCGTCCGGGCTGATCGCGAGATCTCGCGGCTTGCGTCCAACCGCAATGCCCGGACCCTCGGTCACTCCTGCGATCCACTCGCGAAGGACGTCGTAATCAGGGTTCTGCTCCGGATCCTTGATCACGATGCCCCCTGGATGGTGGCGGCCGGTGAGCGCGTCGGCCCAACCGCCGTGTTTTTGCGCGATCGTTACAAGCAGCAGAGGGCTGGAGTCCGGATCGTGAGGAACCGAGTGCGCGAGCGCGCTGCGCCAGGCGCGATCCGCATCCGCTCCGGCGTAGAACCCGCCGCTCTCGTCGAGGTGGCAGCCGGAGGTGCCGCAAGAAGCTCGCAGCACGCTGCGCGCGCCGTTGGTCCCGGACTCGATGGGTTGTGCGACGATCCGCGTCAGCCTCGCTGCGCCGCAGCTCGGGCACGCCGTTGACGTGGCGGTGGGTGCCCAACGCTCGCGGTAATCGCATTGACTGCACTCGCGCCAACGCTGCGCCGATGGCGGCACGCCCATGAACGCTTCGCGATCCGCCCCGAGATCGTGCATGCGTCCTGTGAGAACCCCTCCAACTATTCGCAACTCGACCACAATGATCTGGTCCTTCCAGAAATTACTCGCATAGGCGGTGCTCCCGTCGGGCGAGCAGATCACGTCCTCGCAGTAGTACGGAACCGGAATCTTCGCGACTTCACGATCGGTGGCCACGTCCAGCACCGTGATGTAATTGGAGAAGCGATTCGTTACCAGCAGCCAGCGTCCGCTGGGGTCGATCGTCATTCCATAGGGCATCGAGCCCACTTCTACGCGACGAAGCTCGCTGCGCGCGCGCACGTCAATGACCACGACTTCTGATCCGGGTGAGGCCTCCTTGCCGGCGAGACTCACATAAGCCTTGCTGCCATCGGGCGTCGCGATGACTCGGTACGGGCGGCAGCGCGCGAGTTGCGGAGCGGCTTCGGGGTCGGGATTCGCAACCGGGGTCAGGGAATGAGGGACCCAGGCGCCGATGACTGCGATAGCAGCGTCGATATCTGCGCCGGATTGCCCTGCGGGGGATCCACCATGGCTGAGCATCGCGGCGGCGGCGAGCGCGCTCGCGCAGATGACGATCAATGCGCCATCGCTCCGTCTCCGGGATCCTTCGAGGGCCATGTCCAATAGTTATCGGAGAAACTCCGTCTGACAAAAAAAAAAGCTTATTCAAATCATCAGAAACGGCCAGAAAATCAATGAAGATATAAAGACGAATGTTCGCGTTATGAAATAAGGAACATTTGTCTGAAATTATACGGCGTGTTCAAGTATCAGTCAGGCGACACGCGGAATCTCGAAACCAGTCGCCCGCGCGCGTCGCCGATCGACTCCGCGCGTTCGCCGGGCGCGACCGGACGTACGATCACGAGGTAGGCGGTGCTGCCGTCGGGGCTGGCGGCGTACGAATGCACGCACCAGAGCTCGTCGCCTGCGCAGCGATGCGCGAGAAAAGCGCGGAAGGCTGTGCCGCGCGGCCCTTTGCCGAGCTCTGCGAAACGGTTGGCGAGAGTCGCCTCGTTGACGATGAAGTCCTTGGGGCGCTCGGCGCTCTGACGCGATGAACCCTGGCGCTTCACGCGTACGCGCACGTAGATCCAGAGCCCGATCACGGCCAATACGAGGAGGAGTCGCGGCATGCGTAGGTCAGTCGCGGGTCGTCCAGGATCCGCTCGCGGGATCGTACTCGTCCACGCCGCGGAAGACGCCCCCGTAACTGAAGCCGCCGATGCCAAGCAGGCGGCCGCGGCGCGAGACGCTCGCTGCCATCGCGCGATCGCGCGGCCAGGGCGGCGCAGCGATCGTGCGCCATGCGTCGCGTTCACCGTCGTAGCGCCAGCATCCTTCGTAGGCGAAGACTTGCAGCTCGCCGCTGGCGACGCCCCAAACCGCGAACTTGCGTTCGGCGGGTGCTGGAAGCGGCGCGCGCGCGGTCCAGGCGTGACCATCCCAAGCCCAATGGCGGTCGCTGATCCCGGTTTCGACCATGCCGCCGGCTACGTGCAGCCACCCATCTCGCGCCCACACGAAGTGGAAGTGATCGCCTTGGGTGAAGCCTGGAGGGGGGGGGAAACGCTCGCGAGTGCCCGTGTCCAGATCCAGCATGACCGGCGCCAATTCCTTGGGAAAGCCGCCGAAGGCGTAGATCTTGCGACCCACGGCAGCCGCCGCGAAGTGCGTTTTCGGCACACTTCCTGGCGGATGGATCTGCACCCATTTCTGCGCCGCGTCGTCCCAACGCTCGACGTCGTCGCCGAGTGCGAAGACTTCGCCGTCCACGCTCACGGAAGCGTGAAAGGTTTTTGGTAGGAGCAAATCGGACTTCTGCTCCCAGGCAGAAGCGCGTGGATCCCACATCCAGGTTGCCGTGGTGCCGCGCTCACCATCATCGCTGCCGTGGTCGAAGCCGCCGAAGGAAAGCAGGCGCCCGTCCGCGAGAAATTCGGCGCGGTGACCGTGACGGCGTTGCGGATGTGGAGCAGGCAAGGCCGAGCGGAAGATTGCCCACGCGAAGCCGCGGGCGGGGATGCGCACGGCGATGGTTGCGACTGCGTCCGCTTCCAGCTCGCTCTCGCGCCAGTCGAGGCCAGAGTCCTGCGACCCGCTGCCGCTCGCCACGAAAGCGCTACCCGAGAGACCGGCGTAGTGGAGTGGTACGCGAAGATTCTGCACCACCTCTTGGTCGAGAGGATTCCACGCACACAGCATGGCGCGCTCCTCGAGGCGCGGATTCACGTGCAGCAGCCAGTCCACGTCGCGACCATCGGCGCGTCGGCCGTGGATCACGTCGGACTCGAGGATGGCGCGGTGTGCCTTGTACCAGTCCACCCAGGCCTTGACTGCATCGCGCACGCGTGGCGTGTCGAACAGGCGCGTGCCGCGGTAGCAGGCTTGCACGCCCGCACCGAGGTGTGAAGCGAGCATGCGTTCATAGTGATCGAGGTGCGTGTCGAGCGGCTCGATGGTCGCTGCTTCGCCGCCACCGTGATACTGCGTCAAGGGTACGAACATCCAACCCATGGTTGGCGTCTTCTCCCAGGTTCCGTCGAAGACGTTTTGTCGCGCGTGGATCACCTGCAGTTCGCGCGGAAGACTCCAGTTGGTCTCGCGGTATCCCATGCCGCATTCGTTGGCGCCGTTGAAGTAATAGTAATCCGGTACGCGCAGGTACACGCCGCGCGCGCGCATCTCGCTGTAGAGCGCGGTGATCATGCGCCACTGCACCCACTGCGAATCTTCGAGCCCACGCTGCAGCGGCGGTCGCGCGGTATCGTCGTAGTCGCCCGGGTAGGAGCCGTCGTGCTCGAAGGCGAGGAATCCAGTGGCGTCGAAGAAGGAACGAATCTTTCCGAAGTACGCGCGTCCCCATTCCGATGCCAACGCGGGGGAATTGCCGAAGATCGGACTCGTCCCCGCGGGGGACACCACATCTTGGCCGCCGCCGATGCTGCGCGAGGCCAGCAAGGAGTAACCGCCGAGCTGGATGCCGCGCGCCTCCGCATACTCCCGCAGGGTGCGAAACTTCGCATGGTTCTCCGCGCCCTCATTCTCCATGTCAAGCCCGCTGCCGAAGGAGAGCAACACCATCTCGAAGCCGACTTCGGTCGCTTGATCCACCGCCGCGCGCACCACCGCGTCGTCGGTGCTCACCACGTGCAGAATCAGCGGATTCTCGGTCACCCACGGCGCGACTGTGCGGTAGATGCGTCGCTGCGCCAGCCCGCGACGCTCGCGATCGCCACCGTCGTGAAGCAATTCGAAGGCGCGGATGGAAGTGAGCTCCTCGCCCGGTTGCAGAATTTGGTCTGGTCCGCGTGTCGGTTCTACGCGCAACAGGCAGGGCTCGCGTTTTAAATAGTTGACCTGGGTGTGGAACTCGGGGTCAGGCTGCCAGTGCACGGAGTAGCGCATCGCCTCGAGCGGATTGAAGCCGCCCATGGCGTAATCGGTTTCGACGTGGATCGAATCGGGAATCGGCAGCGCGTGATCGCGTACCTCAACATGGTTTCCAAATTCCACCACCGCGAGAATCTCGGTGGTTAGGCGATCCACTTCCAACGGCTCACTGCCCGTGTTACGCACCACCACCCATTTTTGGAACAGAGGAATCCCGTCGTACAGTTCGTAGTGAACTTCTACGCCTACTCCGGAGCCCACGAAGTCGAGCTGCAAAGCCACGCCGTGCGGCGGCCACGCGACGTCCGGCGCAGCCGGTCGAATGCGTCCCCAAGCTAGCCGCGCCGAAGGCTCACGCGTGCTCCAGCCCGTAAAGCGTAGTGCATTCTCGGGCGGTCGCATCACGTCCAGCCACTCCGGCAGTAGAAAAGCATGATCCGGCTGTCCGGTGAGCCCTCCGACAGGGATAGTTTCACCATTCAACACAAGTTCCGCTTCCGGACGTACCGCTCGCAGCAACTCGGTCGCGCCACTCGCGTCGCCGGGGGCGCGCCCCAGCGCCGTACGCTCCAATGAAATGCAAGCTGCGGCGCCTTCGCCCTCGAGCCGCCACACGCGGCGGGCTAACCCGTTCTCGATTACCAGAGTGCGTCCGTCGTGCTCAAGCCGGACCTCAGCCGGCGTACGGTCGAGGGAAGGCAGCAGCCAGTCCTGCGCCGGCGGCGTCGAGGGCGGCGGACCCTGCAGGAGCGCGAGGAGGAGCCCGAGAGTCATCACAGCATCGTAGGATGATGGCAGCCTCAAGGCCGGAACCTCTCGCGAGGCGCAGGGTTCCAGACCCACATGCTCATCCTCACCGCGCTGCTTCTCGCCTTTCCTGCCGCGCAGGCCGAATCCTTCGCGCGTCCGCCACGTCGCAACCGCGCCGAGCGTCCGGCTCACGAGCGCGTCGAACCTGCTGCTCCGCGTCGCGAGCTCCGTGGCGAAGCTCGCATCCCGCCCGGCGGGCAAGTGCGGCGCGACCGGCATCTCGGCCACCGCCTCTTCTCGCCGCGCTTGCGCCGCTTGCTCGCCGAGCATCCGCGCTTGCGTGCAGAATTGCTGCAGCAACTACGCGACCGACCTCTGGAGCCGCGCGCTCCGCGCTTCGAACTCCGCGGCAGTTCGCGGAGTCGACGTTGAACCTCGCATTAATTCCCACTTCCAAAACAAGGATTCAGCCATGATCGCTCTTGCTCTGATCGCCGTTCTCTCAGCTTCTTCGCAGGAACCGCAGCCGGCCTCCTCCAGTCAAGCCACTCCCGAGATCAACGCCATCCGCGCAGCCTGCGCCAAGCTGGCTGACGCGCCGAGCTATACCTTCCGTCATCTCTCGCTGGACGAGGGCAGCTTTGGTGGCGGCTTCGGACGCGGAGGTCGTGTTGGCGGAGAAGGCGCCACCGATCCGAGTGGGGCAGCATCGCAGGGTCAGCCTCCCGCCGGACCGCCGGCGCAACCCGCGCCGGTGCCGGTCGAGTTCGTCGCGCACGTGCAGAAGGATCAACCCGTGCACTTCCAGCAAGGCGAGCTCGAGGCCTGGCGCCAACAGGGCGTTCTGGTTTGGCGCAACGCGTCAGGCGCATGGGAGCGCATGGACATGCAGTCCATGCGTGGAGGTGGCCGTAGTCCCGCAAGCGAAGGGCAAAATGAGGAAGAAATGCGCAGCATGCGTACGCGCATGGGTTTGTTCTCTGCGCAAGCCGCGCACGAACTCGTCAGCGGCTTCGAGTCCAAGATTGCGATGTGCGCCAGGACTGAGGAGGGCGGAAAGAGTGTTTACCAAGGCACGCTGACCCCGGAAGGCGCGGCGAGCATGGGCGGATCCTCGCGTTTCAACCGCGGTGGCCGCGGCGGCGGGCAGGGCGGCGCGGCAGGCGGTGCCCAGGGTGGCGCAGCGGGTGGGGGACAAGCCCGCGAGGGCGGTAACGCACCGGCATTCCAGAACTCGGGCAGCTTCAAGATCGTGGTGGATGCTCAGGGCCGGATCGAATCCTTCACCATGGACACTTTGATGAGTGGCGTGGTCCAGGACCAGCCGATCGAGCGCAAGCGCCACGTCGAATACCGCTTCAGCGCGGTGGGCGAAACCAAACTCGAGGTCCCCGCCGAGGTCACGGCGAAGTTCAGCGAGAAGGCTTCCGCAGGCGGCTTGGAGTTCTAGGACTTCGCAGAAGCAGCTTGGTCTCAACGAACACGGGCGGCACCATGCGGTGCCGCCCGATTCCATTCGCGCGAGCGGGGGCCTAGGGCTTGGCGCCCGAACCCTTCAGCTCACGGACGCGTTCGCGCATCTTGCTGATGTAATCAGCCATGCGCGGTTCGTCGGCGTAGAACTTGCTCATCCACTCCAGGGCCTGCTCGAGTGAATCAATCTTCTCGTTGACGTCGGCCCAGCGGGCGAGCAATCCCCAGAAGCTACGCTCCGCGCGCTCGCCGGGGCGGTAGCCCTCGCCGAGCATTTCATGGAAGCGCTTGCCTGCGGCATCGGCAGTCTCATCGCTGCGCGCGGCACCAGCCAGTTGCAGAACTTCGAGATCCTGCACGATCTGCTTTGCGCGCACGCGCTGCTCGTCCTTGAGCTTGCCCATGCCCTCAACGCGGGCGCGAGCCTTTTCGTAGTCGAGCATGCCGAGATCCCACTCGGCCACGAACAGCGCGAACTCGAGACCCTTCTCGCCCTTCTTGATGCGGGCTTGCAGGTCCTGATAGCTGGCGACCATTGCCATGGTCGAACGGAAACCCGCGACGCTGCGCTCATTCTGCTTGGCGAGCACGTTGCCTTCGGCGTCCAGGAACGCGAGGCTCGGGAAGCCGCCGAAGCCTTTGTCGCGGAGCAACCCGTCGTGCGGATGACCCTCGATCTTGGTCGTCACGTGGAGGAAAGGAATGACTTCTTTTGCGAAAGCCGGAAACTCTTGATCGGAGAGTGCACCACTCTCCAGCATGTCACACGGCCCTCATTTTGCGTACGAGCGTGAGAAGTAGGCGAAGATGAGCTTCCCCTCCTTCGCGGCGCGCGCACGGGCGACGTCGTAGTCGGTGATCCAGCCGCCGAACGAGACGAACTCCTTCTGGAGTTTGGCTTCGTAGTTGGCCTTCATGGTGGCTTGGTCGTAGTCCTGCTGGGCGGAGGCTGCTCCGCTCAACAACAGACCTGCCAAGGGGGCTAAAAGGACGCTGTTGCGCATGCCCACAGTCTAACGGCCAGTCGCAGCAGCGGGGGCGGCGACCTGCAGCGGCGTGGTGCGGCTCCAGATGCGTCCCTCGCGGTCGCGGACTCGTACTTCGATCATCACTTGTTCGCCGGCGAGCTCGGGAATCAGCAATTTTCCATTCCACAGATGCTCGACGTCGCCCGGCTCAGGCATTTTGCGCCAGCGACCCTCGCGCACGAGCTCTTCGGCGACGCGCTTGGCGGCAAGCCACGGATCGGGCTCGCTGCGGCGGGTGAGCGTCTGCCAGGCGGTGTTGCGCTCGGCGCCAGCGATGCCGGGCAGCACCCGCGCCTCGACCACGGTCTCGGGACTGCCGGCATAGACGTTCACGTGGACGAGGACTTCCGCGCCGGAGTCAGCGGACTCCGGCGCGCGAATCGCGAACTGATCATCCGTCGCGAGTTCAGCGCCGCGGAAGTCGTATTGGTAGCTTCCGTCGGCGCGCAGCGTGAGGGCAGCCCAACCCTTGGGCGCGCCATCGGTCATGAGCGCGTGTGGGATGCCGCGCGCGTCGGGCTGACCCGTCCACCAAGCACCGCAGGCCGTGACGTTCACGATGTGACGGTGCGGCTCATCGCGCAGCCAACCGTCCTTGGCGCCGAGATCGCGTTGGAAGCTGCTGTGGGTGTGGCCGGAAACGGAAAGCGTGCGCGGAAAGCGCGACAGCAGGCTGAGCAGTTCGGCCCGATTCGACACCGAGGAGAGCGGGATGTGCATCAGCGCGATCACGAAGGCGTCCTCGGGCACGGTTGCGAGATCGGCGCGCGCATAGGCCAGAGCCTGATCGTCGAAGCGGGCGCGGTACTTCGCGTCGCGCTTGCCCTTCTCCACTTCCCAATAGACCTCCACGTCATCGAGGACCAGGACGTGCGCCGGCCCCCAATCGAAGGAATAGTTCACAGGTCCAAAGTTGCGAATGAAAGTCTCGTCGGCGCCGTCGTCGCTCTCGGCGTCGTAGTTGTTGTCGTGATTACCGGTGACCATCCACCATGGGAACTGCGTGCGACGCAAGCTCTCAGTGAGCGGCTCGAACATCGAAAGATCGTCGAAGACCACGTCGCCGAGCACCGCCCCGAAGGCGGCGCGATTCGTCGGACCCGCTTCCGTTTCCGCAGCAATCAACGATGTGACCACCGTGCGATCCATCCACTCGATCTCCTGACGATTGCGCGGCTGCGTATCGCCGAAAAGGATCAACCTTAGTTCATCGGGTTCTGCGGCGGCCTGCAGACCGAAGTCCAAGGACTCCGGCAGCGGTCCGGTCGGCTCAAGACCCGGGTAACGCAGCAACGGTGATCCGAAAGGACGATGCGCGTAGTGGAATCGCGGCGTGCCGTTGGCGGCGATGGGTGGGCGATGTCCACGCGGTTTGATCACGAAGTAAACTTCGTCAGCGTTCGCTGGAAGCTGCCATCTCCCCTCGGCGTCGGTGACGACGATCTGCTCGCCGTCGCTGACACGGACACCAGGCAGGCCCGGCTCGTCGTGGTCGCGCACGCCATCGGCATTGCGATCTTCGAACACGATCCCGCTCGCGAACTCTGATCCCGCCGCGCGCGGCGTGTGCCAGACGCCGGCGAGTGCGGCGGCGGAGGCGAGGAGCAGCGTAAGGCGCATCGGCCTAGTATGAACGGATCGCGGCCGGACCGCGCGTGGTTTCGATGGTCTCTTCGTAGACCGGACTCTGACCGAGTGCGGGGTGGAGGTCGTCGGCCGCAATCGTGGACGTGGAACTCTACGCGTGTTTTGGTGTGTGCTCGCTGCGCTTTCTAGAGGGACTGTGCGCGAGTTCTGGTTAGAATCGGAGGATGCTTCGCTCGTTCCTGCTCGCGCTGCTCGCCGCTCTCGGCGCAACTGCATGCCAAGGAAGCGAGGAAAACTCCTTCCCGGCAAAGTCGCTGCGCATCGCGCGCGCGGCACCGGATCTGAGCGGACTGACCGATCATCGCGGCGTGGCGTTGAATCCGGCTGAGCTGAGTGGCAAGGTCGTGGTACTGACTTCGGTCTATGCTTGCTGTCCGCTCGCCTGTCCCGTACTTCTCAGCGAAGCGCGGATCGCAGTGGACGCGGTGCCCGCGGAGCTGCGCCAGGACCTGGTGGTACTCGCAGTGACGATGGATCCGGAGCAGGACACACCGGAGAAGCTCGCGGAACTCGCCGAGACCTTCGGTGCCGGACCGGAATGGCGCTTCCTCACCGGTTCCGTCGCGCGCGTCAACGCGGTGCTGGATGCGATCGGCATCGAGCGCAAGCGCAATGTGGACACCGGAGAAATAGATCACAACGCAGTGTTCCTGTTCGTGGATCGCGCCGGCAAGGTCGCCTACGAACTCGGCATGCCGAACGAATCCAATCGTCACTGGCACGTCGGCGCGATGACCACGCTCCTCGCGGAGAAGCAGCCGGGCGCCTGAACCGGATCAGGCCACGCGCAGACGCTCCTCGGCTTCCTCGTCGCTGATGCGAGTGATCGTCCAACCGGTGAAGCCGTAGAGGATCGAGACCAGCGGCACCAGCAGGTTGAGGAAGGCAAACTTCCAGTACAGCGAGGTCGCGACGCCGAGCACGACCGCCATTTGCGCGCCACAAGTGTTCCACGGGATCAGCGGTGAAGTCACGGTGCCGGAGTCCTCCAACGCGCGCGAGAGATTCTTCGGATGCAGGCGCTGCTTCAGGAAGGTGGTCTTGAACATGCGCCCCGGCAGCACGATCGCCATGTACTGGTCGGCGGTGAGCACGTTCACGCCGAAGCAGGTGCAGATGGTGGTGGCGATCAGCGAGCCGGTGCCGCGCACCAACTTGAGCAGCCCCGTGGTGAGTGATTCGAGCATGCCGGAGGCGGTCATCACGCCTCCGAAGGACATCGCGCACATCACCAGGGCAACGGTGCCCATCATGTTCTGGATGCCGCCGCGCGAGAGCAGCTCGTCCACCACCGCGTTGCCGGTGGAGGCCTCGTAACCATTCAACATGGCGTTGAAGTAGCCACCGAACTCGGCGATGGTTCCGTTCGGCCGATGCACGACCAATCCGACCACCACCGCTGACATCGCGCCGAACATGAGTGCCGGCACCGGCGGGAAGCGGCGCATCACCAGCAGCAGAGTGAGCGCGGGCGGGATCAGCAACCACGGCGTCAGGTTGTAGGACGCAGCAAGCGTGTCCGTGACCACCTGCACCTGTTCCAACGAAGCGTCAGCGTGACCGGAGACGAGACCGAGGATCGCGTAGCCGATCAGCGCGAGCAGCAGCGCTGGTGACACCGTCCACACCATGTGGCGGATGTGCTCGACCAGCGTCGCGCCGGCCATCGCGGGCGCGAGGTTGGTGGTGTCGGAGAGCGGTGACATCTTGTCGCCGAAGTAAGCCCCGGAGACCACCGCGCCGGCGACCATCGCGGTGTCGAGCCCGAGTGTTTGGCCCGCGCCGATCAGAGCAACGCCGACGGTGCCGGCAGTGGTCCACGAGGAACCCGTCGCGAGCGAGACCACGCCGCACACCAGACAGGAAGTCACGAGAAACACCGACGGCGAGATCAAGTCGAGGCCGTAGGAAATCAGCAAGGGCACGACACCCGACTGCATCCACGTCGCGATGACGACACCGATCGAGATCAGGATCAGCATCGGCATCATCGCCGACTGGATGGCGTGGAGGATTCCGTCCTCGAGTTCCTTCCAGGTGAGGCGGTGCGCGACGATGGCGACCACGCCCGCGATCATGGTGGCCAGAATCAGTGGCACGTGATTCTGTTCGGCCTTCAGCGCGAAGACGTTGAAGGCGAGCAGGCCGACCAAGGCCAGCACCGGGACGAGCGAAAGCGTGATGCTGGGCAGCGGCCGCGGCGAACTCATGCGCGCGTCATCCTACGCGGTCCGCGGCGCTACTTGGCGAAGAGCTTCGACGGGTCCTTGAAGGCCTTGAATTCCAACGCGTTGCCGGAGGGGTCGTGGAAGAACATCGTGGCCTGTTCGCCGGTGGCGCCGCGGAAGCGCACGTAGGGTTCGATCACGAAAGCGGTGCCGGCGGCCTGCAAGCGCTCGGCGAGCGCATGCCAAGCTTCCCACGGCAGTACCACGCCGAAGTGCGGGACCGGCACGCCGTGGCCGTCCACCGCGTTGTGATGAACGCGGCGGGTGGCGTCGAGCATCGGATCGAGGTGCGCGACGATCTGATGTCCGTAGAGATCGAAGTCCACCCACTGCTCGTTGCTGCGGCCTTCCCGGCAGCCGAGCAACTCCCCATAGAATGCGCGCGCCGCGGCGAGATCGTGCACCGGAAAAGCGAGGTGGAAGGGAGCGAGCGGAGCGTTCATCACGGGATGCGGTGCACGAAGATATTGGCGAGCTCGCAGGGTGCGGATCCCGGCGGTAGGAATCCGATCGGACCGCGTTGTGGCGAGGCTTCGAAGGGTACTGAGAATTCGATCTCTTCTCCGTCGAGCAGCACTTTTGTCCAAGCACCATCGCGATAGGAGCATGCGACGCGACGCCAGCCTGCGTCCGGTCCGAAACCGAAGCGATCCCATGGTGGAAGAATCAGTTCCGAACGCGCAGGATCCGGTTGCGGGCGCGTCGGCACGTCGACAGCGGCGCCGGTAATGCGCAAGTCGAGGAAGAGATCAAAATCCTCGTACTCTTCCGCGCTGCGCAGGGCGAGCGCTAGGGCTTCACCACTCCAGCGCCAGTCCTGACGCGTCCAGCCGCGCGGGGCGGGAGCAAGAGGCATTTGGGCGAAGCCGGCGTCCTCGCGCGCGGTCTCGGACTCGTCGGCGCCGGTCGCCGGCAACTCCAGGATCCGCAAGTTGCGGAACAACACCTCACTCCCTTCCGATTCGAGGCAAAGATAGCCCTTGCGCGGATTCACCGCGCTGCCGCCACTCACCGCCTGTCCATTCACCCAATGTTGAACGATTCCGTCCACCGCGACGATGCGGAAGTGGTTCCACTCGCCGGTGCCGTTGGCGCGGCGCTGATCGGGCAGACAGCGCTCCCAGCCCGCCGGATGCGCGCGGTCGGGCTTCATCGTCGCGCCCCAGATCGCGAAGATGTCGCCGTGGCTGGTCCAGTTCTCGGACTCCCAGCCATCAATCACTTGCACTTCGATCCCGCGCAGGAAAGGGGCACCGACGGCGGGCAGCGCGTCGGACCACAGGAAGAAGCCGGCGTTGCCGCCGGTCTGCATGTGCCGATACTCGAACTCGACGACGAAGTTCTCGTACATGCGATCCGTGCGGATCTCACCGGTGGGTGCGCCGCTGCAGCGCAATATGCCGTCCTGCACCGTGAAGGTGTCGGGATCCACGTTGACCCTCGTCCAGCCCGCGAGCGAAACACCGTCGAAGAGCGCACCCCATTCCGGCAGCGCGCGGCGGTCGCGCGGCGTCACCATCAGCCGCAGATCGTCGGCAGTCACGCCGGTCTCGAGTCGTAGGACCACATCCACGAAGCGACCCTCGCTGCCAGGTACTTCGCGCAGCCGGAGTTCCGGCGAGTGCTCATAGACGAGTCCGTCGGCGCGGATCCACGGCAGCATCGCCAACAGGTCCACGCGCTGATGCATCTCGGCGGGGGTCGCTGCGAAAAAGACCTGGCTGCCGTCCTCGCGGCGCAGCACCGTGACAGCGCCGGGATCCTCCCAGGCGAAGACGCTCGCGTCCACACCGGAGTCGGCGGCGAAGCCACGTTCGGCCTCGGCCTCACCGTTGACGAGGAGATTGCGCTGGAACCAAGCCAGTTCTGGCCCTCGCTGCTCGAAGCCGACCACGCGACCGTCGAGTCCCCATTCCGGGTCCGCCACGACTCCGAAATGATGAAGGATACTGGCCACCAGATCGGGCGACTTCGGTGGCGGCCAGATCATGCCGCGCGCCACGCCGGGCCCGTGGAGGATGAGCGGCGCCTCGCGATGGCTCGGCTTGTTGAGCCCGTGGCCCTCGCCTTTCTGCCCAGCGTGATCGGCATGCAGCGCGATCAACCAGCGCTCGTGCTCGTATCCCGGACGTGCGGCAATGCTCGCAAGCAGTCGCCCGATCTGCGCATCCAGCTCAGCGAGCTTGCGTTGGTAGAGGGGATCACCCGCGTCGTAGTGAGAGTTTCCCTCACTGTGTCCGACGCCGTCGGACTCATCGAACATCACCACGACGCAATCCACGCGCGGCTCAGCCAGCCAGATCAGCGCCGCGTCGGCGCACATCGCATCCACCGAGAAATCGTCGAAGTAATCGGCGCTGGCGAGGTCGTACTCCGCGTAGAAACTGAAGTCCGGTTCGGCGGGAGCGATCAGGTGGCGCTCGATCGGCCGCCAGGATTGCGCGATCGCGCAGACGGTGCCGGGACGTGCCTGCTTCAGGCGCGCAAAAAAGATGGGATAGGAGGAATAGTGAGGGGAGGCGAAAGCGTTGTCCGGCACGCCGTGTTTGTCCCGGTGCACGCCGGTCAGAAAGGTGGACCAGCCGCTGCCGCTGATGGTGGTGTCTTCGCAGCGGGTGCGCATGCTCCAGGCACCCTCCTCCTTCAGGCGGTGGACGTTCGGCATGACCTCCGGCTGGACGACACCGGGGAGGAAGCCGTCAATGAACAGCACCAGAGCCTTGTTATGAGGCTCTTCCTGCGCGCAGAGGAGCAATGCGAGGGCGAAGACCGACATCGGCCGAGCCTAGCAGGAGGGATATAAAGGAAATAACGCTCGCAATATCTGAATATCCCATCTAGCATCCGGCCAACCCTGATCCTGAGGATCCGCATGCTCACCAAATCTGCTGCCAAAGCCTTCTTTCTAGGCGGCACGGGTCTCTGCAGCCTGGCCTTCGTCCTGCTCACGCTCGACACCGTCAAGCAATTCCCCGACCGTTCCAACGAGAGCGAGCTCACCCCGCAGGTGCTCGCCGGACACAAGATCTGGCTCGACAACAACTGCATGGGCTGTCACACGCTGCTCGGCGAAGGTGCCTATTACGCGCCCGAACTCACGCGGGTGATGGACCGACGTTCCCCTGAGTGGCTTGCTGCCTTCTTCGCCGATCCCCAGCGCATGTTCCCCGGGCGGCGCAAGATGGTGAAGTACGACTTCTTCGATCCTGCGAAAGTCGGAGCCGAGCAAGCCCAGACCCACGTGGACAACATGGTGGCTTTTTTCTCTTGGGTGTCTCGTATTGACACCAACGGCTGGCCGCCGGAGCCCGATCTCTCGGGCGCGCCACGCGCCGCCGGGGCGGGCGGCGCCGAGACGGTGCCTGAACCCGCCAGTGTGGCCGCCGCTCCTTCCTACTTCCGCAGCGTGTGCGTTTCCTGTCATGCGGTGGAGGGCTACGGCGGCAAGGTCGGTCCCTCGCTCGATGGAGTTGCGAATCGTTTCGACGCGGATTATCTACGTCGTTGGATCTCGGATCCCCAGGCAGTGAAGCCTGGTACCACCATGCCCAACCTCGGGCTGAGTCCAGCGGATTTGGACGCGATCACCACCTTCCTCGGCACGCTCAAGGACCAGGAGTAAGCCATGAAGTTCCAATCCCAACGCATCGCCTGGTGGTTCTTCGCCGCAGCCATCGGACTCTTCGCGCTGCAGATCGTCTACGGCTTCATCATGGGATTCGCGCGCATGGGATTCGACGGCTTGCACGAGCTGATTCCTTTCAACGTTGCGCGTACCACCCATACCAATCTCTTGGTGGTGTGGCTCCTGTGTGGCTTCATGGGCGCAGGCTACTGGATCATTCCTGAAGAATCGGACCGCGAATTATGGAGTCCGAGGCTTGCGTGGATCCAATTCTGGAGCCTACTGATCGTTGGCGTGGTCGCCATCATCGGCTACCACTTCAACGTCTGGGAGGGGCGCAAGTTCCTCGAGATCCCACGTCCGCTCGACTGGCTGGTGGCGATCAACGTGATCGTGTTCCTCATCAACCTGCTCATGACGATGTGGAAGGGCAGGCGCATGACCACCACTTCGATGGTGCTCTTCTTCGGGCTTTTGACCGCCGCGCTGCTGTATCTGCCCGGCATGATCACCTTCAAGAACCTGGTGTTCGAGTCCTACTTCCGTTGGTGGGTCGTTCACCTGTGGGTGGAAGGAGTGTGGGAACTGATCATGGGAGCGATTCTCTCGTACCTGCTGATCAAACTCACAGGCGTGGATCGCGAGGTGATCGAAAAGTGGCTCTACATCATCGTGGGCTTCACTTTCCTCTCCGGAATCCTCGGCACCGGCCACCACTACTACTACACGGGAGCTCCGCACTACTGGCTGATGATCGGCGGCATTTTCTCGGCGCTCGAGCCACTCGCCTTTCTCGGTATGGCGCTCTACGCAGTGGCGATGGCGCGACGTGGAGGACGCAAGCACCCCAATCGCATGGCCTTCATGTGGACGATGGGTTGCGCGATCATGTCCTTCGTCGGCGCGGGCTTCCTAGGTGCGGCGCACACTCTCCCGCAGGTCAACATTTGGACGCACGGCACGCTGGTGACGGCGATGCACGGGCACATGGCCTTCTGGGGCGCCTATGCGATGTTGGTGTTGGCGATGGTCGCCTACGTGCTGCCAGAGATGACTGGCAAGGCCTTGCACAAGGGCTGGATCCCCGAATGGGCCTTCTGGTGCACCAACATCGGCATGGTCGGCATGACCGGCGCCTTCGCGGTGATGGGCATCGCGCAGGTCTACCTGGAGCGGAAGTCCGGCATGGACTTTCTCGACGTGCAGGAAGCCTTGCAGGTGCACGCGTTGGGCTTGGTGTGCGCGGCGAGCCTCTTCACTTTCGGTTTCGTGCTCTACCTGATCAACTTCTTCGCCTACGGCTTCGCGGGCAAGGCGACGGCGCTCGTGCAAGCACCCGCACCGACAACTTCGTTCGAATCCCGATGAGTTCGCGACCGCTCGCGCGTCCGATGCGTCCTGCACCACCCTTCTACCAACCGGTGGGCGGCGAGATCGCGCTGTTCGAGCATTGCTGGCGCGCGCGGTTGCCGCTGCTTCTTAAAGGTCCGACCGGCTGTGGGAAATCACGCTTCATCGAGCACATGGCCGCGCGCTTGGAGCGTCCGCTCATCACGGTACCGTGTCACGACGACACCGGCGCCGCTGACCTACTCGGACGATGGTTGGTGCGCGGTGGTGACACGGTGTGGCAGGACGGCCCGGTCACTCGCGCAGTGCGAGAGGGCGCAATCCTCTACCTCGACGAGATCGCCGAAGCGCGGCCGGACGTGGTCGTGGCACTCCATCCGCTCACCGATCACCGCCGACGCCTCCACCTCGATCGCCATGGGGAAGAATTGGAAGCCTCCGCGGATTTCATGCTGGTGGCGAGCTTCAATCCCGGTTACCAGCGCGGATGGAAGGAAATGAAGCCGAGCACGCGCCAGCGCTTCGTCGGCATCTCCTTCGGCTATCCGGATCCGGAGCTGGAAGTGCGCATCCTCGAGGGCGAAAGCGGCATCGAGCCCGCGCTCGCTCGCCGGCTGGTGCGACTGGCCGGGAAGTTGCGCGCGCTCGACGAACTCGGACTCACCGAGAAAGCGAGCACGCGACTGCTGGTGGCGGCTGCTCATCTGATGCGCGCGGGGGTGAATCCCCGCGAGGCCTGTCACGCCGCGATCTGCGAACCATCCAGCGACGAGCCCGAAGTGCTCGCGGCCCTGCGCGAGGTCGTGGCACTCGCCTTCTGAGCGGAAGGCCGAGCTGATGCGTAAGGAGCCTGCAGGGCGCGCGCCGGAGATTCCGCTCGACGTCGGCGAATCGCTGTTCGGTGCGCTGTGGAGGCGGTTGCGGCGACGACGCGAGGAGCGCGGGCTCGGTCCGGAGACGGCGCGCTACGCCGGACTGGAATCACGACTGCACGCAGTGGCGCAGGCTTTCGCGGGCGAGCCGCTCGCAATCCGCCGCGCCGAAGCCGCCGGGGGCGCCGCGCGCGGTGTGGTGTTGTTGCCGGCCGTGATCTCTTTCGCCGCGAGTCGTGCCGAGAACGAAGCATTCCTCTACCTGCGCGCGGCGATCAGCGGTGCACGGAGCCGGGATCCTGAGCGTCCTGTTGAGGAGATCGTTGCGGAGCTGTGTGAGGCATCGCCTGGCTTCGCCGAGCGTCACGCGAGTGCGCTCGCTTTGGATTTGGAGGTGCCGCCGCGCTGGCTCTGGGGCGGCGAGCTGCAGGGTGCCGACCTCGCCGCTGCCGAGTCGGCGCGTGCTGAACTCGCCGAGCGCGAGGCGCGCGATCGCGACGGCGGCGTCGCCAGCGACGCGAGCGAACGTGAAGCCCCGGCGCGCGATCACGTACGCCGACTTGCGCTTCCCGACGAAGAAGCCAAACAGGACATGCCGCAGCACGCCTTCGAGAAGGTGATGTTCGCGGAGAAGTACGGCGGCGGAGCGCGGCGTCTCGACGGCGAGGACGACATGGACGAGCAGGGGGATTCGCTCGACGCAGTGGACTTGCGTGAGCTCGTGCGCGGAGGCCCTGAAGTCCATTCCGTGTACCGCGCCGAACTCGGCGAACCGGGAGAGATTCCTGACATCTCCACGCTCGAGCCCGGAGAGCGCGGCATCGCCTACGACGAGTGGGATCGCCGTCTCGGTGCCTACCGCCGCGACTGGGTCACGCTGTATCCCGCGGCGATTCCCCATGGCGACGCGGCGGGCGGGCGCGAACTGGCTCGGGCGACCGCCACGCTTACCCGCGTCATGCTGCGACGCTTGGAACGGGAGCGCCATCAGCGCCGCTGGCTCGACCAGCAGACTGAGGGCAGCGAGCTCGACCTCACCGGAATTGTGGATGATTATGCGCGCCGGCGCGCAGGCGAGCGGCAGACCGGGCGCGTGTACCAACACCAACCTCGTCTTGATCGCGATCAGGCCACCGTGGTGCTGCTCGACGTCTCGCTTTCGGCGGATTCCTGGGTCGGCGGTCGCCGTGTGCTGGACGCTACCCGCGAAGCCGCGTGTGTCCTTGGTTCCGCCGCAGATCAACTCGGCGATGCGATGACGGTGCTCGCCTACGCCAGCAACACGCGTCACCTCTGCCGGGTGTGGACCGTCCAAGGGTGGGGGGACTCCTGGACTCTGGCGCGCGCCCGTCTCGCCGCCATCCAACCCCAGGGCTACACGCGCATCGGACCGGCGCTGCGCCACGCGACCGCGCTTCTGCGGGAGCGCCCAGAGCGCAGTCGGCGCATCCTCATTCTCACGGACGGTAAGCCGACCGATTTCGACCGTTACGAAGGTTCGCACGGCTTGGCCGACGTACGCATGGCCGTGCGCGAGGCAGGGCGGGTCGGCGCCCGCGTCCGCGCGATCGGGCTGGATCCACGGGCAGCCGTTCTGCTGCCCGCGATGTTCGGTGTAGGCGGCTGGGCAGTGCCGCGCGGGCTCCAGGAGCTCACGGAGGCCTTGATGAAGGCCTACGGCGCCAAGGCCTGACTCGTCCGAAATAAAAACGAAAAAACGCTCGACTAATCTTAAATAGCGCCTAAATTGTGGGGCGAGGTGTACCCATGAACCCTTCCCTCCGCAATCTGATCCTCCTGGGCGGCGTCGCGATCGCGGCGGTCGCCTACGCTTCCTTCGTCAACAGCGCCCGCGAGGCCGCCCCGCCGGCGGATCCTCGCGCAGAGAAAGAGATCGACTGGAGCGGCGATTCCGCTCCCTTCCCGGCGGTGATCGGACAGGAGCAGGCGGTGCTGACCTCGCCGCCGCAGGTCCCGCCGCCGATCACGCGCAATCACCCCACCAAGTTGATCGTGGATCTCGAGGTGCGTGAGAAGGTGATGGACATCGCCGACGGCGTCCAATACACCTTCTGGACTTTCGGCGGTTCGGTGCCGGGTTCCTTCATCCGCACGCGCGTCGGTGACGTGGTGGAGTTCCGCCTGTCCAACCATCCGGACAGCAAAATGCCTCACAACATTGATCTGCATGCGGTCACCGGACCGGGCGGGGGTGCCGCCTCGTCCTTCACGGCGCCGGGACACACTTCGGTGTTCTCCTTCCAGGTCACGAACCCGGGTCTCTACGTGTACCACTGCGCGACCGCACCGGTCGGCATGCACATCGCCAACGGCATGTACGGTCTGATCCTGGTCGAGCCCTCCAAGGGCATGCCTGTGGTGGATCGCGAGTACTACGTCATGCAAGGCGACTTCTACACGCCGGGCGACTTCGGGGAGGCTGGTCTCCAGCCCTTCGACATGCAGCGTGCAGTGGACGAGAACCCGAGCTACGTGATCTTCAACGGACGCGCCGGTTCGATGGTGGGCGACAATGCTCTGCAAGCCAAGGTCGGCGAGCGCGTGCGCCTCTACGTCGGCAACGGTGGTCCGAACTTGGTTTCTTCCTTCCACGTGATCGGTGAGATCTTCGACGCGGTGTACGTCGAAGGCGGCGATTTGGTCAACCACGACGTGCAGACCACGCTGGTGCCGGCGGGCGGCGCGGCGATCGTCGAATACGAGCTCGAAGTTCCCGGCACCTTCATTCTCGTGGATCACAGCATCTTCCGCACCTTCAACAAGGGTGCGCTCGGAATGATGAAAGCGGAAGGACCGGAAGATCTGCTGGTCTATTCCGGCAAGACCGACGATCGCATCTACCTGTCGGAAGGCGGTGCGATTCAGGCCCTACCTGCCGCCGCAACTGAGGCGGTGCCGGCCACGCGCACGAAGGAGGACCGCATGCGTCTCGGCGCGAACGTGTACGCCGCGAACTGCCTCGCTTGTCACCAAGCTGACGGCAAGGGCATTCCGGGAGCCTTCCCGCCGCTCGCGAAGTCGGACTACCTCATGGCCGACAAGACGCGCGCCATTCACACGGTGGTCGAAGGCCTCGAAGGCGTCGTCACCGTCAATGGTGTCGTGTACAATTCGATCATGCCGAAGTTGCTCCTTTCCGACGACGACGTGGCCAACGTGCTCACGTACGTGCGGAGCTCGTGGGGCAACCAAGGCGATGCCGTCACGCCGGAAGAAGTCCGGAAAGTGCGCGGTCAGTAGGTTTTCATGACGATCCGCCTCTCCGGCGCCCTTCTACTTCTTCTAGCCGCGACTGCTTGCAGCGGCGGCGAGAAGCCGGGAGCCGAAGAGGCGGATGCCGCTTCCGCGCGGCCGTCCACGACGGCGCATCGGCAGCCGGAAGCGCCGAAACAACAGGAACCGTCGCCGCCGCATTCCGTGCCCGCGGCGCTTCCGTCCGCAGCGGAGCTGACTCCTTTGGTAACGATTCCGAGCGGAGCGTGGCGTCCCTTCTATCCCGGTAAGGACGAGCCGCCGCTGGTCGAGGTCGCGAGCTATCAACTCGAGGAACACGCGGTCACCAACCGCCAGTACCTCGCCTTCGTCAAGTCGAATCCGCAGTGGCGTAAGTCGCAGGTCGTCTCGCTCTTTGCCGACGATCAGTACCTGGATCACTGGACCGACGATCTCGAGTTCCCCGTCCACTACGCCGCGGCACCGGTCGAAAACGTTTCCTGGTATGCGGCGCGTGCCTATGCCTTCTGGATCGGACGGCGCCTGCCGACGCTTGCGGAATGGGAGAACGCCGCGCGCGCGAGCGAGACCTCGGCAGACGGAACCGACGAGCCGCAGTTCAAGCAACGCATCCTCGATTGGTACGGCAAGCCGGCGCCGGAGCGTCCGCTCGCCGTGCGTTCTGGCTATCGCAATCTCCACGGCGCCTACGACCTGCACGGCATGTTGTGGGAATGGGTCGAGGATTTCAACACGGCGATGGTCACCGGCGAGTCGCGCGCGGACGGTGGTCTCGAACGCGATCTGTTCTGCGGCAGTGGATCGGTGGGCTCGGCGGATCCGAGCGATTACGCGGCCTTCATGCGCTACGGTTTTCGCAGCAGCCTCAACGCCAATTACGCCTTGCGCAGCCTCGGCTTTCGCTGCGCGCTGAGCTTGGAGCCGTCCGACGCGCCGATGGAGGACTGCTGCGCCGCCGAGTTGGAGGGCGATGCCGCTGGCATCCTGCCGGAGGACTCGGTTTGGCGGATTGGCGCCACTTGGCAGGATCAGCGTGGTGCCGAACGCGCGCTGGAGGAGTTCCGCGGTGGTGTGGTGGTCAGCGCGATGATCTTCACGAATTGCGCCTACGCCTGTCCGCGAACGATGAACGATTTGATTGCGATGCGCGATGCGCTCCCGGAGGAAATTCGCGCGCAAGTCCATTGGCTGCTGGTCTCCTTCGACGACGAGCGTGACGTGCCGGCGCGGCTGGCGGAATTCGCTGCTGAGCAGAAACTCGACGACGCGAGTTGGACGCTGCTCCACGGCGGTCCCGCAGCCGTGCGCACTTGGGCCGCGGCGATGGGCGTGCGCTACAAGCAGACCGTGGACGGCGCCTTCTCACACAGCAACCGCATCACTCTGCTCGACCCCACGGGCCGCATCGCCGCGCAGTGGGACGGTTTGGGCGTGCCAGCGGCGCCAGCAGTGGCGGAAATCACCACTCTGGTGACGAGTCTCAGCGAGCGCCGCTGAGCTGCGCGAACTCCTCGGCTCCGATGCCGAGGGCACTGCGCAGCACGCGCGCGAGCGTGGCATCGTCGTCGAGGCGCGCGTGGATCGTCATCGCGACGTGCGTGTGTGAGCCGCCGGGCGCGAGTCCAAGCGCGGGTGAGGAAGTCTCCAACTCGAAGAAGGGTTCCGGCCCACCGTGGTTGTAGGCGTTGACGACGTCGCCGTAGAAGGGATCGGGGAGGGTGGTGCCCCAATGCTCACTCAGATAGGGCGCGTTGCGGTCAATCGGCCCGAAGGTGATCAGCGTGAACACGCGTGTTTCCGGATCCCAGGCGGCGACGCGATCCACCGCGCGATTGCGCAGCACCCCGATCTTGCCGACCTGCGCGGCATCGGCCTTGAAGAGTGCGAAGTTGCTGCCGAGGCGGAAGCGGTCACGCGGGACGGTACCGAAGTAATCGGAGCGCACGGCGGGGCCGCCGTCGGGATCGAAGGTGTCGGTGCGGAAGGGTGCGATCACCCAGCACGCTTCGCTCGGTCGGAACATGCCGATCACCCAGATGCAGGGCAGGCCGAGCTCTTGGGTCCACGCGCGCGCTCCGAGGTTCGAGACGGTGGTGCGTGAGCGGAACGCGGTCCAGTTGCCGGTCAGCGCTTCGCCGCCGAGCGCCGCACGCACTTCGGCCGGGAAGGGTACGTCCACTTCGCGAGTGACTCGCATGCGGAACTCGCCACCGGCAATGTTTCGCAATTCCACGTCGCGCTCCATGCGAATGCGTTTCGCATCCTGGCCGGTGACTTGGAAGGCGCCGGCGTTGAGTCCAGCGGGTACGCGCCAGAGTTCGCGCTCGTGCGGCGCACCTTCGTCGAAGAAGAGCGCATAGGGACCGCTCTCGGGACCGATCCAGAAGCGCTCGGCGCCGCCGTAGTTGGCGAAGGCTCCGGCGGGATCGGGCGAGCGTACTGCTTCGCGATTGACGAAGCCCAAGCTCGGAGCGTCGTCATCGGTCGCGGCCGTCATCACGCGGCCCTGGAGTTCCGGAGCCATCACGAAGCGCCCGCTGCCGCTCTCGAACTCATAGCAGCGCGTGCGCGCCTTCAAGAACTCCGCGTCGTCGCGGTAATCAGGGGAGGAGCTGCAGGCGGTCAAGACCAGGAGGAACGCAATCGGACCCAGGAAGCGCTTCATGCCAAGCGGATTCTACGGAGTCAGGCTCCGTGGGGTGGAAAGTCAACACGAAGGTGTCAGGCTCCTTCGTGGGGCGAAACAACCCCACGGAGCCTGACTCCGTATTCGAAGGTGTCAGGCTCCTTCGTGGGGCGAAACAACCCCACGGAGCCTGACTCCGTATTGAGCGAGCATCAGGAGGGCTAGGGCGATGCCGGCGAGGGTGGAGAAGAGGCTGCGGTGCTCGTGGAGCTCGCCGACGCGGACGGTGGGGGTGAGCTCGAGCAGGGGGTAGAGCCAGTCGAGGGTGGCGCCGAGGGCGAGCGCGACGACGGCGATCGAGATCAGGTAGGAGGCGAGGACGCGGCCGCCGAGGAATTTCTTCACGATGCCGATGGTGGCGATGTTGGTGGCGGGGCCGGCCAGGAGGAAGACCAGCGCGGCGCCGGGGTTGAGACCCTTCGCGACCAAGGCGGCCGCGATCGGCGTGCTTGCGGTGGCGCAAACGTACATCGGCATACCGGCGATCAGCATCGCGAACATCGCGGGCCAGCCAATGGGGAAAGAATCGCCGAACCAGGCGTCGGGCACCAGCACCGTGATCAGTCCTGCCAGCGCGAAGCCGAACAGGAACCACGGCGCGAGGTCGGCGGAGAGAGTGCCGTAGCCGTACTTGAGGGAGTTCAGCAGTCGGCGACCGATGCTGGGTTTCGCAGCACGCACCGGAGCCGCGTCCTGAGCGTGACAACACGCGGCCTCAGCCGCCACCTGCGCCACCGCCATCGGCGGCGGGGCTGCCTCCACTTTCCCGCTCTTCACCAGCGCCGCCACCGCACTCCCCGACAGGATCGCCGTCAGCACTGCCGCGATCGGCCGAGCGATGGTCATCAGTGGATCCATCAGTGCCCAGGTTGCGCCTACCGAGTCCGCGCCGGTCTCAGGCGTCGCGATCAGGAAGGAAGTCGTCGCGCTCTTCGACGCTCCCGCGCGCTGCAGCGCGATCGCCGCCGGCACCACGCTGCAGGAGCACAGCGGCAACGGCGCACCCGCCACCGCCGCAATCGTCACCGAGCGCAGATCGTCCTTGCCGAGGTGGCGGAAGACCTTCTCCTCGGGCAGGAATTCCTTCAACATGCCCGCCACCGCGAGTCCCAGCAGCAGCCAAGGCCCGGAATCCGCCAGCACACCCCACACGGCGGCCGCCCACTCGGAGAAGAACTCGATCACGCGTGTCCTTCAGCGAAATAGTTCATGATCAGGATGCCTGCAAGCAGCAATCCGATCTTCATCGCGGCGTCCTTGCGGTCGTGAAACACCTCCGGCAACAGCTCGCACAGGCAAACGTAGAGGAAGGAACCCGCCGCCAGCGCCACCGCCACAGCCAAGCCCGCGCCCTCCAGCCAACTCGCCAGCACGTTTCCGGCCAGCACCCCGAGCGGCGTCATCAGGGCGAAGCCGAGCATCACCAGCAGTGTCGCGCGCCGCGGAAACTTGCCGAGTTGGAACACACTCGCGAGCGAGAAGGCCTCGAAGCCCTTGTGTCCGAGGATCGCCACGAACACTGCCTTCCCCAACTCCGGCGATTGGGAAGCGAAGGCCAGCCCCACCCCTGAAGTGAAGGAATGCACCGAGAGTCCGAACAGCGCCGCCCAGCCGACGGCACGGTGATGCTGGTCGTCGTCCTCGTGCTCATGATGTGCGTGCAGAAACAGCGTCTCGGCCAGATAGACCGCGAGCACCCCGATCAGCACGAAGATCCACAGTTCGCGCTCGCCGAGTCCGCCGGCGGAAGTGTGCGGCAACTCCGGTAGGAAGTGCAGGAACACCGCGCCCAGGAAGATGCCGGTGGACAACGCCAGCGCCGCGTGCAGTCGCCGGTCGTTCCAGCGCACCAACAACGGCAGCAAGCCGCCGACGATCGCGACTCCTGCGACCGCCAGCGACTGGCTCAATCCGGCTCCAGCCGCCGCGGCGATCTCCGGCATGGCCGAAGTCTAGCCGCAGCCCCGGCGCCTAGTTCTTCGTCCCCTGCTTGACGGTGATCGTCCCGTTGCTGGTGTCGAGATGCAGATTGCCGCGGCCGCCCTTCAGATCGGGGCTATAGACCTTGCCGTTGCTGGTGGAGGCACTCATCGTGCAATCCAACACGCCCGCGCAAGTCACACTGACGTTCCCGTTGCTGGTGTCCACGTGACCCTTGCCGGACCAATCACTGGTCAGGATCACTTCGATCCCACCGTTGCTCGAGTCGAGCGTGAAATCGGCCGAAGCGCCTTCGTAAGTCACCGGACCGTTGCTGGTGTCGGCAAAAACCTTGCCGTTCGCACCGACGATGTGCACCGCACCGTTGCTGGTGTCCACTTCGACTTCGCGCACGCCGGACATGGAAACCGGACCGTTGCTGCTGTCCACCCATGCGTAGGGGAAGTCGCCGTTGACCTCGACCGCGCCGTTGCTGCTGTCCACGAAGACGCGCAAACCGGCGGGCACCTGGAGCGAAGCGTTGCCCCCCGCATTGTTCTTGCCACCGCTGATCGGCTCGGAGAGCTTCGCGACCAAGCGGCCACCCGCCTCCTCGTGGAAGGACCACGTCATCGAGTCGAGACGTTCCTGCGCGGCGGCTTCGTCGCGTCCGCGCGCATGCAAGCGCGAGCTGCCGGACACCGCACCCGCGGCACCGACCGTGATGGACACGCTGCCGTTGTAGGAGTCCACCATGATTTCTTTCACCGAACTCGAAACGCCGTGCGCGAGCTCGACGTCCTTCTGGACCTTCGGTCCGGAGTAGTCGCCGAGTTCGAGCACGCAGGCGGGGGTGGCGCAGAGAGCCGCGCCGACGAAGAACAGAGAGGGCTTCAGAAGCATTAGGATGGGGGCTTGAGCGAAGGAGGAGACGAGCGGAGCCGGGTCGAAAGCCTGGCGCGGGCGCTGCAGGAGCGTTTCGGGGCGCCCCCCGACCTTACGGTCGTGTTGGGCTCCGGTTGGAGAGACCGTGCGGCGGGGCTGCTGGTTGCAGCCGAGACCGCAGATTTGCGCGCGCTACCAGGCTGGCCGGCGCCGAAGGTGGAGGGCCACGGCGGCGAAATCCGCCTCGGCACGCTTGAAGGTCGTCGTGTGGCGATGGTCACCGGCCGCGTGCACGCCTACGAAGGCTTCCGCGCTGCCGAGATCGTGCGCGGGATTCGGGCCTGCGCCGCTTGGGGCGGTGGGAGCGGCGAGGACGGCTGGAGCGGCGCAGCCTTGCTCCTCAACGCCGCCGGCTCGCTCGACCCTGCGCGTCCGCCCGGCACGCTGATGCCCTTCGCCGATCACCTCAATCTCGGTCTGCCGAATCCGTTGGCAGCGACCGAAACGCCGGACGGCCGACCCTGCTTCCAGAATTTGATGAATCTTTATGACCCGGCGTGGTGTGCGCGCCTGATTGCGCGCGAGCCCGACCTGCGGCCCGGAGTCTATGCAGGCCTGCCCGGTCCCTCCTACGAAACGCCCGCCGAGATCCGAGCACTGCGCACGCTCGGCGCCGACGCCGTCGGCATGAGCACGATCCCGGAAGCGATTGCTGCGCGCGCGGCCGGGATGCGTGTGATGGCGATCAGTCTGATCACCAATTTCGCGGCGGGGATGGCGTCGGCCGGACCCAGCCATCGGGAGGTGCTCGAAACCGCTGCCGCGCACGCCGCGCGCGCCGCCGAAGTGCTGCACGCGGCGATTCTGGAGAGCCCGGGACGGGTGTCCTAGACTAGTGCCCCCGCAATCGCGGTCTTCCCCGAAACCCTGAACCCAAACTGTCATGGCCGTCCTCGTTGGCAAACCCGCCCCGGACTTCACTGCGAACGCAGTAATGCCCGACGGAAGCATGAAGCCCGGCTTCAAGCTCTCCGATCACAAGGGCAAGTACGTCGTCCTGTTCTTCTACCCGCTCGACTTCACCTTCGTGTGACCCACCGAACTGATCGCTTTCGACCACCGGTGCGGTGAGTTCGAGAAGCGCGGAGTGCAAGTGATCGGCGTGTCCGTGGACAGCCATTTTTCGCATGCGGCGTGGCGCGCGCAGCACACCGATCAGGGTGGCATCGGTCCGGTCAAATACCCGTTGGTTGCGGACCTGACCAAGAACATCGCCCGTGATTACGACGTCCTGATCGAGAACGCCGGCATCGCGCTGCGCGGCTCCTTCCTGATTGACCAGAAGGGCGTGGTGCAGCACCAAGTGGTGAACAATTTGCCGCTCGGCCGCAACATTGACGAGATGCTGCGCATGGTGGACGTGCTGCAGTTCCACGAGAAGCACGGCGAGGTCTGCCCGGCGGGTTGGAACCCCGGCAAGCCGGCGATGAAGGCCAGCCCCGACGGCATGAAGGCCTACCTGAAGGAAAACGCGAAGGCGCTCTAGGCGTCCGGCGGTTTTCTCAACGCCCTGGCGGACGAGAGTTCGCCGGGGCGTGGTCACGCGGAGACTGTCTGCAGCAACACCCAGGCTTCGGGAGATGCTCGCGCCCGAGAAAAGAAAGGGAAACCCAGGCGCTCGTTGACCGATATAGTAGATGTAGGAGGTAGCGCATTGAACATGATGAGCAATCGGCAAGCGGAGGTGGTGCAGAGGCTGTACGACCTTGTGCCAGACGTTCACGTCGTCGAGCGCACCCTGTTACGCTTTGAGATGGAGCTCAAGTCGAATCCATCCATTGCAGGAATGGCTGCCGAGCAGCAACTTTTGCGGCTCGTTGAGATCCTGCTGAGTGAGAAGACGAGTCCTAAGCAGGCTACGGCACTCTCTGCTTGACTCTCCTCGATGCCGATTCCCTTAGGTTCGCTAATTGCAGTTGTCGGACTGCTGGTGCTCTTGGCGCCAGGGTTTTTGTTCTGGGCCGGATATGCGATGCGATCCAGATATAGCCCAGAGGTAGCGCCCCGGAGCACACTCGCTCTTCTTGCGTTTGCGGCGATCTTCTCTATTGCGGTACACCTACTGGTGTTCCCGTGCTATTCCGGATGGGTCGGATTCGTTGGCCCTGGTGATGGAGAAGGGGAGATCGCGTTGCAGAGAGTTTCCTTGGCCGCGGACAGCCTTTCAGATCTGAAGCGCTTCTTGTCAGTTGTTGCGAGGAACAGCTTCACGCTATTGGGATATCTTGTCATTACCGGTGCGCTTGGGGCGCTCGCTGGCCTCGCAGTGGCGCAATGTGTAACGAGAAGAGTGCGCGGATTCCGATCACTTGCGAAGCACGAATGGGCTTATCAGCACGTGAAGCCAGGCACGAGCACCTTCGCCCATGTACTGAGTAGTGCGGGACCAGACACTGCGATGCTTCTCTACGATGGAGAACTAGTCAATATTGGATTGTCGGAATCAGTCCCAGGCCAGATAACCTACCTTTGCTTGAAGAAGGTACACAAAGGTGTATTGCGCGTCGATGCTACCGGTAGTAGCACCATCGACATTCGCCAGCTTGACCCCGTACCTGATGCCAATTCGATGTTTCTTATTCGCGGAGAAGCAATCAACAACGTTGTCTTCTCAACCATTGAGCTTGAACCGAAGATCGTAGCAGGGTTGTTGCAGCCCAGTCAGGAGGAATGGCAACGAATCTATGATCAGGCAGCGAGGCACATCTTCATCGCACCCAAGTCGTAGGTCATCCATCACCCCGAGTGAGACGGCGACCAGCAACGCGTGAGCGCAGGATAGAATTGTGGTGATGCGCATCTACACCCGCACCGGAGACGAAGGCGAGACCGGCTTGTTCGGTGGGGGGCGCGTATCCAAGGCGCACGATCGCATCGCGGCTTACGGCGAGACCGACGAGTTGAACTCGGTGCTCGGGTGGTGCGCGGTGGCCGCCGACGGCGCGACCGGGATCGTTGCTGGATTGAAGAACGCTCTGGAGCGCGAGCAGGCGCTGCTGTTCACGGCCGGCTCCTGGCTCGCCACGCCGCCGACGGCCAAGAACGCGCGCGAACACTTACCCGCTTGGCCCGCAGGGGCGGCGAAGACTCTCGAAGAGGAGATTGACGCCTGGGACGCGGCGCTGCCCGCGCTGAAAACCTTCATCCTTCCCGGCGGCAGCGAACTCGCCGCTCGGCTTCACCTCGCGCGCACCATCTGCCGACGCGCTGAGCGCGCGGTCTGCGATCTCGCCGCCGACGAAGCCAACGGCGTGGATCCGCGCATCCTCGCCTGGCTCAACCGCCTCTCCGACTGGCTCTTCACGGCCGCCCGCGCAGCCAACGCGGCAGCCGACCGCCCCGACGTGCCTTGGCGGCCAGCTCTTTGAGTCGATCCTTTCTAGGCATCGGTCGGTGCTTGGGAAGCGCCGTCTGTCACTCTAAATCACGTCCAGATTTCGGGGGTCAGGCCAGAGGATCACTAGTGGCTGCATTTCGCACGTCAAGCGTCGTGGCACTAAGTTGTCTGCTCGGATCGTGGTCCTGTTCTGTGCCCCCCATTCAACAGTTGGATGCCAGCGACGATTTGGAACACTGGCGAATCTATGAGGCCGTTCGGACTGCATTGCCGGGAAAATACGCGTCGGCAGATGTATTTCCACGAATCAATCGGACCGGGTTTCCGAGCACAGTTGATGGGCATGACCTCCAGTTTTGGGGATTTCTGACGCGTGAAGACGCTGGCGCCTACTACTCGGGGTTCTCAATGGAAGATCCTGGGCCTGAGAGAGTCCTTTTCTCTGAGGTGAGGTACCATTCCGATTCGATTGCCGCAGTTATCGTGACAATCGTTGATGTATCCATAGGGACTGGTGCCTCATACCTGTACCTGCTCAAACGCGAGAGCGGGTGGCACGTATTCAAGCAGGAGGGTTGGACTAACTATGGCTGACCTTGCCCCGGTTTGACGGACGCCAGAGAGGCGGTCTCTCCGACTGGCTAATTACGGCCGCCCGCGCAGCCAACGCGGCAGCCGGCCGCCCCGACGTGCCTTGGCGGCCAACTCCTTGAGCCGGCCCTGATCCACCGCAGTCTGCGCGCACTGCTCCCCCGCGGCGATGATCGGCGCGGCGCGATGGAAGTCGAACAGACCGATGCCGAACACGTGCGGTTCGAGCAGGAGATCCGGCGCCTCCGCCGCCAACTGGAAGCGCGTGATGCGGTGCTCCATGTGCGTCACGCTGTCGCTCACCGAGGACAACATCCCCGGCACGTCTTCCTCACTCTTGCGATGCCCGCGCACGCGCTGGAACATGCGCTCCATGCGAGTCAACTCGCGCTCGGCCTCGGGCGCGTCGAGCAGCGTCAACACTTCGCCCTCGAAGACCAGTGCGGTGTTGTTGAGATTCACCGCAATCACCGGCAAGCCCTGCGCCATCACGCGCGCCGCACCCACCGGCACCGGCATGCTCACGCCACCATCCACCAGCCAACGATTCTCCGACTTCACCGGCGTGAACACCCCCGGGATCGCCATCGAAGCGCGCATCGCCTCCACCAAGTCCCCGCTCTGCAGGCGCACTTCGTCGCCGGTGTGCAGATCGGTCGCAATCGCCGTGAACTTCACCTTCAGTTCCGACAACTCGCGCTCGCCGAGAATCTCGTACAAACGCTTCATCACGCGGTTGCCGCCGAGCAAACCCGCCTTGCGCATCACCGGATCGAGCAGCCGCAGCATGCCCTTGGCATCCATGCCGCGAATGTACTCCTCGTACTCGTCGAGCTTCCCGGCGCAGTAGAGCCCGCCGATGATCGCGCCGATGCTGGTACCCGCCACCGCGCGGATCTTCAGTCCCTCGCGCTCGAGTACGCGCAGGATTCCGATGTGCGCGAGCCCGCGCGCCGCGCCGCCGCCGAGTGCGACCGCGACTTCGAGCGGCTCCGGATCCTGCTGAGTCACGCGCGAAGGATACCTCACCCCTGCGAGTGAGCCGCGTATCCTGGAGCACGGTGGCGCAACCGCTCGACCTCTGGGAAGAAATCGTCCGCATGCGGCGCGCGGGCGAACCCGCTGCGCTCTGCACGGTGTTGCTCACGCGCGGCAGCACGCCCGGCAAGGACAGCATGAAGATGCTGGTGCGCGGCGACGGCAGCGCGATCGGCTCGGTCGGCGGCGGCTGCGTCGAGGCCGACGTGATGCAGATGGCGCAAGAGGTGATCGCGAGCGATCGCGCCGCCACGCGTTCCTTCACCCTCAACCAGAGCGACGATCCGGAGAACGGTCTCATCTGCGGCGGACAGATCACCATCCTGGTCGAAGCGGTGGTGCCGCCAGTGCTCGTGCTGCTCGGCGGCGGACACGTCGGCGGCGCCGCGGCGCGCGTCGGCAAGGAGGCCGGCCTGCGCGTCGAGATCTGCGACCCGCGCGAGGAGTACGCCCACCCCGCGCAGCACCCCGCCGCCGATGCCTGCTTCGCCGGCGAATGGGAGGATGCGATCGCGCGCATCGCCCCGGCACAACATCATTACCTTGTGAGCCTGCCCCGCTCCCACGGCGACGATCTGCGCATCCTGCGCGCCATCCACCGCTCCGGCTGCCGTCCGAAGTACCTCGGCCTGATCGGTTCGCGTGCCAAGAAGGCGCAGTTGGACCGCGTGCTCGCCGACGAAGGCATCCCGGCGGCCTGGCTGGCGAGCGTGAAGACGCCGATCGGCCTCGACATCGGCGCGAAGTCCGCCGGCGAGATCGCCGTCAGTCTGATCGCCGAACTCGTGCGCCTGCGCCGCACCGGTGCGCTGACCGCCGCCACTCCCCAGGCACTCCGCAAGCGCGCCACGCCGAGCCTCTAGTCGGGCAACCACCCGGCGCGGACCAGCTATCCTGTTCAGCCCCTGAGAGCGGCGCGCCGTCTCGCAGGGCCGAACACCGCCCCGATCATGCTGCTCACCGCTTCGGCCGCTCTGCTCCTCTCGTTCGCGCTGCCCCAGTCCCAGGATCGCCTCTTCCTGCGCAGCGGACAGGTCCTGGTTGTGGACCGCATCCTGACCGAGAGCTACTCCGAAGTCACATACCGCAAGAGCGGTTCCGACGGACGCAAGCCGGCGAACGAGGTGCTCGCGATCGAGCACTCCACCAGCGGCCGCGCGCTCAGCGAGTACGCCGATGCCCTCGAGTTGATGCAGAGCGGAGAATTCCGCCGCGCGATCGGCCGCTTCGAGGAAGCGCTCAAGAACAAGGATCTCACCAGCGAGCCGCGCTACGACTGGGCGAAGGCGCACTCGCTGTGGAACGTGTTGAATTGTTCCGCCGCGCTCGGGGATCTCAACGCGATCGTCGCCACCACCGACCGCCTGCTCACCACCGCTCCCGACACTTTCTTCTACGCGCCCGCGCTGCTGAAGAAGGCCGAAGCCCTGCAGGACAAGAACGACGCGAAGGGCGCCGAAGCGGTGTACAAGCAGTTGCAGAACGACGTCAGCGCCAAGGGGCTGCACGAAGAAGTTGCGCGCAAGGCCGAGCTCGGACTCGTGCTGCTCGATCGCAGTCTCGCGCCCGCCGACAAGCAGCGTCGTCTCGAAGGCATCGCGGAGAAGAACAAGGCCGACGCGGCCTTCGCCGACGTCGCGAACCGCGCGCGGGTGGAGGTTGGCAACGCGATGGTCGAGGCCGGTCAGTACAAGGAGGCGCAATCGCGCTTCCAAGGCATTATCAATGCCGGCAGCACCGACGCCGCGATTCTTGCAGGCGCCTACTCCGGGCTCGGCGACTGCTCCTTCAACCTCGCCGTGCAAGCGCAAGGCGACTCGAAGAAGTCCTCTCCGCTCTACGAAGACGCCGCGCTCAACTTCCTGCGCGTTGCCGCCACCTACCCCGAGGTCTATCGCCTCGCGCCGCGTGCCATGTGCTTCGCGGGCATGGCGATGAACGACATGGGCAAGCGCTCCGATGCCCTGCAGATGGCGCGCAAGTTGAAGGGCAACTATCCGAACTCGGTTTGGAAGCAAAAGCTCTTCAGCGCGATGCAGCTCAGCGGTTGAAGCGGACGAGCTGAGATGCTGCGCGGGCGCATTTCTCCACACGGAGTTGTGGAGGAGGGGCGGCTGGATCGCGCGCGCGCGAGGCCTAGGAAGGATTCTCCACAATCGTGACCGAGCAGGGGCGGAAGCAGTCTATTGCGGGAGGATCATCCGCATGGACCGCGAGCATCTCCGGCAATCTCTCCCGCGCTGGACCGAACACCTGCGCCGCTATCTCTTCCACCGGCTCGGCTGCCGGCGCAGTGCGGCGGATTTCGCGCAGGAGGCGGGCGCGCGACTGTTAACTGCGATCGAGCGTGGGGAAGAGTTTCGCGAGCCGCGCGCTTGGCTGTTCCGCGTCGGCCACAACCTCGCGGTGGACGAGGTGCGCCGCCGGGCGCCGCATCCGCTCGGGCTCGAATGGCAGACTTTGATCGTGGATCCACGCACTTGCGAGGAGGATGCGGAGCCGGTGTACACGGTGGGTGGCAAGGAGTGTGATCGCAGCGAACTCAAACCCCACCTGCGCGCGGCGCTCGGCGAGTTGTCCGCGTCGGACCGGCTGCTGTTGCTCGGGCGTTACGTGGGTGGACGCTCCTGCATGGACCTCGCGCGCGCCGACGGCGTGAGTGAGGACGCCGGGAAGGTGCGACTGCATCGCGCGCGGCGGCGATTGGCGGCGCTGATCGAGCGCGCGCTGCGCGAGCCGCCCTTGCGCGCCGGAGCGGCGTGTGCCGTGATGCTCAGCGCTTGTGCTCCCTGCGGAGCGCCTGCACGCACCGACGGCAATCCAACGAACGCTGCCGTCGTCGCCGCGGCTCCAGAATCAGCGGCGGCTCCGCAGGCGGTGGAGAACGGCGCACCGGCGCAAGCCTTGGCGCTGAGTGCGCGCGAGGCACTTGAGCGTGCGCGGGAACAGCGCGTGCGCGCCATCGGCCTGCGTGGGCAGGCGCGCTGGAAGCAACTCGAGTGCGCGGTGCAAGCCTATGCCGAGATCGCTCACGATTGGTCCGAGGACACTGCGGCCTGTGCGCAGGCGGCCTTCCGTCGCGGTGAAATCTTGCGTTCGCTCGAGCAGGACGCGGCGGCGCGCGGCGCCTTCCTCGAGGCGCTCGATGCTTCCGATGCTGGCGGGGGTGAACCCTGGGGCGTGCGCGCCTTGCTCGAACTCGGTCGGGCTGCGCAACGCAACCAGCGGCGGCTCGAGGCCATCCACTTCTTCGAGCGCGCCGAGGAGCGCGCCGCCGCGGATCTGCGCCAGCGCAACGATGCGCGCGAGGCGCTGGTGGAGTTGCGTCTGGAACTCGCGCTGTGGGAACCCGCCGCCGAGGCCGCGCGGCGCTGGGAGCTTGACGCCGAGAGTGCGGCCGAGGCGGGTCGCGCCGCGGGATTGCGCGCGCAGGCACTGCGAGCGCTCGGTCGTCGCGCGGAGGCGGAGGCGGTGCTGCTCCACGCCGAAGCGGCCTTGGCTGCGCTCGCGCCAGACGCTTCGCCCGAAGGCGCGGCGGCGGCGCGCGTCCTGGAGGAGTTGCGGCTCGTTCCGCTGCACTGACCGCGACGGTGTGGCGCGGTCCGACGGCCCGGCACCGCACTTCCGATGCGCGGGGGGAACGGTCAGAATGGGGGAATGGCGCACGGCTTGCTGGAGGGGCTCAACGAGGCCCAAGAAGCGGCCGTGCGCCACGACACCGGCCCGCTGCTGATCCTGGCCGGCGCCGGCACCGGCAAGACGCGCACCATCACGCGGCGCGTTGCGTGGCTGGTCGGCGAATGCGGCGTGCCGGCCTCGCGCATGCTGGCGATCACCTTCACCAACAAAGCGGCGGCCGAAATGCGCCATCGCATCGCGGAATGGGTGCCGGGCACCGGCATGTGGGTGGGCACCTTTCACGCCACCTGCGCGCGCATGCTGCGCGTGGACCCGGAACCGGTGCGTCGCACGCGCGACTTCACGATCTTCGACCAGGACGACAAGCGCAAACTCCTGCGCAACCTGATCAAGGACGCGGGATGGGATCCGCAGGTCTTTCAACCGCGCCGCTTCGAGGGCCTGATCAGCGGCTGGAAGCAGCGCCGCATCGTAGCTGCCGGTGCAGCGCAGGAGGCCGAACTGCGCGGACTCGAAGAGCAGCGCGCGGCGCTGATCTACGCGCGCTACGAGTCCGCACTCGAGCGCAGCGACGCACTCGACTTCGACGATCTGCTGTGGAAGGGGCTGACACTGCTGCAGCACGATCACGGCGAGCGCTGGACCGGACGCTTCGAGCACGTGCTGGTGGACGAGTACCAGGACACCAACGAAATTCAGTACGAATTCGTGCGGCGGCTCGCCGAGCGCACGCGCAACCTCGCGGTGTGCGGTGACCCCGACCAAAGCATCTACTCCTGGCGCGGTGCCGACATCCGCAACATCCTGCGCTTCGACGAAGACTTCCCCGACGCGGCGGTGGTGAAGCTGGAGCGCAACTATCGCTCGGTCGGCAACGTGCTGAAGGCGGCGCAGGCGGTGATCCGGCGCAATCGTGCCCGCAAGGAGAAGGATCTGTGGACCGAACGCGAGGCGGGGCCGCCGCTCGGGCTCGTCGAGGCCCCGGATGAAGAGATCGAGGCCAATTTGGCGGCTATGCAGATCGCGCGCTGGATCCAGGCGGGCACGCGACCGCGCGAAATTGCGGTCTTCTACCGCACCAACGCCTGCTCGCGTGCGCTCGAAGCGGCCTGCACGCGGCTGCGCATTCCCTATCAGGTCGTCGGCGGGCTCGGCTTTTTCGAGCGACGCGAGATCAAGGATCTGCTCGCTTACGCACGGTTGGCTGCCAATCCGCGCGATGACGCCGCATGCTCGCGCGTGCTCAACGTGCCGCCGCGCGGCATCGGCGACACCACCGTCGGTCGGTTGCGCGCGGTTGCGGCTGAGCACGAGCAGCCGCTGACGCAGGCGCTGCGGCGCGAGGAGTTCCGCGCCGGACTTCGCGGCCCCGCGCGCAAAGGTGTGAACGATTTCATCGCAATCCTCGACCGTCTGCGCGATCGCTCCGCCACCGCCGAGGGCGCATTACGCGCCGTGATTGACTTCAGCGGTTACCGGCGTTTCGCCGAGGCGATGGAGGCCACCGAAGACGTGGACCGCGGCGAGAACATGGACGAGTTGCTCGCCTTCGCGCACGAGTACGACCAGCGCGAGGACGGCGGGCTGCTCGGCTTCCTCGCCGAGATCGCGCTGCTCTCCGACGTGGATCAGTGGGACGAACAGGCCGAGCGCATCTCGCTGATGACGGTGCACGCAGCCAAAGGCCTCGAGTTCGACCGCGTCGCCATCGTCGGACTCGAAGAGGGATTGTTTCCTCATGCGCGCGCACTCGAAGAAGGTTCAGACGGTCTCGAAGAGGAGCGACGGCTCTTCTACGTCGCCTTGACGCGCGCACGCGAGGAGCTGCAACTCTCGCACTGCCGGATGCGCTTTCGCACCGGCGCGCCGGGTCCGCAGGCGCCTTCGCGCTTCCTCGACGAGCTGCCGCCGGAAGTCCTGCCCGACGCCGGCATCAGCCAAGAGCTGCGCCCGATCCGCTCGCGCGCGCGCATGCAGCAGCATGCACTCGACGCGCCCGCCGCGGCGGAGGTGGAAGTGGAGGACGCCCCGGAGTTCGAGCCTGGCGATCGCGTGCGCCATCGCGTCTTCGGCGCGGGTAGCGTGATCGAAATGCTCGGCCACGGCGTCAACCGGCGCATCGTCGTCGAATTCGACGGCGCGCGGACGCAGCGCACCTTGCTGCTCGCTTACTCCATGCTGGAGCCCGAGGCATGAGCGCGCGCAGACTCAAGGATCGCGCGCTCGCGGTTTTCGTCACCTGCGGCGGACTCGGCTACGCGCCGATCGCCAGCGGCACTTTCGGCACCCTCGGTGGCGTCGCCATCGCCGCGCTCATCGTCTACGGAGCGCCGCAGCACTACCTCGCGTGGATGCTGGGTGCGTCGGCGGTGATCAGTCTCGCGGGAATGGCTGCAGGACGTTGGGCCGAGATCCGCTACGGGAGGAAGGATCCGGGCGAGTTCGTACAGGACGAGGTCGCGGGCTATCTGCTCGCAGCCGCGTGGATCGAACCGCCGGGATGGACGCATCTCTTGGTCGCCTTCGCCGCCTTTCGCGTGTTCGACGTCTGGAAACCCTGGCCGGCGAGCAAGTTGCAGAATCTGCCAGCCGGTCCGGGTATCGTTCTGGATGATCTGATGGCGGGGCTCTACGCGTTGGGCGTCACCGCGCTGTGGAGACTCCTCTTCTGATCGGCACGTGACGCGCGAAGACACCGAGGCGAGGGAGAGCGGACGTCGTCGGCCCGGTCCGGGTCTGGCCACGCGCTTCACGTTGGGGCTCGGACTCTTCGCGACTCTGCTCGCAGCAGCCGCCGGATTCGTGCTGCTGAACGGACTCGATTCGCTGCAGAAGGACTTGGTGGACGAGTCCTATCGCGGCATGACGGCGGAGACCGCGCGCATGCGCGAACTCGGTGTCGAGGTGCCCGGCGGTGTGAGTGTGATGGAAGGCGTCGGTCCACACGGCAAGCGCGTGCAGGCCGGCAGCGTGCAGGCCACCACGGCGGACGGGCAGACCGAGGCGCGCTTCTTCCGCGTGCCCGCGGCCTCCGGCTCCAACGCCGAAGCGCCGGTCACGCTCTTTGCGCCCACCGAAGCCGGCGCCGACGCGTCGAGCCGGATTCTGTTGCTCGTCGCGCTGGTCACCGGAAGTCTGGTGGTGGCGGTGGTGATCGTCGGTGCCTGGACCGCCCGACGCATCGCGCGTCCGCTGAACGAGATGGTCGAGGACGTGCTCGCGATCAGTCGCGGACGTCTGGACCGGCGCATTCGCGGCGACGACGCGGTCGGCGAAGTCGCGCATCTCGCGGTGGCGATGGATCGCATGGTGGAGGATTTGCTGCAAGGACAAGAGACCGAACGCGAACTGGTCGCGAGTCAGGCCGAGGCGGAGAACTTGCGCATCCTGCGCCGCAATCTGCGTCCGATGGAAGTGAATGCACCGACCGGCTGGGAGATCGAGACGCGCCTGATCGAGAGCGAATCCACCGGTAGCGGCGACTTCAGCGATGCGCTGCGCGGAGAGAGTGGACGATTGACGCTGGTGGTCGGCGCACCCGCCGCGGGCGGCATGTCCGGCGCGCTGCTGATGGCGATGACCCGCGCCTATCTGCGCGGTGCGGTGCTCGCGGGCGCGGATCCGGCAGCCGCTTGCGACACCGCGAACGCGGCCCTCAACCGCGATCTGTCGCGCGGCCTCTACTGCGCCGCCATGGTGCTGCAGATTGATCCCGCTGGTGGCGCGGCGACGCTCGTCTCGACCGGGCATCAGACTCCGGCCATCCGCTGGGACGCCGCGGCGAAACAGTGGAAGAAGTTGCAGCCGAACGGCATCGCGCTCGGTTTCGACGAGGGCCCGGTGTTTCGCAAGGCGCTCGAAAGCATGAGCCTGAGCCTGCAGCCAGGCGATGCCGTCGTGCTCGCGAGTCCTTCCGTGCTCGTGGCGGCTTCGCCTTCGGGCAAGGAGCTCGGCGAGGGCGGCCTCGCACAGTTGGCGAAACTCGGCGTCGAGCAGGGACTCGAAGCGGTCGAGAAAAAGCTGCGCACCTTCCTCGGCGGCGGACCGGACGCCGACCTTGCCTTCGCACTCATCCGGAGGAAGGCATGAGCCTGCGCGAGTTCCAGGAGTTGATCGAGCGCATCTACGGTGCGAAGGATCGCGCGCGCGGACAGGCGGCGACTTACATGTGGTTCGCGGAGGAGGTCGGCGAACTCACGCGCGCGTTGCGGCGCGACAACCAGCAAAACCTGGAGGAAGAGTTCGCGGACGTGTTGGCCTGGCTTTCGACCTTGGCCTCGATGCACGGAGTGGATCTCGAGGCAGCGGCGCGGCGCAAGTACGGCCAAGGTTGCCCTTATTGCAGGACGACGCCCTGCGGCTGTTAAACAATCGTTTGAACGGCGGTAAAAAAAGAAGGAAGCAGACAAGACCCGAGCCGTCAGCCCCCTGGATGAATTGTTGACGACCAGACCTTCCTGCTTCCAAGGGGTGTGATGCGCACGCCAGAGGATGAGTTCCCGAATATTTCCGCTAGACTTCTGATGGAGCTAATTCCATGCAAACAAAGGACTTGGAGATTCGATGCCCGGACTGCGGCACCCGCATCCGGGTGGAAGCAGCCACCGGCAAGGTGATCGCGCACGGTCCCGGAGAGCGTCCGAAGGACCTGGCCGAAGCGGCGCAGCGCCACGAGCAGAAGAAGACCGGTCGCGACGATGCCTTCGGCGCCGCCATGAGTGCCGAGCGGGATCGCAAGCAGCAGCTCGAGGATCTGTTCCGCAAGGCCACCGACAAAGCCAAAGACTCCGATCCCGAGGCCAAGCCCGAGCGCGGCAACGACGATCGCTGGCGCTGACCCGCGCCTAGATCGTCAGCATCGAGGCCAGTAAGCCCATCACGCACCCGAAGGCGAGGCCACTGCGGAACAGGTATTTGACCGGTTGCATGCCGCGCGTCATCAGCAGCCCGATCGGCGAGGCCAGGACGCCGAGCGCAAAGCCGATGAATCCATAGGGCACCAGCGGGACGCTCATCAAGCCCTCGCGTCCGTCCACCTCGGTGCCAGAGAGGCTGGCCGCGATCTGTCCGCAGATCGCCATTCCCGCAGCGAAGCCGAACGCGAAGCGCAGCACTCGGTCCGCCACCGGACTCGCGGCGAGCTTCGCGCCTCGTGTGTTAAGTTGCGCATAGCCGGGCCGCGGATTCTCAGGGAGCATCGGTTCCTGTCGCCGCTCCTGTCGCTCGAGGCGCTTCCTTCGACGAGCGGTCGGATCCCCAGCCATGAGTCCAGCCTAACGCAAAACGCCCGCCCCGGGGTGGGGCGGGCGTTCGTTGCGGCGCGGGCGCCGGATCTACGAGTAGTACTCGATGATCATGCCGACTTGGAAGTCGAAGGGCAGGGCGGCGGTCTTCGGAAGATCGGTGATCTTCACGGTGACCGCGTCCTTGTCCAGCGACATCCATTCGGTGCGGACTTCGCCGCCTTGCAGCTCGACCGTGCGTCCGATCAGCTCCTTGGAGGAGGGGCGCACGCCCACGAGGTCGCCGGCGTGGACCTGATAGGAAGCAATGTCCACCTTCTTGCCGTTCACGGTGATGTGGCCGTGGTTCACCAGTTGGCGGGCCTGCCAGATCGAGCGCGCGAAGTTCGCGCGGCGGATGACGTTGTCGAGGCGACGCTCGAGGATCTCGATCAGGTTCTCACCGGTGTTGCCCTTGCGGCGGCCGGCTTCGGCCACGTAGATCCGCATCTGGCGCTCTTTGATGTTGTAGTAGTAGCGCAGCTTCTGCTTCTCGCGCATCCGCACCCCGTAGTCCGACAGGCGACGCATGCGCTTCGAGGTGCCGCCGGGCGGCGTGTCGAGGCGGCGCGAGTTGAGATGCTTCGGGTTGTCCGAAATCGGGACCCCGAGCTGGCGGGAGAGTTTGACCTTGGGACCGGTGGTGGTGGCCATCTTGAATGCAGGGCGGGTCGCCAGAACGGGCCGGCGGGCCGCGAAATGGGCCGAATAGCCTAAGGGGGGGTCGCCGGAGCGTCAAGGCCGGAGGCGAAAACTGCCTGGAAGCAGGCCTTTCGTGCTATCGTCGCGTTCGTGAGCATTCTGCGGCTCCCGCTCCTGCTCGGCGCGCTGA